>Ga0316205_10004122_pt1 | contig 13021 bp, 15 predicted proteins | sample 3monthpyrite_MG_FD_204941 | JGI IMG/M metagenome (GOLD analysis project Ga0316205, IMG submission 204941) | Microbial mat bacterial communities from mineral coupon in-situ incubated in ocean water Damariscotta River, Maine, United States -... | ecosystem: Environmental > Aquatic > Marine >... | reverse complement strand
ATCTGACTTTCTTTCAAGCATAAACATGACATTCATGATAGCAGATTGAATCACGTGCTTGTGCCAGGTTGTTCATATTTTAAGGATAAAATTGAGCAGAAAACACAAAAAAAGTCAGACAGGAAAGCCGGGTAGGCCGAGAGTTGATGAAAAATTCGCTACATACGGGAAAGGGTATTTAGTATATTAGAAACAATTGTTCTCTGACCCCAATTATTGACCGCGGTATTCAGAAATTGCGTGTAGAACGGACAGGCTAAGCAAAAAGGGCTCTGACCCCTTTAACTGGTAAACTTGGCGCAGGAAAAACACTCGCAGCAGTGGGGCGCATTCGTGATGCACTAGAAAAAGGTTTACCAGTTGCCACTAATTTAGACTTATATCTTGAGCATGTACGTGATAAATACAATAATCAATTACGTGTTATTCGTGTACCGGATAAACCAACCTCACATGACTTATATAATCTGGGTTCTGCAAATGATACCTATGATGAAGAAAAAAACGGATTATTGGTGCTCGATGAATGTGGCACCTGGTTCAATTCAAGAAACTGGAATGACAAGGCTCGAAAAGATGTTATCGACTGGTTTCTACATGCTCGAAAATTAGGCTGGGATATTATATTTATTGTACAAGACATTAGCCTTGTCGATAAACAGGCAAGGGAAGCACTAGCAGAGCATACAGTCTTTACCAGACGTTTAGATCGCATAAAGATTCCATTCATTGGTAATCTATTTAAATTGTTTACAGGTCGTCAGCTACGTTTACCGCGCATACATCGAGGCAAGGTTCATTATGGTGATAGCGAACAAGCTTTAGTTGTCGATACCTGGACATATAGCGGAAAATCATTATATAAATTATATGACACAAAGCAATGTTTCACAGATTCTGATACGGGCATTTATTCACTGTTAACTCCTTGGCACCTCGTAGGCCGCTACTGTCCAAAGGTCAGTTTGCTCGATCAAACAATCGAATTATTATTATTTTCATTGAAGATTATTCTTTACACACCAATACTGATCAATGCGTCATGGTACGGACGCAGTCCGCGCCATGTCGCATTGGAATCAGGTGTTTTTAAAATTACTGAGAAAAAAGAAATTTCTAAATCTTTGGTGATTCGTTAAAACTGTATTTTGTACAGAATTGGTCAACTGGTGCTAAACAAAAATTCAAAAAAGTGCTTTGATACCTTAAATAACATAATAAACAGTGACATAGGAATATGATTATCTAATCCGTAGTATTACTGGAGCTATAAGATCATAATTTTTTACTTTTTATACCTAAAGTATTATAATATGACGCCGTATATAGTGCATAGCTACTATGTATAGTCTATAATATACATAAATTGGCACCATATATAGTGCGGAAATAAGCTCAATGGAATATGACGAAATCGAGAAACAGCTTAGCGCTACTGGCGCCAATTTAAGATGTTTATCATTAAAAGCTCTACTTATAAACGCAGGCTTCAAAGTGAGAAGAACGCAAGGAAATCACTATGTCTTTACACATGACTCATTAGAAGGCTTTACAGCTGGCAGCTTCAATGGTGGCCATGGTGGTAAAAATCCGCAGGTTCTTAAATCTTACATTAAAAAAACATTAAAAATTGTTAAGCAATATAAAGATGAGTTAGAAACATATTTGGAGAGGAAAAATGGATAACTTAAATCCTTATTCTTATACGATAACAATTCAAGAAATTGAAGATGATGGTGAACGTATATACGAAGCTACTATTGCTGAATTGCCAGATGCAGCTGATTATGCTGAGACTTATAATGATGCTTACGATTTAGCTATTCAAACTATAGAAGGTACAGCAGAGTTATATGCGGAAAGTGGACGTGAGTTTCCAAAACCGAACAAGCAAGAAAGAAAATACAGCGGTCGCATAACACTAAGAATGCCTCCGTCTCTTCATGCTAAAGTTGATCACAATGCATTAAAAGAAGGTGTAAGTCTAAATCTATATTTAGTTTCTATTATTTCGGAAAAACAGGGTTATTCAATAGCATGCAACCAGATTGAAAATTATTTTCATAATCAAGCTGAATCGTATTTAATGAGAGTATGGACGTCGATGAGAACTACATTAGGAACTAATAGTAGTTTAAATGATATTTCATCTACGAAAGGATTTATAACAACAACAGCTCCGGAAATTAAGGGTATTTTTTCTACCATCTAATGAGATTAAAATAAGTATAGGACGTTATAATTTATGGCTAATATTGACAAAGTAACATTTTCGTACAAGGAAATTGCGACGGCACTGGTAAAACAACAGGAAATTCATGAAGGTATATGGATGATCGCTGTAGAATTTGGTATTAACGCGGTAAATGCAGGCCCTGATGACGAAAATCTGAATCCAACTGCGATACTGCCAATATTAAAAATAGGATTGACGAGAACCGATAAACTATCAAATTTAGCTGTGGATGCTGCTGAGGTAAATCCTAAATAAGAATCAACAGTTACTTATGTAATTTATCGAAGTTGGCCGATAGGCGCTAAACAAAATACTAGGGACTAAATAGAGTCCCTTTTTTTATTTCTTGGAAAAATAATCACATTATTGTAGCAATCATCTACCTTGCCAAACTGGTCTTTTGACCGAAGCTGATTTTCTAACTCTGCGATTAAAGCATATTGGTAGATAATGGATCGGATTTCACCGCTTGAAAATTCATAACCTTCAGGGCTTATCAATTTACCTTCATAAATTCGCCATCCCTGAAATCCTTTGTCTTGAAGGATTCCAGCTTTGCATAGCAATATAGACTTTGCCCAGGTTGGATGATTTTTCGTCGTTTCCCATTTTTTATAGGTACGTGCTGATGTGTGACAGGCTGCGGCGGCTTCCTCGATGGAAAAGCCACCAATCTCGAATCTTATTGTTTTTAATCCCGCTTCCATGAAATCCCCATATTTCATTAATTAAGTAGCGGTTTATTATTGTTAAGATGTGTATTACTGGGAAGTTAATTTCTCACACATTTGCTGTGATTTAAAAACATATGCTATTTTACATAATATATATTATACGCACTCATATATTAACCAGCTTTCATATATAAAGTTTTCTACCAAGTCATCGCTATAGTCAATATGAAGGAAACAAACCCTACTTTCCAGGATGTCTACAACTTCTATGAAGATTATGTCTTCAATAAAGTTGCGAATGAACTTGGCAATGAATACGAAGATGATCCAGGCTTTATGGCCGATGTGGCCTGTGTTGCTCTCAACAAATTACCGTGCAAGTACATTCGCCATCATGTCGACATGGCATTTTATTTAACACCTGAGGAATATACTGAGATGGAATCAAAAATAGCCAAGGTTGTTGAAGACGCTGTTGTTTTTGTAAAAAGTCATAAACGTGGTTAGCTACATTTTTTGATTTTGTTCGAGTACTTGTTGATATTCTCTTATCCGTTGTACATATTGAACAGGTTCAGCTCCTCGCGCGTAGCCATGCGGTAATTCCCGGTAGTATTTTTTCTTAGCTAGTAAAGGAAGAACGTCTTTTAGGGAAACCCATAAATCTGGGTCCTTATCTAGCTTAACAGCAAGTAAACGTGCATCCATCAAATGCCCGAATCCGACATTATAAGCTGCTAATGCAAACCAGATACGATCCTGGCCAACAACTTGCTCGGGAATCCTTTTAAGTAATTTATTCAGGTAGCGAACGCCCCCACGTATACTTTGCACGGCATCTAGCCGGTTATCTACCCCTAAAGATTTAGCTGTACGCAGTGTTAACATCATCAAACCACGCACACCTGTTGGACTTCGCGATTTTTCATTCCAGTGAGATTCTTGATAAGACTGTGCAGCCACTAAAGTCCATGGCAAATTGTAACGCTTGGCGGATTTCTTGAATAATTTTTGATATTTTGGTAACCGTGATTTAATGCGTCTTTTATATCGACTGATATCAACGTAATCATAGTTACCAACATGGCCATAATAGCGTTCTTTGATTGAAGCCAATTCTCCAGAGTCTTGCATTTTGTCTAGCCAGCTTTCAATGTCGTCATATAAACCGGACCATTCTGGAGACAGAACCCAGGCTAAAGATTCTTTTTCACTGATTGGAAAAGCAACAACTAGTTCAGGATAAATTCTTTGATTAATGCTGAATATATTTGAGTCTGATACTGTACAGTCAAGTTCCCTCCTCCAGACTTTTTCGAGTAACTGCTCAGTACCCATTTCACTGACTGTTTCCCATGTTAGGTTACTAATATCTTCTTTTAGCTTCTGAAGCGATTCATCATAACTACTGCCTGAAATGACGGCTATTGTTTTGCCAACCAGTTCTTCCGGCTTCGAGGGAATATTTCCATTACTACGGCGACAAATAACTAATTGCTGAACTTGCTGATATTCTGGACCAAATATATAACCTTGTTCATCGCGTAAATCTGTACGAGTAATACCGGCCGCGACCAGATGGGCTTTATTATTTCTGATCGCTCGGAAAATATCATCAAGATCATCAAGAACTTCAAAGCGAACTTTTAAATTATAATGCGATGCAAATGCGTTAATAAGATCATATTCAGGACCAGCAGGGCCTTCGCGCGCTTCATACCAGGTAGTTGGTGCATTGCGTGTAACGACAACCAACTCTCCGGACTCTGCTAAAAAATCAATGCCTTTGTCGCTACATCCCGTTATTAGAAATAATAGGCCAATAACTTTAACTAAAAAAGAACTAAACTGGTACGTTGCCGTTAACATGGAATTCCTGAAACTCTTCCAGACTCTCTTCAACGAGACCGACCTTTCCAAATCTAGCTATATGAAACAAAGCATCCCCTTCATTGGCCAGCGGTAAATTAGTTCGCCCTATAACTATGCCGTCATATGGTGCAATAATTTCTTTTTCACTTTGCCCGAATGGATCAGCGACAACGCCTAATACTTGGCCTGCATTTATTCTCGCACCTAACTTAACAGCATTTCTCATGATTCCACTGGAAGGCGCTCTCGCCCAGGCGCTCGAACGAGCAATGATAGGTTTAATGTGCATTTTTCTTGTTTTTTTTGACTTGGGTAACATACCCAAAGCACGTAATACATTGGTAACGCCTCTTACACCCGCACGAATTGATACCTCATCAAACCTTAAGGCTTCACCCGCCTCATATAACAACATGGGTATCCCCTTCTCTGCTGCAGATTCGCGCAAAGATCCATCTCGCAAATCAGAATTCAAAAGCACTGGCACACCAAATTCCTCAGCCAGCATTGCAGTTTCTTCGTGATCTAAATTAGCCCTGATTTGTGGTAAATTATCTCTATGTAATGCCCCTGTGTGTAGATCAATACCGTGCGTACATTGATTAACAATTTCAGTCATGAACAAATTTGCTAATCTCGCTGCTAAGGATCCCTTTAATGTACCAGGGAAACTTCGATTAAGGTCACGTCGATCTGGCAGGTACCTTGAATGATTAATAAATCCATGAACATTAACAACCGGAATAGCAATGAGTGTACCGTGAATTCGTTTCAAACTACTTTGCTTTAATAATCGTCTGATTATTTCAACGCCATTCAATTCATCACCATGAATGGCAGCACTTATAAATAATATTGGCCCAGGCTTTTTTCCGCGTATTACATTTACAGGTATAGCAACAGGAGTATGCGTATAGAGTCGCGTTACTGGCAGGTCAAAACTAGCCGTCTCACCAGGTTTAATAGTGACATTGCCAATGACAATATTATTATCCTTCAACTTAGCCCTTGCCTCTCGTCCGCGTTTTATTGGGTTTTGCATTTTTTTCTATGAACTCAATAATCATCTCGGCAACATCTTTTCCAGTAGCCGATTCGATGCCCTCTAATCCAGGCGAGGAATTCACCTCCATAACAACTGGCCCATGGTTGGATCTTAATAAATCAACACCGGCTACATTCAAGCCCATGCCTTTTGCTGCTCTTACAGCCGTTGATCGCTCTTCAGGTGTTATCTTAACGAGGCTCGCAGATCCGCCACGATGTAAATTAGAACGAAACTCCCCTTCCTTTCCTTGCCGTTTCATAGCTGCAACTACTTTATCACCAATAACAAAACAGCGAATATCAGCACCCCCTGCTTCCTTAATAAATTCCTGGACCATGATATTTGCTTTCAAACCCAAAAAAGCCTCAATAACACTTTCAGCAGCTTTTTTAGTTTCAGCCAATACTACTCCGATACCCTGGGTGCCCTCTAACAACTTAATGACTAAAGGAGCGCCACCTACCATTGCTATCACATCCTGGATATCATCGGGAGAATGTGCAAAACCGGTAATAGGCATACCGATGCCCTTTCGAGAAAGTAATTGTAATGAACGCAACTTATCTCGTGAACGTGAAATGGCAACTGATTCATTTAAGGGATAGGTACCGACCATCTCAAATTGTCGTAGTACTGCTGTACCATAAAACGTTACTGACGCACCTATTCTAGGAATTATGGAGTCATAACCTGTCAGTATTTCACCCCGATAATGTACTTCAGGTTTATGCGCCGTTATATTCATGTAACACCTTAAGGCATCAATAACCCGGGTTTCATGTCCACGTTTTTCCGCAGCTTCTACTAATCTACGCGTTGAATAAAGCTTGCTGTTTCTGGAAAGAATTCCAATTTTCATATCAACTCTCTTTAATGTTAGATTTTTTTTTGAGATGCTTCCCAAAAAGATAGGATGATGTGGGGTCTACGATAATATTTTTCATTGCCGTTCTACCCAGTAACATCCTGAACTTCATCGTATCACGGTTGGTTAACGTTAATTCTATAGGCCAGGCTATCTCACCCATTTTAACCAATGTTTTAATAACATAACGCTTCTCACGATGCCCTCCTGAGTCAGTCACCCATCGTTGCTCAAGAATATCAGCAGTACATTCTTTGACTGTATTATTGTCTTTTTGAAGTGGATGTAATAAAAAACGCACTTTAGCTAACCCATTATCTTGATAAGACTCAACCTCAAAAGCATGTAATGCAGAAGTACGGGCACCCGTATCAACTTTCCCTTTTATGCTCTCAATTCCAAGATCAGGAAACGAGAACCACTCCCGCCAACCTACAGTAATAATTTCTGACATTTAAACTATATCCCTAATTTATCAACCTTTAATGCATACTGTCTGTAGCGCATTGAGGTACATGAATATAATCTCTGGCTGAATCAATCAAAATATTGGGCTCACCGCGTAAAAAACTCCTACCAATTAACATCTGATATTTATAATTACTGCGATCGACCAGGTTCACTTCAACAGAACGAACAACAGTTCCTAAACACACTTGCAAATTTACCACGGGTCTTTCACGGACGATGTTGAATTTATTCTTTATACTTGTCCAGCGAATTATTTTTTTCATTATATCTAACGTCTTGCCATCCATGTTAGTAATGGAAAACGAAATATACTGTTCCCCATCCGAACCTGTTATTTTGCTGTTGACAGCATTCAAGGATGACGAATCAGCACCAGTATCCAGTTTGGCGCGCACTGAAAAGCTTTTTTCTGTTATTGCAACTGTCTCTAACCACCCTGCAACCAGGTCTCCTGAATAAGCAGGCATTGCAGAAAGCATTAATATACCAGCCAGCATCAAAATTACGGTTTTTTCAGTATTAAGTCTACGCATTTTATCGATAACCTGTATTCTTTACTAAATCAAAATACTGTCACTGTTGCTTCAATGATCAATGCGATTGTTATATGGCAATTGATCCTCGGATACGAATCAAGTATAAAGCCCTATATTATAAAAAGTATAGTTAAAAATCAGGTAGGCTTAGCATTAATTGTTACCACTAAACTGGTAAGAGAATATGTCTGAAAATGTAAACAAAGCGGCTCAAAGACGCACAATCATAAAAATATCGCTTTTTTTGATGTTTTTAACGTTGGCGCTCATTTTGACACGTCAAACCTATTTACTAAATGATATCGCTGATTTAGATTCAATCTGGTTAGTCTCTGTAAATAGTCGTTTTCATACTAATGATTCCAAGTCCACTATCAGCGTATCCCCTCCTATAGACACCCAGCATGCCCGTGTTGTTGCTCAGCAATTACTGCATCCGGGTTTAAAAATTCAACGATTAAATTCAGCCAGCAACAAGCAAAATAAACGTTTAATTTCACTATCAACTACCCAAAAAGGGCTCTATGGGCTTGAGACCGATTTCACTATCCATCTAAAACAAAAAGAATCCGAAGGCACTACAGCATCCAAGCTTGTACCAGCAACTTCAAAAGTCGAACTTTATCTGAAAAATGATAACGATTTACAACTGGATAGCCAGGTATTACAACAAAAAATACGCCAATTGAGTGAAAATGTCAGTGACCTAAAGCAGCTAAGTGAAAAAATATTCACCTATGTACATAAAAGTATTTTGATCAATAGCACTGCAACGAGTAATGATATTGAATCTGTTATTAAAACGGGTAAAGCCAGCCATCTGATGCAGGCAAAAACCATGGTTGCATTAAGCAGGGCTGCGAATATACCCGCTCGTCTAATCACAGGGTTTATCCTGGAAGAGGACATAGATGCAAAACCTGTCTATTGGGTTGAACTTTTGCTGGATGATAGCTGGACTCCCTTTGATCCCCATAAAGGCTACAAGTATGAAATACCGATTAACTACCTACCGGTAAGCAAAGGGAACCCTGACGTCGTTCGGGGAGACAACTTATCTAAATTAACAACCGAAATTGAAATAAGCCAGATAATTGACAGGAAAGACTACTATCTTAAGAAGGAGAAAAGCCTGCTCGACGTTATTAACCTCAGTCGGTTATCACTGGAAACACGACAGTCCTTAGCTATATTAATGCTTCTGCCGCTAGGAGCATTATTCACAACATTGGTTAGAAACTTCGTTGGCATAAGAACGTATGGTACTTTCACACCCGCTTTGATAGGTCTTGCTGCTCGCTATGCTGATTGGGTCACTGCGCTGATGATCTTTAGTGTCGTTGCCATTTTGGGTTTATCTGGGCGACACTTTATTCATGGGAAATTGTTACGTGCTCCACGACTTTCTATCGTATTCACGTTGGTCGCTGTCGCAATGACATTAGGTGTTTCTTTACTGGAGTACTTTAATCTCAGTACTTCGGGGCACGTCGTTCTCTTACCTATTGTCATACTGACGACCCTCGTTGATAGAATTTATACCACTACAGATGATAATGGCATTCATACCGCAATGGTTAGATTAGGATGGACCATGGCAGTTGCTATAGTATGCCTCGGTATTCTGCAAATGGAATGGCTGGGACACTTAATTTTACAGTATCCAGAATCACAATTATTGACTATCGCACTGATTCTATTAACCAGCACTTATTCAGGGGGTAAAATAATAAACATGCTTCCTCTCAGGTGGCTGGATGAGCCTAAGAGCGAAACCAAACGTAGTAAATCTCGCCAATCAAATTCTGAGGATTAAGACATCCATCCTCGTCGTTTGAAAACCCAATACAATATTCCACCTGATAGTAATAGGATTAAACAGACAATCAAAAAACTACCTTTATAATCTGCACCAGGAATACCGCCCACATTAATGCCTAATAACCCGGTCAGTAAGCCTAAAGGCAAAAATACTGCTGCCACAATTGATAATAAATACATCCTGGCATCCATTTTTTCTGACAATCGGCTGGCCAGTTCTTCTTGAGTGACCGCTGCTCTTTCTCGCGCGGAATCCAGGTCCTCAATATACCGTGTAATACGGTCTGCTCCTTCTCTCAGCTTAAGCCGTTCCATATCGCTAAGGAACTCCGCTTTTTCACTATATAAACGCCCCATGGCCTCTCGTTGAGGTGCCAGATACCGTCTTAAAGAAATAGTTTGCCGTCTAACTGAAGCGATTTTAGGCCGTAATTTATGGCTTTCAGCAGTCAGTACTTCTTCTTCTAATGAATCCACCAGATCATCTATAGATTCTATGACATCAGACATCCGTTCTACCATGCATTCTGATATATCAACCAGAAATTCGCCTGCGGTCCTTGGCCCTTGATCACTATCTATTTTTCGCCTAATGTCATCTATTGACAACAATCGCCTATGTCTCGTCGATATAATCCGATCTTTCTCGATCCACATTCTAATGCTAACCATATCCTCTGGGTCAGCACTGGGATTCATATTGACTCCTCTCAAGGTGACCAGTAAACCGTTCTTTAGAGAGACACTCCTGGGCCGTGTCTCTTCTTCCAGGAGAACTTCTGAGACAATATTACTGACACCGCTTTCCTCCAATACCCAATCTCGAACCTTACTAGCTGTATAATCCATATGCAGCCATAATATACCGTCGTCGCTAGACCAGTTCTTGATATCCTCCCAACCTATACTTCGACCGCCACCATTACCATCGAAAATATATGCTGCTATTAAACCTGTCGCCTGTGTCATTATTAATTTTCCTGAATGATCATAGATAAAGCACGTATGATAATAATTTTAAATGTGTTTATACTAAAAAATGCTACTATCCAATATAGACAAAATTCATCATCAAGCCAATGCTAATGACTAGACTCAAGCTAAAAAAATGATCATCCAACCCAGACATGAACAATTCCCCCTTGAAAGAGACATGCTGTACTTCAATCATGCTGCTGTCTCTCCCTGGCCTGTTTGTACCGCCGAAGCAATTAAGGATTTTACGAAACAAAATCTGCTTAGTGGATCAAAAAATTATTTACAATGGCTTGAACTTGAAAAGCAACTACGAGAGTTAATGAATTGGCTCATCAATGGGGACTCACCTGACGATATCGCCCTGTTGAAAAATACATCCGAAGGGCTTTCAGTGATTGCCTATGGGCTGGATTTCAAGTCAGAAGACAATATCGTCATACCCAAGGATGAATTCCCTTCTAACCGTATTGTATGGGAATCGCTGAGTCCACGTGGAATCGAAACCAGACAAATCGATATCGTCAATACATCTGATCCTGAACAAGCGTTAATTGACTCAATGGATGCCAAAACCAGGCTATTGTCCGTCAGTGCTGTTCAATACAGTAGCGGGTTAAGACTTGATCTGGAAAAACTGGGTAGATACTGCCGGGAAAATAATGTTCTATTTGCCGTTGACGCTATCCAGCAACTAGGTGCACTGGCTTTTGATCAGAAAAAAATACAGGCTGACTTCATTGTGGCAGACGGACACAAATGGATGATGGGACCAGAGGGTTTAGCGTTATTCTATTGTCGGCCGGAAATACGTGCAAAGCTCAACTTAAATCAATACGGATGGCACATGGTTGATAATCCATCTGACTTTAATCAGTCACAATGGCGGATCGTTGATACCGCACAACGCTTTGAATGTGGCAGCCCGAATATGTTAGCTTGCCACGCATTACATGCCAGCCTGAATTTAATTAAAAAAACCGGTATAGAAAATATAGAATCATCTATTCTTTCTAATACTAAAAAAATCAGGCGTTATGTCAACAACAGCAAACACTATTCACTTAACAGTCATGCTGACGAAACAAGATTATCTGGCATTACCAATTTCAAGCATAACTCCCTATCGAACGCATATTTACATGAAACTTTAACTTCACAAGGTGTGCAATGCGCACAAAGAGGTGACGGTGTTAGGCTGGCCCCGCATTTTTATCATGAACAATGGGAATTTGATCGACTTTTTGAAATTTTAGACGCTATTCAATCGACATAAAAAACAGCCCACAACTAAAACATCAATAACTTAGGCAAGCTTACATTTTGTAGCCTATAATTATAAATAATGTAATATTTTCAAATTGTTACCCTAACTATAATTTGACAATAATTTCAAATAACTAATATTTCCCTGTGTTTAGCCGATAATACTATTAAGGAAAAGATAAAATACAGCTTTTCATGTTTTAAATTGCAACCCATTCGTTAAATACAGGTCGAATTATAGGGAAAAGTAATTTTTTAGTTTTTATGCCAGATACGTCTGACAGGAGTTCACCGCTATGGGGCTCAGGAAGTGGCTTGAAAACAAGATAACGCACTGGCTTACCAAAGATCGCTCTGAGGTCAGCAACATACCCCTATGTGATTTTGAACAACTCTCCTATGAAATAAAACCCTGTGATGTCCTGCTTATAGAAGGCCGTAGCCACGTCAGTAATGTGATAAAACTCATCACGCAAAGCCCCTGGACTCACACGGCACTCTATATTGGAAGAATGAGTGACATTGAGGATGAATACACACGCAATAATATCGCTCAACATTACAACGGTGATGAAAATAGACCGCTGATTCTTGAAGCCTTGATGGGTGAAGGAACCATTGTTCAGGCACTGGATAAATACAAAGATGATCACATTAGAATTTGTCGTCCCAAAACCTTATCCAGACTGGATGCTGCTAAAGTAACAGCTTATTCTGCGAGGCATTTAGGTTGTGATTATGATGTTCGCCAGCTTCTCGACCTGGCAAGATTTTTGTTTCCCTATAGTATTATTCCTCGCCGCTGGCGTTCATCCTTGTTTCAACATAATGCAGGCACCCCAACACGTACCGTATGTTCATCACTCATCGCGGCGGCATTTTCTTCAGTACACTTCCCTATTCTTCCCGTCATACAAAAAAATGAACAGGGAGAATTAAAGTTATATAAGCGTAATTTCATGCTTTATACTCCTTCTGATTTCGATTACTCACCTTATTTTGAAATCATCAAGTACCCTTACCTGGGTCTGGAAGAATTATCCATCTATCGAAAACTGCCATGGGATAAAGAAGGTATGATGTGTAATGGAGAGGACGACTGTTATTTACCTGCAAACTATATTGAACCCGCCAAAATTAAAGAGCAATACAAAAAAATAGTTCCGCAAACAACGACATTTCATACCATCAACTTATTAAATACGAAATTTAAAAATCAGTTATAGCGTCTACAAAGGAGGGTAAAGACATGGCAAT
>Ga0316205_10004121_pt1 | contig 13024 bp, 9 predicted proteins | sample 3monthpyrite_MG_FD_204941 | JGI IMG/M metagenome (GOLD analysis project Ga0316205, IMG submission 204941) | Microbial mat bacterial communities from mineral coupon in-situ incubated in ocean water Damariscotta River, Maine, United States -... | ecosystem: Environmental > Aquatic > Marine >... | reverse complement strand
CGATATTCAGGACATCATCACGTTGACCGGCTATGTATTGTCCGTCACCAGTTAGCATTAGAAGATGAGTACAGAATCTAGCGGCAAGGTTGATGTCATGCAGGCTCATGATAAGCAGGCGTTTATTTCGCTTACTGTAGCTGGTGAAATGTTTGAGCAAATTTATTTGATGACTTAAATCTAGATGGCTGTTTGGTTCATCCAGCAGGAATATTTCAGGGTCCTGTGTGATCAGTGTTGCTAAGCTAACACGTTGGCGTTCACCGCCTGATAACTGGCTTATTGAGCGTTCAGACAGATCTGACAAATCGACAATCTCTAGTGCATTCTTAGTTTTTTGTAAGTCACTTTCATCTTCCCATTGCCAGTTTTCTATATAAGGATGACGTCCTGTTATGACTGTTTCAAGAACAGTTGTGGGGAATGGGTCTTCAGAATGCTGAAGTTGAATGCCGATAGTCTGAGAAATAGACTTGCGTTTCATCTGACTTATATTTTCATTTTTTATAAAGATATTACCGTCATGTTCATCACGTAAATGACTTAGGGTGTGTAGTAATGTGGTTTTACCTACACCATTACAGCCAAGAATCCCCCAGACTTCACCCTCATTAAACTCTAAATTTAGTTTTTCACAAATCTGCTTTCCAGCGATAGATATACTAAGGTTTTTTGTGGATAAAAGACTCATTTAACGGCTGTCTTGTCGAAGTTTTTATTTAATAAATACAGGAAGAAAGGAACGCCAATAAATGCTGTTATCACACCGACCGGTAATTGTTGGGGGGCAATGAGAGTGCGGGCAATGGTATCAGAAATCAATAAAAGGCTCCCTCCAAGTAAAACAGAAGCAGGGACAAGTACGCGGTGATCGCTACCGATGATTAGTCGAAGCATGTGTGGAACAATTAACCCAATAAAACCAACACTTCCAGCTTGAATAACGGCAAAAGCTGTTAAACACGAAGCAAGAATAAAAAGTGAAATACGTAATGGTTTAACAGATACACCTAAAGCTGTTGCCTGTAAATCTCCACGAGAAAGAATGTTTAAATGCCGTGCTAAACCTAATGTAATAATGATGCCGGCAATCAGTACAACTAAACTTCCGGGTTCTGGCGAAATATTATTAATATCACCCATTAACCAGAACAACATGCCCCGTAATGGTTTGTCGGGGCTGACAGATAAAATAAAGTTGATCATTGCGCCCCAGCCGGCAGCAATGACAACACCCGTTAGTAGTAACCGTGCTGGATTCCAGCTGCCATGTCTGTGTGAAAGCCCAAAGACAAGTAAGATCGAAACAAAGGCGCCGACAAAAGCGCTGCCTGAAATCCAGATGCCTGAAAAACCTAAAGCCATTGCGCTTAATGCCGCAACCGAGGAACCACTTGATACACCCAAGATATATGGGTCTGCTAATGGGTTACGTAATAATACTTGCATGATAAGCCCTGCAAGAGAAAGCAAACCGCCAGTTACATAAGCGATATAGGCACGAGGGGCGCGCAGTTCCCAGATGATTGTTCTGGCTACATTTTCTTCAGGATAAAAAAGAGTATCCCAGATCTGAGATAGTGAAAGTTGATAGCTGCCAACTGAAAATGCAATTAAAAAACTCAAAGCAGAGAAAATCAGGAGTGCACTTATAAATGGAGCCGCTTTTAGCATTATTAAAATGATTTATTGATGAAATTAATATCATTATAAATCAGATGCCAATGAATAGCAGCTAGTTAAATCCAGAGGCAAATGTTGCGCTTAGTTTGAGTTGTTTTGTTTTATCGACAAAATAATCTGATTTCTGAGCGTTTTAATAACACTTATTTGTTCGTGTTTACTAAGTTGTGTTGGTGTGTTGTTGTCAGCATAAATAAAACCCATAGGTACTTTATTAATAACTATCGGGTAAATAATGAGACTTTTTGAATGCATCTTTTCACGGTACCAGTCGGGTATCATGTCTTTGATATCGGGATCATCAATGTTGTCTATGACATAATCCTGATGTTTAGTTAATGCCATGTTAAAGATATCGATCTCACGCCGAATGGGCACTCTGAATGTTTTTAAGAGTTCGTCAATATCCTGTCCAAATCCAAACCTGGCATCAACAGTAGCGTCTTTTCTGTTGATCATGCAAAACATAACGCGAGTGAAACTGAAACCGCTATATAGTGTTTCAATGACCATGATCATGGCGTCGTTTAGTGAGGCACCATCAATAATTGAATCACTTATTTCCTGAACACCATTGAGTAAATCAATGGCTCTTTTGCTTCGTTCTTCAGCAGGTGATATTACTTTTTCTTTGTTATTTGGTGTAATGCTTGTAACAGAATCATCTTTCTTAATTGGTTCATCAGAAATCCATGATTCAATATTTTTAATGAATGAGCTTTCGCTAACCTGAAGATTAAAAATTCCCGCATAGTCATGAACATGTTCAACAGCTTTTGATATAAATACGTTAAGTTGTTTTGGTGTCATGTCGAGGCTGTTTGAATATTTTTCAAGCAGTGTTTTAATGGATGTTTCTATAACATAAGATTCATTATTTTGAATGATAGCGCAAAGGCTATTAGAGAAATTGGCAAGCTGAATATTTTTATCTTCTTCACTGTCGCTCTTATTAATAACTGTATCTTCAATGTTTTTCATGCTGCGCATTATTGGCATAGGTAAGCACCAGGCTTTAGCAACCCCGACACCAAGTTCTTCATAACTAAGACCTAATACTTCAGCTGATGCCTGGTTTTCCTTTAATTTTTTTCTTTGAATATTAGATTCAATAATATTGGCTTCTTCAGAAAAGTAAAACATGGTTAGAAGTCTGCCAAACTTATGGAACATAGAGCAGATATAAGATTCTTCTGTGTCTTCAACGTCGAGTTCTTTTCCCAGTTCTCTAGCAAGTGCGCCACTCATCATTGAACTTAATGATGCCTCTTTAATCATTTTGCTTTGATTGTCGTTTTGTAAATGATCGAACAGCATTAATCCCATTGCTGCCATTCTCACTTCTTTAAAACCAAGAATAACAACAGCTCTTGAAACAGTGCTTATTCTTCCACCATACTGTCCATAAACCGGGGAGTTAACCAGTCTTAATAGTTTGGTGGATAATGAATAGTTTCTTAAAATTTTATTAGCGAGCATGTTGGCAGATGAATCGCTTCTGTCATTTGTGCTGTTTGCAATTTCGCTAATCTGTTGAGGCATAACAGGAAAGTCTTTTTTATGCCGCATTCTTCTTAATAAAAACTGAAGCGTGCTGTCTTTGTCGTTGACATCGGCTTCAGTGATTTCAGGTTTAATATCAATCAGGTGCTTAGCCAGAGCCAGCTTCATTTCATTAGCAGATTCAAAACGCTGCTCTGGATCTTTGTTCAGTGCTTTTAAAATAACGTCCCGAACTGCAGGAGTAATACTTTCCGGAACTTCAATGGATTCATTAACGATTTGATTGATAATGGCAAACTGATTGTCAGCTTTTATTGTGCGCTTTCCCGTTATCAATTCGAGAAGAATTAAGCCCAGTGAAAAAATATCTGAAACAGGTAAAGGTGGTTTATTTTCACATTGCTCAGGGGACATGTAATGCAGTGATCCACTGAGCGTGTTGTCTGATTGTGTTCTGCCAAGAACATCGGCAATACCAAAATCCATTAGTTTGGGTTTGTTATTGCCTGAAATGATAATATTAGAAGGTGTGAGGTCTCGATGAATAATACCGCGTTCATGTGCATAATCTACCGCATCAAGAATCGGTATCATTATTTCTAAAGCCAGATCAGTTGATAGCATTCCTTTGAAGTTCAGAAATTTGCTGAGTGGTGCACCATCAATATATTCAAAGACTAAAAATGTTTGCCCATCTATTTCGTTGGATTCAAATAAGGTCAGGATATTGGGGTGCTGTAGCCGGCTAATACTTCGTGCTTCTTTTAGCAGCTGCTGCTTGGCTGCTTTAAAGTCGCTATTATCATGGAATGTCTTGATGGCAACATTTCGTTCTAACTGGGGGTCGCGAGCGAGATAGACGATTCCTTGTGAACCGCGTCCTAATTCTTCAATAATTTCAAAACGATCGAGAGTCTTTAACTGGTTGTTGGTAATGCCTGATAACAAAGGAATATCCTACTTGATTTATAATCTTTATTGATCATAAAAGCATAGTAGGAAAGCGCTGATGTGCAAGCCTGTTAGGTAGAAATAGGGTATTTATTTGACGTAATCTTAGCCAAATAAATGCCTGGTTGAATGTCTGATTAAGCGTCGATTTTTTTGTATTTAATGCGATGAGGATTGAGTGCTTCATCACCCAGACGGCTCTTGAGGTCTTCCTCATACTCTGAATAGTTGCCATCAAAGAAAACCACATTACTGTCGTTCTCAAACGCAAGAATATGCGTAGCGATTCGATCAAGGAACCAGCGATCATGTGAGATAACAACCACGGAGCCGGGGAAGTTAAGCAAAGCTTCTTCGAGAGCTCGTAAGGTTTCAACATCCAGATCATTGGTGGGCTCATCGAGTAATAACAGGTTACCACCAGATTTCAGTAGTTTGGCCAGATGCACACGATTGCGCTCACCACCAGACAGATCTTTAACGCGTTTCTGTTGTGCATCGCCTTTAAAGTTAAAGCGACTGACATAACCGCGAGATGAGAAGGTGTGGTTGCCAACGGTGAGGTTGTCTAAGCCATCTGATATTTCTTCCCAGACACTGTTCTCACCATTTAGAGAATCTCTGGATTGATCAACATAGGCAATTTGTACGGTTTCACCGACTGATATCTCGCCAGAATCAGGTTTTTCCTGATCTGTTAGCATTCTGAATAGTGTTGTTTTACCAGCACCATTTGGTCCAATTACACCAACAATGCCGCCACGAGGCAGGCTAAAAGTCATGTTTTGATAGAGCAGCTTGTCACCATAGGATTTCGAAATACCATTGGCTTCGATCACTTTGTCGCCTAAACGAGGACCAGGTGCAATGTAGATTTCATTGGTTTCACTACGCTTTTGATAATCACTTGAAGACATTTCTTCAAATGCTGCCAAACGTGCTTTACTTTTAGCTCGGCGTCCTTTGGCATTTGAACGAACCCATTCAAGCTCAGCACTAATGGCTTTCTGGCGATTCTTCTCACTCTTTTCTTCTTGCTCTAAACGGTTGCTCTTTTGTTCCAGCCAGCTTGAGTAGTTGCCTTCCCATGGGATACCTTGTCCGCGATCAAGCTCTAAGATCCAGCCTGCAACGTTATCAAGGAAATAACGGTCATGCGTTACTGCAACCACAGTACCCTGAAAGTCTTTAAGAAAGCGCTCTAGCCAGGCTACTGATTCAGCATCAAGATGGTTGGTCGGCTCATCGAGAATCAGCATATCTGGAGCGGATAGCAATAATTTACAGAGAGCTACACGACGGCGTTCACCACCTGATAATTTAGTTACATCAGCATCCCATGGTGGCAAACGTAGAGCATCAGCTGCTACTTCAAGCTTTCGTTCAAGATTATGAGCGTCAGATGCCTGAATAATATTTTCCAGACGTGCCTGTTCTGCAGCCAGGGCATCGAAATCAGCATCATGTTCTGCATAAGCGGCATAGACTTCTTCAAGCTTGGTCTGTGCTTCTGTTATTTCTTTTAAACCCTCTTCAACATTGCCGCGAACATCTTTACTTGGATCCAGTTCGGGTTCTTGTGACAGGTAGCCAATTTTTATGTCTTTAGCGGGTCTGGCCTCACCAATGATATCGGTATCGAGACCAGCCATAATACGAAGCAGGGTAGATTTACCGGCACCGTTGTAACCGAGAACGCCAATCTTAGCGCCGGGGAAGAAATTCAGGTAGATATCTTTAAGAATCTGGCGTTTGGGTGGCACAATCTTGCCAACGCCGTTCATTGTATATATGTATTGAGCCATGAGATCTATTGCTTGTCTTATTTAAATTGAAGTGGATTATAAAACAATTTAGTAGCGCAGGTTAAAAATTAAATTTAAATTTTCAATTTTAAGCAAACGAAGAGTGATGCCTTTAGTGGCCCTGTTCATGCATGGTGACTTTATTCAAATTTATAACCAAGTGGAATAACTACGATTCCATTTTCTGTCACGGTAAACCTTTTTCTGTCTTTAGCTAAATCGTAACCAATAATTTCTCCATTGGGGATGACCACATGTTTGTCGACAATGCATTTATTTAACCGGACACTTTTTCCAATTTTAACATTATCAAATATAACTGAATTTTCAATCATTGATCCATCATCTATAAAAATGTTTTGTGATAACACAGAATGCGCAACATTTGCTCCGGAGATAATGGTTCCACCTGATAGAATTGAGTTTATAAATATGCCTTCGTTACCGGATATACCTGGTACTGCACGGGCTGGCGGTGTTTGTGCCTGATATGACCTTATAGGCCAGTCATCCTGATACAAATCAAGTGGAGGTACTGATTTTAATAAATCCATATTGGCCTGGTAGTACGATTCAATTGTACCAACATCACGCCAATAGTTATCAGGAGATACACGTCCCCTTGCTTCACCGAAATAGTGGCAATAAACCTGATGGGTTTTAATTAAGCTGGGCAAAATATCTTTACCAAAGTCATGGCTAGAATCTTCATTTTGACTGTCTTCTTCAAGTACTTTCATTAATAGTTTTGTTGAAAACACATAGACGCCCATTGACGCCATTACGTGATCAGGATCGTCATCGCAAGGTACAGGCGAGTCGGGTTTCTCATGGAATTGTGTAATTTTTTGAGTGTGATCTGTCGTCATTACACCAAATTGGTTGGCTTCTTCTAGCAGAACTTTCATGCAGGCAATGGTAACGTCAGCACTTAAATGTTTATGTGTTTCAAGCATTGCTGCGTAGTCCATACGATAGATATGGTCACCGGAAAGAATAATTGTTAAATCGGCATCACTGCGTTCAAGAATGTAATTGTTCTGGTAGATGGCATCTGCCGTTCCCTGATACCACTTATTGCCGTGACGCATCTGTGCAGGAACAGGGGTGACATATTCGCCGAGTTCAGGATTGAATATTGACCACCCATCACGTAAATGTTTCTGAAGTGAATGTGATTTATATTGTGTTAACACAAGAATATGGCGCAGGCCAGAATGTAAACAGTTAGTTAATGTGAAATCAATCACCCTGTATTTACCACCGAAAGGAACAGATGGTTTTGCACGAAACTTGGTCAGTGGTTGTAAGCGTGATCCTTCTCCACCGGCTAATACGATTGCTAATGTTTTATTGTTCATTGTTGTCCCCATTGTTCCTTCATCAAAATGAAACTAAGCGCACCGTTATGGAACGCTTTTTGTTACTATTTAAAGCAGTAGTTAATTTCTGTGCCCAATTCTGGTGCCTGATCATTGATGACTCTGATAATTTTCTCATATTTAGTACATTGCATTTCTTATACCAATTACAAATTTTGTTTATATAGGTGACTTAGCTGTCCATTATCAGCTATTAAAGATAAAAAAATTAATTTGTCGATTAGTGATGGTGTCGTGGTATAAACATTGCTATAGGTATTAGTAAATCAACAGTTGTTTCTAGGTAAATTTATTAAACAGGAAATGTGAAGTATGAAACTGGCAATGATTGGGCTAGGAAAAATGGGTGCAAACATGGTTCGACGGTTGTCTGCTGACGGCCATCAGGTCGTGGTATTTGATGTCGATTTGTCTGTAGCAACAGCGCTAGATAATGAGCTTGAAAATGTTACTGCGGTTAAAAGTACGAAAGAATTAGTTGACACACTGGCGCCACCACGTGCTGTATGGCTAATGGTGCCACATCAAATCGTCGATGAAAGTATTGATACGATATTATCTGACGGCCTTACTAAAGGTGATCTGATTATTGATGGCGGCAATTCTAATTTTAATTTGAGTAAACAGCGAGCTGACTCACTTAAAGAACTAGAAATCCATTTTGTGGATTCAGGAACTTCAGGTGGAGTTTGGGGGCTGGAAAACGGATATAGCATCATGGTTGGTGGGACTGATGAAGCCGTAGCCATCATTCAACCAGCATTAGAATCACTGGCACCTGCTAAAGACAAAGGCTGGGGGCATGTTGGCCCGCCAGGAGCAGGGCATTACGTGAAGATGGTACACAATGGAATAGAGTATGGAATGATGCAGGCATTTGCTGAAGGCTTTGAAATGCTTGACGCAAAAAAAGAAATGGAACTTGATCTGTTACAAATTTCAAACATCTGGCAGCACGGTAGTGTTGTACGTTCCTGGTTATTAGATTTAATGGCAGATGCTTTCGCTGAAGATAAACAATTATCATCTTTGAGTGATTATGTTGATGACTCAGGTGAGGGACGCTGGACAGTTCAGGATTCGATTGATCTAGGTGTACCCACACCGGTGCTGACGCTGGCATTACAAATGCGGTTCCGTAGCCGTCAGGATGATGCATTCGCAGGTAAAGTTTTAAATGCAATGAGAGCCGGTTTTGGTGGTCATAGCATTCGTCCTGCTGAATAGTGATGTGAGGTAATCATGGAAAATAATGCTGTAGCGCAATGTATAGGAGAACCAACCGAACCAACAAATATTGTTATTTTGGGTGCAGGTGGTGATTTAACTAAACGTAAACTTATTCCCGCACTGGTTAAAATGTTGCGCTGTGGATTATTGCATCAGGACAGTAAAATTATTGGCGTGTTAAAAGGACGATCTAAAAAACAGTGGCTCCAGGAATTGCATAAGGGTATGCAGGATTATGCACCGGATATCCCCATGGGTGATGCTCAGTGGAATGAATTTAGTGCTATGTTCAGCATGGTTAATGGTGACCTGCAGGAGGAACAAACTTATGCTGATCTTGCAGAGTCGATTACATTACTACAAATGCATAAAAATGCATTGTTTTACTGTGCAGTACCACCGCGTTGGTATACAACCATTGCAGCAGGGTTACATAAAGAGGGTCTCGCGGATGAAAGTGAAGGTTTTCGGCGAGTTGTAATAGAAAAACCTTTCGGCATGGATCTGCAAAGTGCACAGCAACTTAATAAAGATTTACAGGAACTGCTGGATGAATCACAAATTTATCGGATTGATCATTATCTTGGTAAGGAAAGTGTTCAAAATCTACTGGTATATCGATTTGCAAACAGCATACTTGAGCCGCTCTGGAATAGAAACTTCATTGATCATGTTCAGATCTCAGCAGCAGAATCGATCGGCATAGAGTACCGCGCTAATTATTATGAAAAATCAGGCGCATTACGAGACATGATACAAAGTCACTTAATGCAGGTGATGACCCTTGTTGCAATGGAGCCGCCGGTAGAGTTTACAGCCGATGCAGTGCGTGACGAAAAAATCAAAGTATTACGAGCAGTTCGACCCATTGATCCGGGTTCAATAAAAGAACAGACAGTTGCTGGGCAATATGGCTCAGGTAAAACAGAAACAGAAGACCTTAAGGCTTATGTTGCAGAAGATGACGTATCACCTGAATCAGTAACAGAAACATTTACTGGTGTGCGCTTTCATATTGATAACTGGCGATGGCAGGGTGTACCTTTTATTCTCTGGACAGGTAAGCGTTTACCTAAACGAGTATCAGAAATCGTCATACGTTTTCGTAAGCCACCGTTTAACCTTTTTGATACACATGCTACACCGCCCTCTGCAAACTCATTGGTCTTTCGTGTTCATCCGGACGAAGGTATTACATTACGTATGAATGCAAAAATGCCTGGATTAACAACAGATACGCAACGAATGGTAATGCGTGCACCTTATGCAGAAAATGGCGAAGATGTTTCTGACGCCTACGAAGTTTTGTTGCATGATGTATTGAGCGGAGACGCGACTCTTTTTTCTCGCGCAGATGAAGTTGAAGAATCATGGTCAATTATTGAGCCAATATTAAACAACTGGAAAGATAGAATATCCGTTAAAAGATATCGTGCTGGTACCTGGGATATACCTGGTATGGAAGACTTGTTTGAAAACTGTGTCGGTGGATGGCATAAGCCGAGTTAATCAGCGAGATTTTCTAGAATGCATAAATGGTTTGTTTACCCAGAGATTACTGAGGCTTCACAACAGGCTGCAGAATATCTTGCAAACATAATTCAGGAAAGTATTGATAAGAATAATGTTTGTCATATAGCTTTACCAGGTGGTAATACGCCGGCCTTATGTTTTAAATATTTAGCTAAAAAAAATTTACCCTGGAATAAAATTCACTGGTATCCTGGTGATGAGCGTTGTTATCCGGTCGGACATCATGATCGAAATGATGTAATGTTGCAAAATAACTTATGGGCGCATATTTCTGAAACAAACATTCACAAAATTCCTGCAGAACTTGGTGCTGAAACAGGGGCAGAGGAATACCGTACACTTATCGATACAATAAATAATTTTGATATTGCATTTCTAGGTATGGGAGAAGACGGGCATACTGCCAGTTTATTTCCGGGTAACGAAGCATTGCAAGATATACGCTCAGTGGTGCCAGTTCATCTTTCTCCTAAACCTCCGTCTGAACGAATTTCATTAAGTAAAAACACATTACAGAAAGCAAGTTATCGTATCGTGTTGGCAAGTGGTTCTGAAAAATCAAATGTCATTAGTCGAATAAAGCAGGGTGAGATGTTACCCATTAATCAGCTTGGTGATATTATCTGGTTTGTTGATGAAGCAGTATTGTCGAATTAACTAAGATAGGATCACATCGTTTGATTATGATGCTATGTTCAACTTTTGTGCAGGCTGCCAGATATAGGTGCACACTTTATGATTTTAAACGAACTGGTTTTCGTTTGGTTTTTTTAATACGCCGGTTTATTAAGGATTGCAGGTCGTTATATTTCTTGGCGTAGTTTTTGCTTTTATTTTCTTGAGTAGGACTATTTTGATTGGAGAAAACATATGAATATGCAGGAAATACGAGAAGTAGCAAAAAACTTTGGTATTAAAACATCGCGCATAAGTAAAGCAAAGCTGATACAGACTATTCAGATTTCTGAAGGGAATTTCAGTTGTTTTGCTACAGCTGTTAATGGTGAGTGTGATCAGGCTGGCTGCATCTGGCGAGACGATTGTTTTTCATCAGCTAAAAAATTAAACAATTAAATACGTATCTTTTGAAGCTCTTTTAGAGCTTGCTGGTACATGGCAATGTAGTGATCGGCACTGGATTGCCAGCTAAAGTTACTTGACATAGCGTTGATTTGTAGTTGACGCCATACTGAAGAGTCTTTGTAGGTAGATAACGCGCGCTCTACCGTCGCTAATAATACGCTTGCTGTTTGTTGTTTAAATACAAAACCGTTAGCAGTTCCATTTTTAATATTGTTTTCATTAGCATCAAAGACAGTATCGGCTAGCCCGCCAACATATGTGACAATTGGTAAGGTTCCGTACCGAAGGCTGTACAACTGGTTAAGCCCGCATGGTTCAAAGGTGGATGGCATCAGGTACATATCACTTGCTGCTTCAATCTTGTGCGCAAGGCTTTCATTGTATCCAATCACTACTTTCAATTTGTTAGAGTATAGTTTTGCCCACTTGCTCAATTCAATCTCATAATGTGTTTCACCGGTACCGAGTATTACAAGTTGAACTGGCATAGTAAGGATAGCTTTCATATTTTGTAAAATAATTTCAAGTCCTTTTTGCGCAACTAGCCGGCTGACCATTCCAATCATTGGAATAGAGTCATCAACTTGCAATAGAAATTCTTTTTGTAATTCGGTTTTATTAATTGCTTTTTTATCTAATGACCGACGATTGTATTTTTGTTTGAGATAATGATCAGTCCCCGGGTTCCAGTATTTATTATCTATGCCATTAAGAATGCCAGAAAGGTCTGACTGCCGTTTTGATAATAGTCCATCAAGACCGTATCCATACTCCGGTTGCAGTATCTCATTTGCGTAGTTTGGACTAACAGCATTAATTTTATCAGCAAAGGCGAGTCCGCCTTTAATAAATGATAGCTGATTATAAAACTCTAAAGCATCCATGTGCCAAAGTTTTTCTGGAAGCTGCAAATCGGTAAATGTTTGTTTACTGAAGTTCCCCTGATACGCAAGATTGTGAATGGTAAAAATTGTTGCGGGTCGTTTAGTGTGTTGACTTAATAATGCCGGTACCAGGCCAGATTGCCAGTCATTGCAGTGAACGATGTCAGGTCTCCAGTGTAATTTTAACTGATCTAATGAAAGGTCAACGGCAGTATGACAGAAAATAGCAAAACGCAAAGCATTGTCATGCCAGGCGACACCGTGTTGATCAGCATAAGGACCACCGGGTCGGTTAAAAATTGGCGGGCAGTCTACTAACCAGACAATAACTTTGCTACCGGGTAATCTGGTCTCAATAATATTTACCGTCTGGTTGTAATATTCGGTAGTAGCAATGACTTTGTTTGTTGTAATCTTGTTAAGCACTTCAGGGTAGGCTGGTAGTAATAATCGTACGTCCTGCTCGTTCTTAAGTAATGCAATGGGTAAGCTGCCAGCAACGTCTCCCAAACCACCAGTTTTTATCAGTGGAAAAGCTTCACTGCTGATGTAGAGAACTTTGTTCATATCGTTTTCTTTATGACGAGGCCTGCGAGCGGTGGCAGACTAAGTGATATCGATGAGGGGTAATTCATCCACTCTATTGGCTCTGCTGTAATGACTGAATCACTACCGGCGTTAGAACCTGAATAATAAGTTGAATCTGAGTTAAAAATAATTTGATAATTTCCTTCCTCGGGAACACCAATACGGTAGTTATCACGTATCACAGGTGTAAAGTTGAGCGCGACAATAATAAATTCGTCTTCAGTTTTTCTCAGGTAGGATAAAACTGATTGATCGGTGTCATTACAATCTATCCAGTCAAAACCAATAGGGTCAAAGTCATATTTGTGCAGGGCGCTTTCCTGTTTATACAGTGAGTTAAGATCACTGACTAGTTTTTTGATGCCCGCATGCTGAGGGTATT
>Ga0316205_10004119_pt1 | contig 13028 bp, 14 predicted proteins | sample 3monthpyrite_MG_FD_204941 | JGI IMG/M metagenome (GOLD analysis project Ga0316205, IMG submission 204941) | Microbial mat bacterial communities from mineral coupon in-situ incubated in ocean water Damariscotta River, Maine, United States -... | ecosystem: Environmental > Aquatic > Marine >... | reverse complement strand
CTTTCAATCGCATGAGATGCGGCAATGCTGCTCGTCTGTGCGATACTCTCTTGAGTAATATTTAATTCTGGCTGTTGTTCTACACCTTGATAATTCGAGGGTAATAACTCTTGATCATAATCAAGCGCAGCAATGACCTCTACCCCATCGGCGGTTTTTTGGCTAGATAATATTGCTGCGTCTTCTCCGAACTCCTCGGCGACATGGCGAAGTGCTGTGCGCATATTCTGGCTGTAAAATCTTCTTATTTTCATAATCTGTCTCTGCGTAACTGTTTGTGCTTAAGGGCACCTAAAATAGTTGTTTTAGGGCTAAGTGTTCCTTTGAAAAATCTGTTACTGATTTCCAACATTGGCAATCACCTTAATTTGCTTGTTATCAGGGATCTCCTGATAGCTCAACACATGCAAGCCTTTGATTCCAAATCGAGCAAACTTTGCCAACGAAGGTCTTAAACTTGGCGAAACTAACAAGACAGACGCTTGACCTGCAGCTTCTTGTTGGTCAACCACCTGCTTAAGTGACGTTTGAATTCGATCGGCAAGCCCTGGTTCAATTCCGACCGACTCTTCTCCCCCAGATGATAATGATTGGAGCAATATTTGTTCCAACTCTGGAGCCAGCGTCACCACTGGAATTTCATCCTGTAAACCGTTGATATTTTGGACAATCAACCGATTAAGTGCCACTCGTACCGCACTGGTTAAAATGGCGGGATCTTGACTCCTGCTAGAATATTCCGCCAAAGTTTCGGCGATAGTTCGCAAATCTCGCACTGGAACTTGCTCAACCAGAAGGTTTTGCAATACCTTGACTAAAGTCCCTAAGGGGACGATATCAGGGATAAGTGTTTCAGTTAGTTTAGGAGCCGTTTTACTGAGTGCTTTTAGCATTTGTTCCGCTTCTTCGTGACCAAATAAATCAGCAGCATGAGATTGAAGTAAATGACTTAAATGAGTCGCGATCACCGTGCTGGCATCGACCACCGTATAACCTAACGCTTGCGCGTTATCTTTTTGCGATGAGTCAATCCAAACGGCATCTAATCCAAATGCTGGATCTTTAGATTCGATCCCTTCCAATTTACCGAAAACCTGACCGGGGTTAATGGCGAGTTCTTTGTCAGGGAAAACTTCGGCATCTCCAACCGTTGCCCCTTGAATGGCTATCCGATAGGCATTCGGTGAAAGATCTAAATTGTCACGTATATGCACCGATGAAATTAAAAAACCTAACTCTTGCGAAACTTTTTTCCTGACACCTTTTATCCGCCCCATTAGTTTGCCATCCTGCGCCGGATCAACCATCGGGATTAACCGGTATCCCACTTCAAGACCTACTTGATCCACCGGAGGAACGTCATCCCAACTCAACTCCTTAACAACGGACTCCATTTCAGGCTCTTGCTGGATAGCTTGCTCTTCAAAAGCTTGAGTTTCTTTGGTTTTTTGCGTGACTAAGTAACCACCTGCGCCGCAAATACTGGCGAGTAATAAAAAAGGAATATGCGGCATGCCTGGAATAATTCCCATCACGAATAAAACACTAGCGGTTACGTAAAGCACCTTAGGATTCATCACTAGTTGAGTGACTAACATCTTGCCCATATTGTGAGCAGCGTTTTGTCGCGTCACCATAATGGCTGCTGACGTTGATAGTAACAATGCCGGGATTTGTGCGACCAGCCCATCACCAATCGTCAGCAATGCGTAATACTGCATCGCGGTCGAAAAATCTAACCCATGTTGACCAATACCAACTGCCACACCGCCGATGATATTAATAAATAAAATCAATAAACCTGCGACCGCATCACCACGAACAAATTTAGACGCACCATCCATCGAGCCATAAAAATCAGCCTCTTGCGAGACTTCACTACGTCGTTCTTTGGCTTCTTCTTGAGTTAACAATCCAGCATTTAAATCAGCATCGATCGCCATCTGCTTACCGGGCATAGCATCTAGCGTAAATCTGGCGCTCACTTCAGATATTCGTCCCGCGCCTTTGGTAACCACCACAAAATTTATTATGACTAAAATAGCGAAAACGACTAAGCCTACGGCATAATTCCCGCCAATAACGACCGAACCAAATGATTCAATAACGTCACCAGCTGCGCCCGCTCCAGTATGACCTTCGATTAACACCACTCTAGTTGAAGCGACGTTGAGCGCCAACCTCATTAAGGTGGCAACCAATAAAATAGTCGGAAAAATGACGAAATCTAAAGGTCGCTGAGCGTAAACCGTTGCCAGCACTACCACCAATGCTAACGAAATGTTGAAAGTAAAAAGTACATCTAACAAGAAGGTGGGAATAGGCAATGTCATCATTGCCAACAAGGCTAACAAAAGGATCGGTGTTCCAAGTGCTGGAATTTTGCTGGTGGTTAGATTTTGAGTGAGGGTTTCAGCCATATAATAATTTTTAGCGTCAAAAAAACAACAAATATAATAATTACCAAGGAGTCTGCAAAAACCGCGCCTAGTTTCATAGAGACGATTTGTTTAACAGATTATTAAAAATAGAAAAGCGGGTAACTATCAGATCAAATCTGAAACCTGCTTATTGAAGGAGAATGGGAATATATGGGTTCATCTAATATTTAAAGTCTTTTCTAATATTTAAAGTCTTTGGGTATTTCTATGTCTTTCAATTTGTTCGGACGAGGTCCATTTCCTTGATTAAATGTCCTCAATTGAAAAACAAACGCTAACACTTGCGCTACCGCCATATACAGTCCATGTGGAACTTCTTGATCAATTTCCGTAGTATAAAATAATGCTCTAGCCAAAGGCGGCATCGGCAAAATCTGCACGTCATTGGCAATCGCAATTTTTCTAATATGCATTGCAATGATATCTTGACCTTTTGCCACAACGATCGGCGCACCCGACTTCATTACATCATATTTTAACGCAACAGAAAAATGCTCGGGGTTAGTCACTACAACATCGGCATCGGGCACTGCGTCCATCATTCTTTGCTGAGCAAGCTCTCTTTGTTTTTGTCTTATTTTTCCTTTAACTTCCGGTTTTCCTTCGGTTTCTTTGTATTCATCTTTAACTTCCTGTTTGGACATTTTTAATTCTTTGGCATGGTTCCAAATTTGATAGGGTACATCAATCAATGAGATAACAATCAACGACAAAGACAACAGAAAAAAACTCTGGCTCACAATATCCATCGCGTCACTAATTCCAGCTTCGACATTACCGTTGCCTAACTCAATCAACCTTGGAAAAACGCTAAGCATAACAAAATAACCCACTACTGAAACCACCGAAATTTTCGCTAGTGCTTTAATCAACTCTATCAGAGCATGAAGACCGAACATCCGCTTCAAGCCTTTAGAAAATGACATTCTATTCGCTTTAGGCGCTAGCGCTTTGGTACTAAATGAGATGCCTCCTAACAACAAAGGAGAAAATAATCCAATCACAAAAAGCACTAAAAATATAGGCGCAGCGGCCATAGCTACCCCGCCAAAAAGATCGCCAATCGCAGAGGGCATTAACCTAGAATCAAAGATATAACGCTTATCTGGCGAGAAAGCCTTTTGTGCTATCTCGCCTATTTGTGAGCCGATGGAAGAGGAAAAACTAAACAAGGCTGTTGCAGAAGCCATTAAAAGCAATGCGGTGGTTAACTCTTTTGAACGAGCGATTTGCCCCTTTTTCCTCGCCTCTTCTAAACGTTTCGGGGTTGCGTCTTCCTCGCGTTCACCGGCACCTTGCTCAGCCATATCGACACCCGAATCTACACCCGAGAAGAATTAACATTTTAGCTGTACCATGTTGCAAACTAAACTACTTGCACGAGACATTTGAGCTTCAAAATGTGGTATAAAAAAAGCTAAGGTCAACCAGATCAATATTAAACCGGTTACCATCGTTAAAGGAAAACCTACAGCAAACACATTTATTTGTGGTGCTGCACGTGTCATAACTCCAAAAGCAAGATTAACAATAAGAAGTGATGCGATTGCAACGATAGCCATAATTAAAGCCGCAGCAAATATCCACTTACTCCATTGGACTAGTTGAAAAAACATTTCTGCAATATTATATGAAGAACCAATTGGAAACGAGGTGAAACTTTCAACCACCAGCCGCGTCATAATCAAATGCCCATCAACGGAAAGAAACATCAGGGTCGTCAACAAAAGAAAAAACTGTCCAAGTGCCGGTACGCTGCTGCCATTGGCAGGATCAACCAAGGACGCAAAACCAAGTCCTGATTGCATGGCAATTACTTGTGCTCCAATGATAAATGTTTCAAGCATCAAACGAGAAACAAAACCTAGCGCAATCCCAATTAATGTTTGTTCAATAATCAACAAAAAACTTTCTGCACTAAAGAGCAAAACAGACTGGGTGGCTGGAATAACAGGGACGATCAAAAAAGTAATCGACAATGCTAATAATATTCGGAATCTTGCTGATACGTTTCTAGAGCCAATAACACTGAGCGTCATTAAGAAACCAGATAAGCGCGCAAAAGGCAATATATAAAGAGCCATAGTTGCTAGAATTTGTTCCGCTTGAATAATCATTTAATGATCTTTTACTCTGCTATATTATTTCTAGTACTAATAGGCTTAGGGTCAACCAATCAGTTCAGGGATCGACATATAAAGCTCGGTAGTAAACCCAATTAGAGTACTAAAAATCCAGTTCGCAAGAAAAACAAGCGCCATTAATGTCGCGAGTAACCTTGGCAAGAAAGATAAAGTTTGCTCATTTATACTGGTTGCCGCTTGAAAAATGGCAACTATCAAACCAACAATTAATCCTGGCACAACCACCGCAGCGACCAGGATAATGATGATATATAATGCGCCTCTGAAAACTTCAACCACAACTTCTGGTGACATTGTTCGTTCCTTTACATAGGTGCTCTGTTTGATCTTGAGTTTAAATTCATTCGTATTTATATCGTCAAGTAAAACTATTTGCTAACGTACCGACCACTAAAGCCCAACCGTCAATCAGTACGAACAACATAATTTTAAATGGCAGTGAAATAATCAAAGGTGACAACATCATCATCCCCATTGCCATCAAAATACTGGCGACAACTAGATCAATAATTAAAAATGGAATAAATAATAAGAAACCAATTTGGAAAGCCGTTTTTAATTCACTAATGATAAACGCTGGAACCAATACTTTGAAGGGCGGCATCTCACCTTCTTGTAAGGATTCGGTATTAGACAGATCCATAAACAAGATGAGATCAGACTCCCGTATTTGACCAAACATAAAGCTTGAAAAAGGCTGTTGGGCATTTTCAAGTGCCTGCGTTACACTGATTGTTTCATTCATGTAGGGTTGTACTGCGTTTTCATTCACTTGTTCGATCACTGGAGCCATAATAAAAAAACTAAGAAAAAGACTCAAACCAATCAGAATTTGATTAGATGGCGTTTGCTGCAGACCTAACGCTTGCCTAAGAATAGCGAAAACAACTGTTACACGAATAAAAGAAGTCATCATCATTATGATTGCTGGAATAAACGTCAGCAATGTCATTAAGCCTAAAACCTGTAGAGTGACGCTGTATTCTTGATTACCCGAATCATTTGTTTCTACAGAAATAATAGGAATACCCGTATCAGCATAAACTGGCTGACTGATCAATGTTGATATAAAAAGAACAGCTAAAATAATTGATAGCCCGCGAGTTGATTTCATGAACGATTTTCTCTAGGGTCTGCAGAATTTTTACTAGCAAACAGTGGTTGTACTGCTGGATTGATCAATCGCGATATGATTTGACTAAACGTATTTTGAGCATGGGGATGAATTTGAACTGATGCTGCTTTTTTAACTTCTTGTTGTTGGTTTTCTTTTTGATTGCTTTCTTGTTGTTCACAACTCGAGCCGTTAAGCTCCCCTAACTGACTAATATTATGACTAGTCACACCAATTAAGAACTGCTGCTGCTGGACTTCAACAATCATTAACTTTTCTTTATTTCCCAGCATTTGGGTCTCAACCACTTTGATGTTTTTACTGGTTAATCCAAAGTTTGAAAATTTCTTAAACAAAAAAGCTAATACAAAAATAACACCTAAGATCGCCACTAAACCAAACAACATTGGTAATAAACTTTCAACGGGAGTGGTTACCTTAGCCTGCTCAACGGCAAAGGTATTTTTTGACACTATAACAATACTAACGAACAATAATAATTTCATTTTAATTATTCTCTATACTAGTTCTTGGTAGGTTTTTTATCTGTTTATAAATATTTAACTTTTAGAATGAGCGTACATCTCAATTTACTTTAATTTTTGGATGCGTTCGTGAGGACTCATAACATCTGTCAAACGAATTCCATATTTTTCGTTAATAACAACGACCTCTCCATGAGCGATCAATGTACCATTGACCATCACATCCAAAGGCTCACCTGCCAAACGATCTAATTCAACAACGGAGCCTTGAGTCAACTGCAATAAATTTCGTATAGGTATTTGTGTCCGACCCACTTCCATCGATAGAGACACTGGGATATCTAAGATTACATCAAGCTTTTCATTCTCTATGGTTCCATCAGCGGCTGTCTCAGTTAGGTTGTCTGGCGAAACGGCACTCGCTTTTTCTTGTTCGTTCATTGCATCACTCCAGTCATCACCAGCATCTTCGGTTTGGGTGTTTTCATCTGACATTTACTCATCCTCTAACATTGATCGCATGATGTGTTCGCGAGAAATTTCTTCTATAATTTTAACTGCTATATATCCATTTGACTCGCCGTATTTGGCTCTAAAACATGGCATGTCGTGCGCTTTAACAACAACATAATCAGGCAAATCAAAAGGAATAATATCGCCCTCTTTGAAATCGATAACATCTTTTAGACTGACTTCGGTTTCACCCAAAGAGGTAGACAGTTCAACTTCGGCTGTTAAGATTTCTTCCTTAAGTGCATCAGTCCAGCGATCATCACCTTCATCTCTATCGCTTTGTATACCCGCGTCTAGTTTTTCCCTTATTGGTTCAAGCATTGAGTAAGGAATGGTGACATGAAAATTACCACCTCCGCCGTCGAGTTCGATATTAAAACTACACACACAAACAACTTCGGAAGGACTCACGATGGTCGCTAGTGCGGGGTTGACTTCTGAATCCATATATTCAAAATCAACTTTCATAACCGGTGCCCATGCTTCTTTTAAATCGATAAACGCTTGGTCAAGCAAAATCTGAATGATCCGTCTTTCTGTAGGGGTAAATTCCCGTCCTTCAATTTTGGTATGAAAACGCCCGTCACCACCAAAAAAATTATCAACCAGAATAAAAACCAACTTCGCTTCTAAAGTGAATAAAGCGGTTCCTCTTAACGGACGAATTTTGACCATATTCAAACTTGTCGGAACAAATAAACTGTGAATGTACTCACTGAACTTAATCATTTGAATACCGTTCACCGAAATTTCCGCGCTACGCCTCATCATGTTGAAAAGACTGATCCGCATATGTCTTGCAAAACGTTCATTAACCATCTCAAGTGATGGCATTCGACCTCGTACGATACGGTCTTGAGAGGAGAAATCATAATTACGCGCTTCGGTAGGATCTAGCGAATCTTCCTCAAGCTCGACATCACCATCATCGACTCCATGAAGTAGCGCATCAATTTCGTCTTGGCTTAATAAATCTGACATTTTTTCTCTGTTATTTTAGTTTAAAAATCAATATTTTATTGCATGACAAAACTGACAAAAAGAACCTTCTCGATAGTCGGATCGCCAACCAGATCTGTTAAGGTTTTTTGCACCGTAGTGAGCGCAGCTTCTTGCAATTTTTGCCTCCCTTCTGGTAGTTTTAATTCATCGGCAGTTTGTTGGCTGATCAACATCAGCATGTCATTTTTCAGTTGAGGCATGTGTTGTTTGATACTTTGTTTGGCTTCATCACTTCGAACCAAAAATGACATTTTTATCTGAACGGTTCGATTCTTTTTAGCACCAGGTAAATTTGCTGTAATGGCATTTGGTACTCCGATATAAATCGCTGGACCTTTTTCTACCACAACTTCTTCTTCGGATACTTCACTTTCAGCTTGTTCATCACTGTCACCACCCATAAAGAAAAATGCTGCTGCGCCACCTCCAATGAGTAGCACCGCAGCAATAATAATGAACATCATTTTCTTGCTGCCGCCAGAAGCCTCTTCATTCTCTTGTTCGCCATTTTCTGCATCTAAGTCTTTATCATCTTCAGCCATCTTTTTGTCCTATTTAAATTGATTGTTCCGAGCTCTTGATTCACTATCACTTTGTTTGAGGTCGACAGAATTTTCAACGCTGTTACGACTTAATCAATCGGTTATCAGAGAGAATGCAAATGCCATACCAGTTAAAATATGGCACATTTTTGAAATTTATGGGGATTTTCGAGCTAGTTTTGGGTATATAAAAAAATAACGGCGTTATTTTGGCGGTTTATTTTGTCATTGACAAAAAGATGACACATAAGTATCTCTAAAAAATAATAATTTTGTCATGAGAGCAAGGATGCATCGTGCGGAGAACCGCAGTGTATGTAAAACACATGAGGATTTGAGTACCAAAAATGAACATCGATTCGCTTCACTAAATATAGGTATCCAACAAGCCGACTTGGGTATCGTTATCTGGTGCATTTTCTGAGTCTAGCGTATCATCATCAGAACTATTTGATGCGATTGTCGAGTTTTCATCTGCTGCTTTTTGACCATTTTGGTCTTTTTGTTGTTGGGTCACTTGGGTATCGCCAAGATTAATATTTTGCTCCGCCAATAGATCTTTTAGTTTTGCCAAATTATCCTCAATCATATCTTTTGTCGTCGGGTTATTGACTTGAAATAGGATATTGGTTTCGCCGTTGATCTTGGTCAGTTTTACACTCAGTGGTCCAAGCTCGGGAGGGTCCATTAATATCTCTGCACTTGACAAGGCTTGTTGGTAAACCCATTTTATTCTCAATGCCAAGTTAGGGGTGAAATTATTTTTTAAAGCTAAACCCGATTGAATATTTGAGTTTGGTAAAACCTGCGATGAAGGCGATGAACGACCAATTTCCGAGCTAATTGGAATAATGCTCTTCGCAGTCGATGATAAACTTTCTAACTCATTCGCATTGAAATTTGTTGTGGGGTTATTGAGCTTTGGATTTAAATCCGGGTGCTTTAATAATCCATCCAATATACTAGAAGACTTGACACCTTTTACGCCATTTTCTGAAATCGCTAATTTAGATTGAAGGTTTTCTTCAACAAAATCATCTAAACCAAAAGAAGTCTGCTTTGCTTGTTTCAAATTAAGTTGCTCAAAAATAGCAACATCACCTTTTATATGCTTCGCATCACCCTTCCCCGGATCGGCATTAACTTCTAGAGCTATTTTTAAAGCGCTTTCAGTATTTTTTATAATAGGTGTTTCGAGCGGATTTATTTTAACAACGTCAGTTGGATTATTATTGACGAGCGAGGATTCAGGTAAAGAATTAGCTTTTGATAAACCTAAAACCCGAGCGTTCTCGTTTGCACTTGATATTAAATCAAGTCGCAACTCTTCATTATTGACATTATCTGTAGAATTAAGCTCTAAACTAATTACAGACTCTAAATTTGTTTGACCTTGCTCTTGAGTATTAAGTTGGACCGCTGATTCAAGGTCAATTTGTCCATCACTACCTTCATTTGCTAAGGCTTCTGGCAATTCATCACCAAAATATGGTTGTATGGTCGGCAAAGGATTTCCCTTTTTGCCGATAATGATCGCCTCTTTTAATTGTACTTCACTAAGTTTTTCAGAAAATTTTGAGCCTGTATTTTGTTTCTGTTCGTGCGTATGATTTGATACAAATCCGCCTGTTTCACCCTGCAAGCCCTTTTGAACCTTGCTTTTATCGGTTTTAGCTACAGAACTAAAAGACAAATCAGATTGATTTGAAAGAAAGTTTAAAGATTGTTCTGCCATACTCAATTGCCTCGATAATATTAAATAACGGAATTGTTCGGTTTTATACTGTTAGCTAATACAGCAAGAGTAATGCCAAAAAATCGATTGCGGTCTATTTGAGTGTTAAGATATGTCAGAGGCGAGCGGTTAACGGCTACGAGATTGTAACTGAGTCAGACTATAACCGAGTCTAGAGGTAACGCTGTTTTAGTTCTTCTATTGCTTGATTATATAACTGAGTAAGATTTTCGAGATCAAATTCCCTTTCTGTTAGGTTATTGGCTCTTGCCAGTTTTTCAATGTTTTCACAAACGTTAGAAAAACCAACTACTCCTACATTTCGGCTACTGCCTTTTAGCGCATGAGCCATTCTAAATATCTTTTCTTGCTCTGTTTGAATATCCATTTGCATTAGTTCCTCTAGTTTTGTTTTACTATCAGAAAAATAAGCGTTCAACAACATTTCCATGTCGTCGCCCATTATATCAACTAGTTCCTCTAACACTTCTAAATCCAAACAAGATCCCATCATCACTCCTTCTATTTCTTAAATTAGTTCAGTCTGGAACATCATCGTGACGCCAGCGATAAATCGCCTGAACTCGATTGCCGTTTTGCAAGTAATCAACTGAATCACATAAGCTCAATAACAAAGGTAAACCTCGACCACTGTAACTTTTACTGCCCTCATTTAGAATTTTTGATACATCAAAACCTGCTCCGCTATCGGTAATATCGAATACAATTTCACCACCTTCGGCCGTTGGACGATGATCTACGGAAACGTTGACAAAACCAACGTCAAGGTTATTCAAACCTTCAGCACGTTGTTGATAATATTTAGCAAAACCATCACTATCATTTTTTGTTGCAGAACTAAGACCTAACACCCCATGATCCAAAGCGTTATTGTATAACTCTGAAAGCACAGTAAAAATTCTTGCTCGGTGTGGTAATAATTCGTTACACGTAAGTATGGTTTGCAAAAACATCGGTATAGGATCAAAATTTCCTAAAGATTTACCACGTAACTTTAAAGTTATCACAGAATCAGACGTACCTGAGTGAGTTGCAGATGTCTCTTCAACAACAACAGCATCGTTTGTTTTGTGAAGGGGAAAAGCCACTTCTAATAAGCTCACATCATCAGCTTGTTCGGTTGTACCACAGTAATTTGCGAGCTCACTAATCAACTTATCGCAAATATTATTTTCTGTAGTATTTGCTTTGATATAGTCAAACATTCGTTTTTCGCCAAACATTTCTCCATCAACATTATCGGCTTCAATAATACCATCGGTAACAGCTATTATTTTATGATTTTTGGTGAATTCGTAAGCTTGGCTTTTTACTTCAAACTTTTTAGGTGATTGAATACCTAATGGAAGGTGAGCCGAATGGATTAATTCTACGCTATTATTTTCTTGATCAATCAAGTATGAATCAGGCGCGCCCGCATTCCAAATGGTCAAACGATTGTCAAGCGAATCTATATCAAAAACGATGACACAACAAAAAATCCCCCGTGGCAATACGTTATATAATCGAGCATTCATTTCTACCATCATATCTGGGATTGCAAAGCCTTTAGTCGTCATTCCGTAAAATATCTCTGAGGCAGGTAAGGCTCCAATCGCGGCTGGTAAACCATGCCCGGTAAAATCTGCGAGCATAAGTCGCATCCCTCCCATTGGCAGATCCGCAGCGAGCATTAGGTCGCCATTAAAAATAGACATGGGAGATAAATGATAGTTAATATTGCTGGAAGTTAAACAGCCTCGGTGGGCAATATTGTTGAATATTTTTTTTGCAGCTTCTTGTTCTTGAATAAGATGCTCATTATGAAATTGAATTTTTTCTCTTTGCTCTGCGACAGTGCTATACAAATTAATAATACGTTCAAAAGCTTCGACTTTTGCTTTAATAATAATTTTATTAATCGGCTTAGAGACAAAATCATCGCCACCTGCATCAATACATTTAGCCAGATCACTTGCTTCAGTTAAAGAGGTTAAGAAGATGATTGGAAACCAAGGACGACTTGATTCTTTGACAATAATTTCAGCGACTTCGTAACCGTCGTAACCAGGCATAAGCACATCCAAAAAAACGAGTTCCGGACCGTGCTTTTCAAATTGAGATATTGCAGAAGTACCATCTTCAGCTTGAACAACTTGATGTCCAATATTTTCAAGTACGCGAGAGAGAATCAAACGCTCGGTATTATTGTCGTCCGCGATGAGGATTTTCAAAATAAAGCCTATTCAAAACTAAACGATTTTAAATAACTGCTCGAAATTAGATATTGTCAAAATTTTACGAATATCCTCATTACAACCTTTGAGGGAAATGTTAGAAGAGTCACCACCAGAATGATCCCGCAGCAGTAATAACATACCCAAAGCAGAACTATCCAAATAGCTGGTAGACTTCATATCGACAAGAATTTCCCCCGGAATAGGAGAAACTTTTTCGTAGGAATCTCTAAAAGACTGATGCGCACTGAAATCAAAACGACCATCGATCGATATTGTAAGAGAGTTTCCGTCCGCCGAAGTAACAGAAGTTACTGCCATGATTTGCTCCTTTTTCTGTCAATTATTTAAATAACGCTTGTTTTTCATAAGGTTATTCATCGAATTTAAGCTTATCTACATGTGTATAAGCATAGTGCAAAATTTTAACTTTGACTAATTTTATTTACTTTTTTATCTCTAATTTGCATATACAATCTGATATTAGTGACTATATTGTTCACAATTCCTATCAAAATAGCCCATTTTCACTATCTTGCTTACTTCTAAACATGTTATTGGTATTTAACTAGTTACTTGTTTTATCTAATTACATTATTGATTTTTGACTATATAACTGGCTATTTCGTCAAGCGGTAAGATTTCTTGTGCCGCCTCAATCGCTACAGCCGCACCAGGCATACCCCAAACGACACTGGACTGCTCGTCCTGAGCTACGGTAGCACAACCCAGCTCTCTTAGCTTTTTCAGTCCTTTTGCTCCGTCTTTTCCCATACCCGTTAAAATCACCGCCAAACAGCGCGTTATTTTCAGGT
>Ga0316205_10004118_pt1 | contig 13029 bp, 12 predicted proteins | sample 3monthpyrite_MG_FD_204941 | JGI IMG/M metagenome (GOLD analysis project Ga0316205, IMG submission 204941) | Microbial mat bacterial communities from mineral coupon in-situ incubated in ocean water Damariscotta River, Maine, United States -... | ecosystem: Environmental > Aquatic > Marine >... | reverse complement strand
AAGCCATCACAGAGCCTTTGACCTCGAGGTTGGCATCAGCCGCCTTGATAGCGGCGATACGGGCGCTATAAACCCGGCTCATTTGTCCTGCACCCACACCGATAGTCATGCCTTGTTGGCAATAAACGATGGCATTGGATTTAACAAATTTCCCTACCTTCCAGGCAAACATCAAATCCAGCATCTCCTGTGCATTCGGTGTTCTACTGGTAACCACTTTAAGTTGTTCAGTAGAAACCATGCCGAGATCCCTGTCCTGCACTAACAGTCCGCCATTAACACGTTTGAAATCAAGGCCCGTGGTACGTTCATTACCCCATTCCCCACAAGCAAGAACGCGCACATTTTGTTTGGCTTCCAGTACCTTGATGGCATCATTGGCAATGGCTGGTGCGATGATCACTTCGACAAATTGACGATCGATTATTGCTTTGGCGGTTTCTGCATCCAGGATCTGGTTAAAGGCAATAATACCCCCGAATGCAGAAGTAGGGTCGGTGCTGTAAGCGCGGTCATACGCCTCCATGATGTTAGCTCCGATGGCTGCGCCACAAGGGTTAGCGTGTTTAACGATGACACAGGCCGCGCCATCAAATTGTTTAACGCATTCCAGGGCAGCATCCGTATCGGCAATATTATTGTAGGATAACTCTTTCCCCTGAATTTGTCGGGCTGTAGAAACGCAAGCTTCTGCGGGGGAGTGTTCGCGATAGAAGGCTGCGTTTTGATGGGGGTTTTCTCCATAGCGCATTTCCTGGGTTTTCAGGTATTGGCTATTAAATGTTCTGGAGAAGTGTGATTGTGAACCGTCCTCTTGATAACGTCCCAGGTAGTTAGCGATGGCGCCATCATAACGCGCAGTGTGCTCGAATACTTTTGTAGCCAGGTTGAAACGCATGTTATTGCTAACCATCCCGTTGCTTTGCTGCATTTCAGAAAGGATGGGCTCATAGTCATTGGCATCGACAATCACTGTTACATCGCGATGGTTTTTGGCGGCTGCTCGAAGCATGGTTGGGCCGCCGATATCTATATTTTCTATGGCAAGCTCTAAATCACAGTCCGGGCGCGCTATGGTTTGTTCGAAGGGATATAAGTTAACGACGACCATATCGATGGCGGGAATATCATGTTCCTGCATGATGCTGTCATCCTTACCGCGTCGGCCAAGCAGGCCTCCATGAATTTTTGGGTGTAGTGTTTTAACGCGACCATCCATCATTTCAGGGGAGCCGGTATAATCCGAAACCTCAATGACTTTAATATTATTGTCAGCTAGTAATTTTGCAGTACCACCGGTAGACAAAATTTCAATATCCATGGCCTGTAACGCTTGAGCAAATTCAATAATACCGGTTTTATCGGAAACACTAATCAGGGCGCGTTGGATGCGACTCATATTCGACCTCTTGGTTTATCTGGGAAAAGGGTCTGTCTGGCAAAAGCAAACAGACCCTGGAAGACGTAATTAAAGATTATGTAGCTGAAGTTTCTTACGTAAAGTGCTGCGATTAAGCCCCAGCATTTCTGCTGCGCGACTTTGGTTGCCGCGTACTTGTTTCATGACGCTTTCAAGGAGTGGTTTTTCCACTTCATTGATGACCATGCGGTAGAGCTCTGTGGGAGTATGTCCTTCCATGTCCTGAAAATAGATGTCCATAGCGGTCTTGACCTGTTTCGCCAGCGAAATACGATTTAAATCCAGGTGCTGGTCCGCTCTTTTCTCAGATGATTCTTCGACTATGGAAATAGTCATGCAGCTAACTCCTTTTCTTGTGCCAGTCGCTCGAAAAACTCATGAGTCATGGCTAATTGTTGTTCTATTGTTTCTACACGATTAACAGCATTGCGGAAACTGGCTCCACCCGCCTGCCCTTTGCTGTACCAGGAAATATGTTTGCGAGCCACTCGCACACCTGTAAATTCACCATAAAATGAATACAGGTTATGAAGATGACCAAGCATGATATCCCGGATTTCATGGACTGCTAGTTCAGGTAAATGTTCACCAGTAGCCAGGTAATGCTCAATTTCACGGAAAATCCAGGGGCGTCCCTGTGCCGCTCGGCCAATCATGACGGCATCAGCCCCTGTATATTCAAGAACATAGCGTGCTTTTTCCGGTGTCTTAATATCGCCGTTCGCGATAACAGGGATATTAATAGATTCTTTCACGGCTTTAATGGTGTCGTATTCGGCCTCGCCCTTATAAGCGCAAGCACGTGTTCTACCGTGGATAGATAAGGCTTGTATCCCGGATTCTTGTGCGATTCTGGCAATATTAAGAGCATTACGGTGTTCTGTGTCCCAACCTGTTCTTATTTTAAGGGTAACGGGAATGTCGACAGAGGCGACTACGGCTTCAAGAATATCGGCGACGAGTAGTTCATTTTGCAAGAGTGCTGATCCGGCCATCACATTGCAAACTTTCTTGGCCGGGCAGCCCATGTTGATATCAATTAGCTGGGCGCCATTGTCAGCATTATAACGAGCAGCTTGTGCCATCATGCCTGCTTCAGCACCTGCAATTTGTACAGACTTGGGGTCAGCTTCGCCTTCATGATTCGCTCGACGTTGTGTTTTTTTGCTACCCCATAACAGACTATTGGACGAAACCATTTCAGACACCGCCATGCCAGCACCCAGTTCTTTACAAAGTTGGCGAAAAGGTCTGTCAGTGACACCGGCCATGGGCGCAAGCACTAGATTATTTTTCAGGATGTGACTACCAATTTTCATCTTGTAAAAACCTGACGCTGTCATTGAGTTTAGGGTGTTGAGAAGTTCTTATTATTTAGGGTGCTTTTTTCTAGAAAGCAGGTCGGAAATAATAACGTTATTTGCAGGCGTGATAAAGTGAAATTTTTTAGTTTAATAATTCAGCGAGTTATGCAGGCTTGACAGGAGTATTAAAATAGTCATCTACGAATATGATCAGGTCAGGGCTTCTGTTTAATGATTTGATACCCGCAGTTTTTGTGATTATAAGAACTCAAATTGATAAGAAATAACGGGCTGAGAAGGTTTGATGATATCAACAAAAATTTCAATGGATGTGTTTGCAGGTAAACCTTTTTTAATATTGATATGCGCTCCCAGGTATTTTGTTGGAGGCAGGTGGCGTAGCGCAGTGATCTGCTGTGTTTCGTCCATCATTTTTATTGACAGTATGGGATAAGCTTGTTCGTAATTTGCGGTATTGGTAAAAATCATATTGATGCGAAGCTGGTCATCATGCCCTTCAATATGATTGATAGAATGACTGCGCATGACGATGGTTTTTTTCCCTTGGGCGGCATCATTTCTTAAGGGTAATTTGCAGGCTAGAATTTTACACAAGGTAACAGCCAGCCCACGGTAATTCTCATCTCGTGCCAGGTCATCCCTAAAGTAATACAATGTTTGCAAAATCAGGCTGATGCTAAGAACAGCAATGCCCGCTATCCAGAGGTAGGTCTTTGGTGTCGTTTTTGAGCCTGAAATAGCGGCTAATTCTTCCTTTAAAATATCTGGAATATCATCAGCTTGCGGTGATTCAGCGGGGGTTTCTATAGCGTCACTGGTGGCATCTGGTGCGGGGTTACCTAAAGCGTAATCTTTAATTTCTGTATCGTTTGCTATGACTGTTTCAATGCTGTCTGCGGCAGGGGTTGGCGCATAAGTTTTTTCATCTGAATTAGCGTCGTTTTGAATTTGTTGCTGAAGTTTTTCTATCAAGGATTCAGATTGTTTTTTAATATTCTGTTGTTTAAATTCAGTGAATGCATGCTTGTTAATGTACATTTCTGATAGAGCAGAGGGTTCTTCTTCGTCGATTGCTGGGTCTTCTGCTGATGTTAATGGATTGCTTATGTCTTCAGCGGGCGTGGATTCATTCTGGTCAGCCAGGATTTCGTCAAGCGGTAAATCTTCATCGTCCTCGTAAACATTGGGTTTTTCCGTTTGGCGGAAATCCACTTCTTCAAATAGTTCTTCATCAACGACCAGTACATGTTCTACTTGTTCTTCTTCCTGCACTTCCAGTGCATCCTGCTCATGCAGGCTATCTTTCCAGTCTTCTTCAAGACTGCCGAGCGCATCAAAGACCACCTGACAATATCCGCATCGTACCTGGCCGTGCGCAATATTTAATTGCTCGGCTGTTACGCGGAAGACACTGGAACATTCTGGGCAGGTAGTATGCATGAAGGGAGATTACCAGAGCTTGCTATTACAGGTAAATGTTTTCATGAGTATCACATAACCAGGCATGAAATTAAGCAGGTTGTTCATTACGGACGCCTTGTAATAAAACCCATCCTTCCTGGCTAATGGTAGTGCCCATATTAAACCAGGCTTGGTAACAAAGTCGTACCTCTTCAGCTTGCTCTTCGAGAATACCCGATAAAATGATGCTCCCACCGGAGTTCACATGATGTGCCAGTCGGGAAGCGAGAGACATGATAGGGCCTGCCAGAATATTGGCAACACAAAGATCTACGCGTACCGCTTCATCTATCTCATCAGGGAAGTAAGTGTTGATTTGATGTTCGACCTTGTTTTTGCTTGCGTTGTCTCGAGTTGCAATCAGGGCTTGTTCATCATTATCAACAGCCAAGGCACTTTCAGCACCCAGGAGCACCGCTGCAATAGCCAGGATTCCTGATCCACAGCCATAATCGAGCACTTTGTAGCCTTGTAAGTGCTGACCATCCAGCCACTGAAGACACAGTGACGTAGTAGGATGGGTGCCAGTACCGAAGGCAAGGCCAGGGTCCAGTCTCATATTGACGGCGTCGGGGTCTGGGGGTTCGAATCCTTGTGGGCATACCCACAGGCGTTTGCCAAACGGCATGGGTTCAAAATGCTCCATCCAGCTGCGTGTCCATTCTTGATCGGCTAATGTCTCAATCTGAATTTGTTGGGCGAGCTCAGTACCGGCGATCTTGGCTACTTTTTCCAGCACCATTTCCGGGAGAGTGTCAGCAGCAAAAAGTCCCGTAATAACCAGTTGATCCCATAGCGGTGTTTCTCCCGGTCCAGGTTCCAGTAAAGGTTGATCGGCAGCATCGGAGGTAGTGATAGACAACGCTCCGGCACTTTCTAGTGCTTGCTCGACTGTTTCAGCCTGATGTTTATCGGTCTGAATTGAGAATTGAAGCCAGCTCAATGTGCGATTACTTTTTGACGCTCAAGCCAGAAGGGCTTGAACAGTATTTGGGTGGAAGGTTCATGGCGCTATAAATCAGCTCAGGAGAGACCCAGTTTCTTTTCCAGGTAGTGAATATTGGTGCCGCCGTTCTGGAATGCGCTGTCATCTACCAGCCTCTGATGGAGAGGAATGTTGGTTTTGATGCCTTCAATATAGATTTCCAATAAGGCGGTACGCATACGCCTTAATGCACTTTCGCGTGTATTGCCATGGGCAATCAGTTTACCAATCATAGAGTCATAATTGGGTGGCACCATATAGTTATCATAAATGTGTGTATCCATACGAATGCCAGGACCGCCAGGGGCGTGGAATTCAGTAATTCTACCTGGGCAAGGCATGAAGGTGTCTGGGTCTTCAGCGTTGATCCGACACTCTATGGCATGCCCGGTAATCTTGACGTCATCCTGCTTCATGGAGAGGGGGTCCCCGGCTGCAATTAACAGTTGTTCCTTGATGATGTCGACACCGGTAACCATTTCTGTCACTGGGTGTTCCACCTGAACACGGGTGTTCATTTCAATAAAGTAGAATTTCCCCTCTTCGTATAGAAATTCGAAAGTACCGGCGCCGCGATAACCGATTTTACGACAGGCATCAGCGCAGACTTTACCCATTTTGTTGCGTAGTTTTTCGGTTATACCAGGTGCGGGAGCTTCCTCGATGACTTTTTGGTGGCGGCGTTGCATAGAACAGTCACGCTCGCCTAGATGAATGGCATTCCCATGGGTGTCAGACAAGACCTGGAATTCGATATGACGTGGAGCCTCAAGGAACTTTTCCATATAGACAACATCGTTACCAAAAGCAGCACCCGCTTCGTTTTTGGTCAGGGAAATAGCATTCAGTAAATTGGATTCACTGTGCACGACTCGCATACCGCGACCACCACCGCCACCAGAAGCCTTAATAATGATTGGATAGCCAATCTCTCTGGCTATTTCTATATTGCGGTTGGCATCTTCCGTTAATGGTCCATCACTGCCGGGCACACAGGGGACACCCGCTTTTTTCATGGCCTTGATGGCTTCAACCTTGTCACCCATTATGCGGATGGTTTCGGCTTTAGGGCCAATAAAAATAAAGCCGCTTTGTTCTACGCGTTCCGCAAAGTCAGCATTCTCAGATAAAAAGCCGTAACCGGGATGGATGGCAACAGAATCGGTGACTTCAGCGGCACTGATCAAAGCAGGGATATTTAGGTAACTCTCAGCGGAAGGGGGTGGCCCGATACAGACCGACTCGTCGGCCAGTAATACATGTTTTAATTCACTGTCTGCCGTGGAATGTACAGCAACAGTCTTAATACCCATTTCAGAACACGCGCGTAGTATGCGTAAAGCAATTTCGCCGCGATTGGCAATAACGATCTTATCCAACATAAATCAGGATCACTCTATAATTATAGTTTTACAGCTCTGGGTCTACTCAATGACAATCAGTGGTTGACCAAATTCTACGGGCTCACCATTTTCAACTAAGATAGCTTTAACAACGCCACTTTTGTCTGCCTCAATTTGGTTGAACATTTTCATGGCTTCAATAATACAAAGGGTGTCGCCAGCCTGAACACTCTTGCCAACCTCAGTAAATACGGGTGTTGCTGGAGAGGGAGCGCGAAAAAATGTCCCAACCATTGGCGAATTCACAATGTGACCATCAGGAATACCTTTATCCTCAGGTTCAGGGGGGGCAGTGGGTGCAGCAGGAGCCGGTGCAGCAGTTGCGGCTACAGGAACGGGTGGTAGATAAGTAGGAGCAGCAACATTAGGATTAAGCCGACTGATTCTGACAGATTCTTCGCCTTCCTTTATTTCAATTTCAGCGATTCCGGATTCTTCCAGAAGCTCAATCAGTTTTTTTATTTTACGAATATCCATGTGGCTTCCCGTTAGTTACTTTGATGTATGTTTTAAATGAGACAGGGCGGCCTGTAATGCCAGGTCATAACCCTGTGCTCCGAAACCACTGATGACGCCAACAGCGATATCGGAGAAGAAAGAATGCTTTCTGAATTCTTCACGTTTACTGACATTAGACAGATGAACTTCAATAAACGGGATGGCAACACCCAGTAACGCATCTCTGAGCGCAACGCTGGTGTGTGTAAATGCAGCAGGGTTGATGAGGATAAAATCAACACTTTCATTAGCGGCAGAGTGTATGCGCTCGACCAGTTCATGTTCAGCATTGGCCTGGAAACTATCCAGGGAATAACCGTCTCCCTCGGCCTTGTCTGATAAATTACTCATGATAGCGTCGAGGGTCTCCGAGCCGTAAATTTCAGGCTCGCGGGTACCCAGGAGATTCAGATTTGGGCCATTTAAAATAAGTATTTTTATCATCAGAAATTGTTTTAAATCGGACGTTTTGTTGGCAAATTAGCGCTATATATGCGAATTTACCTACATGTTAACGAAATAAACCCTTGTGCAGGTGTTTCAGCTGGGGATTTTGCATCAAAGAAAGGCGTTTGTCCAATGATCTATCAGTTTTTAGCGTAGATCGATGCAGTTCGATACTATTTTGTCGATAAAATTAATTTATAGTATAAATTAATGGGCTCATATTATTAAGTTATACTAAATATCGCAAAGTCGGAGGTGACATAGGGTAATTTGTAGCCATTTTACAATAATGGCTTAATTTGTTCAGCGATATCCGCAAAAGTGAGCTCACCTTTTCCAATGAACTGGATTACACCTTGACGATCAATCACCAGGCTATAAGGTAGTTGGCCGAATCGGTTGCCATAAGCAGCACTGACTTCCAGTGCAGTGTTGTTACCAATAAGAATCGGGTAATTGACACCCATACCATCGGCATAGTCTTCAACGGCATCTTTTTCATCGATGGCGACACCAATGACCTGGAAGCCTTGTTTGCCAAATTGTTCCTGTAGTTCAATAAAGGCCGGTATCTCTTTGCGACACGGTGGGCACCAGGTAGCCCAGAAATTCAACAGAATAACCTTGTTGTCCCATTCCTTGATGGAATGTTGTGTATCCTGCAAATCAGGCAAGCTGAAATCAGCACGCTTTTGCCCAATCATGGATAAAGGTTTTTTTGCTACAGGCGTCGTTGTTGTTTTTTCCGCAACAGTGATTGTTCCCTGTTGTGTGTATTGATAAAAACCGAATCCGGCCGCCAGGCTAACAGCAGCCAGTAGCATAGTCGTGGCAGTTTTATTCATTATTCTAATTCCTGATGATTAATTAAATGAGGTGTTAACGCGGGCTAGAAACTTATCAGCTGACATGAGTCCTAAAACACGTTGTTTGCGAATTTCTTCTCCCTGCGTATTAAAAAACAGAATAGCGGGAGCGGTAATGACATTAACGCGTTTTAGTACGGCTTTGTCATCACTGTCTTGCCGAGTAATGTCTGCTTGTAATAATACGCTATTGGATAAAGCTTGCTGGACTTTGGCATCCGAGAAAACATAATCATCAAACTGTTTGCAGTAGGTGCACCAGTCCGCATAAAAATCCAGCATGACCGTTTTTCCTGCGGCATTAGCAGCTTTCAGTTCACGCTCGAAATCAGCGACAGATTTGACTTTGATAAAAGTCAGGCCGCCTTTGACGACCGATTTTTTACCTTGGGCAAATTCAACGTAAGCCGGTTGTTTGCCGGATGAATTGGACATCATGACCGGCGTGCCACTGCTGACTAATTGTGAACCATGTAAGGGATCATTGAAATTACGCGCACCGGTGAGGCCGCCCAGCAACACAATGAGGCCATAGATAAATAACACCAGGCCCAGTCCCTTGAACAGCTTCTTCCAACCGGAGCTGCCTTCCTTGATCGGTTCAAATGCACCCATGTAAGTCGCTGAAACGATAAAGAGGATGGCCCATAAGCTCATGAAGACAATGCTGCTGAGTACGCGTTCGAGGAATACGATCGCAACAGCTAGCAGAATGACACCGGCAACACCCTTGACCGTATCCATCCAGGTGCCTGCTCGTGGTAGTAATTTACCGCCACCCGCACCGACCAGTAATAGTGGCAAGCCCATGCCCATTGCGAGTGTGAACATATACAGGAAGCCTAGAGCGGCACTGTTGGAAGCAGCAGCCCCAGCAATGGTGGCGAGTAATATAGGTCCGCCACAGGGGCCGATAATCAACGCTGATAATACGCCCATGATACTGACGCCAATGAGTGAGCCGCCTTTTTGCTTGTTACTGATATCATTCAATCGACTTTGAATCGCACTGGGCATCTGGATGTTATAGAAGCCGAACATGGACAGTGAAAGCAAAACGAATAAGCTGGCAAACAGAATAATGACCCAGGGTTTTTGCATTTGCGCAGCAATATTACTGGCTTCGCCAGTAAAACCGAATATGGCACCTATGACCCCAAAGGTGACTGCCATAGCCAGTACATAAACGAGTGATAACATGAAGCCTTTCGTGGCGGTAACTTTTTCACCATGGCCGACAATGATACTGGATACAATTGGAATCATCGGGTACATGCAAGCAGTGAAGGCCAATAACAAACCAAGGCCAATTAAGCTGGTGATGATGCTGAAAAGGTTATCGCCTTTGAACATGCGAGTCAGTTTTTCATCTTCACTCAGGTTGTCATCATTGATACTGGTAGCGCTGTCACTTGCAGTAACAATAGGTGCTGAATCACTAATAGAAGCAACACTGTCGACAGAATAATCAACGGTTTTGAAAATAGGCGGGTAACATAAGCCTGCATCAGCGCATCCCTGGTAGACCAGTTCAATCTTTACTGATTTTCCCTTGAGGTCACCTATAATCGGTATTTGAGCAGTAATAGCATTATGAAATACTTTGATATCGCCAAAGTACTCGTCGTGTTTGGTTTCACCATCAGGTAGAACGACCTCGCCGAGCGTGACGCCAGCGGGTGCATTTTTAAGGTTAAATTTGAATTTGTCGCGATACATGTAATAGCCATCAGCGATCATCCAGTGTGCAACCAGACTTTGTTGGTCTCCATTGTTAGTGCTGAGTACGAAGGCTTTATCGGGATCAAGGAATTCTTCTTCTTCGAGCCCCATGTTTTTTCCCAGATCTGTAATTGCTTGAAGCGGGTCAGCAGGTGCAGATGTGGCTGTTGCAGCCGCAGCCGTACTAACACGCATCAGTTCAACGCTGGCGGACTGTTCAAAGGGCGGATAGCAAAGACCCATGTCAGCACAACCCTGGGAGCGGCTGATCAGGTTCATTTGGGAGATGTCAGTATTGTTGCGAGTGATGGGTATTTCAATTGCGATAGTGCCACGTAAGGTTTCTACGTCACCGAAATAGGGGTCTTTTTTTACTTTGCCAGCAGGAATAACAGGTTGCCCCAGTTGTACCCCTTGTGTATCTGTGCGGAAAGAAAATTTATTATGGTAGAGATAATAGGCGTCAGCAATATTCCAGGTGGTGATCAAGGTGTTGGCATCTTTAACCGAAACCGTCATTGGAAAAGCTTCAGCTGGCGGAAGTGGATCTTCGTCAGCCAGTAACAATGTAGGGTTTAGTAGAAATAAGGCAAGTAGCGGGGCTAGCAGTTTTATCATTATCATTTACCAGTGGTGTTATCAATCCAGTCCAGATAGTTTTTTAGTCCATGTTGTAATGGGACTGAAATTATCTCTGGAAGTTCATAAGGATGATGCGCGCAAATTATCGATTCTATCTCAGTATAACGATCAGAACGGGTTTTTATGATCAATAATAACTCGGTTCCTGTCTGTATTTCGCCTTTCCATTTATAAATAGACGTTAAACCCGGTACAATGTTGACGCAGGCCGCCAGGTTTTGTTCGATCAGTAAATTGGCCAGTTTTTCGGCATTTTCTCGATCAGGGCAGGTACTTAGGATTATCTGGTATTCTGATTGCACGCTTGTTAGTTTTATATTAGTTGCTTGGGCTATAGATTAACCGCTGAAATGCGGCTTGTCACTGTGCGTGAGCCCTATTGATGGGTAATTCTTATGGATCCTCGTTTTATATTTATATTATTGTTTATTGGCTTCCCATTGCTGGAACTATATATATTGATAGAAATTGGCAGTTCAATCGGTGCCATATCGACTATCTTTATTATTGTTTTTACAGGAGTTTTGGGGGGGCTTTTGCTTCACCAGCAGGGTGTTAGCAATATGTCTCGAGTACGTGAAAGCATGGGTCGAGGCGAAATACCTGCCATGGCCATGTTTGAAAGTCTGTTTGTGTTTGCATCCGCTATATTGTTGATAGTTCCGGGGTTTATTACTGATGCCGTCGGTTTTTTCTTTCTCATAGCACCATTACGACGGTGGCTGATAGGTAAAATGATGGGCTTACAGAAGTTCAATCCACCTGGAAACGACAAGCCAGGGCCTGGTACGGGTGGGCAGACGAAAAATATTATTGATGGAGAATTTACCAGGGATGACGACTAAATAGAGGGGCACTTGCGCGAATGAAAACAAAATGCCGCGCTTGTTCTATATTTAATAAGAGAGAGTAATGTTTTTCTAGTTTTATAGTATAGTAATTTAATAAGGTATATAAAATCCTGGATTGTAATCCCTGCCTATCAACTTTTTTAGCAATAATTAATAATGAGAATTACACAGACTGTTACTGTACTTTTTTTAAGCTTATTTTTCTTGTCCTCGCTGTATGCAGCTGAATATAAAGTAGCTGTTCGTGCGCATCACGGTATTGAAACGGCTTATAAGGAATGGCAAGCAACCATTACCTATCTGTCAGAGCAATTGCCTGAACATACCTTCATATTGAAACCTATTATTAGCCTGGATGAGATCACAACGGCGGCAGGCAGAGGAGAATATGATTTTGTGCTCACCAACCCGTCATCATATATTGAGGTCAGCAAAATCTATCATGCAAAAGCGTTGCTGACGTTGAATAACAAGCGAGCCAATACGGCGCAGGACCGGTTTGGGTCAGTGATTTTTACACATGCAGGCAATGAGAATATTATGAAGCTTGATGACCTTAAGGGAAAGACGCTCATGGCTGTGTCTGAATCTGCTTTTGGTGGTTGGCGAGTTGCCTGGTTAGAATTATTAAAAAATAATTTAGATCCTTATGTTGACCTGAAATCGGTCGTTTTTCCAGATAAACCTGTGCAGCAACAGGTGGTTTATGCTGTACTGAAGGGTGAAGTGAATGCAGGCGTGGTGAGGACGGATCAGCTGGAACGTATGGAGGCTGCAGGAAAGATCGATATGCGTTACCTTCGAATACTGAATAATAAGAATGTTGAAGGTTTTCCCTTTTTTTTAAGTACCGATTTGTATCCCGAATGGGTAATCGCTGCCATGAAGAATGTGCCTGCCAATGTCAGCTTGCGAGTCACTCAGGTTTTACTGTCAATCAAATCACAGCATCCTGCGGCGCAAGCGGGAAAGTATGTTGGTTGGAAGCCTGCATTGAATTACGATTCAGTTGAAAATTTAATGCAAGAATTAAAGGTGGGGCCTTTTGCGCAACAATAAACTGTTCAGTATGGTTAGCCCGGTTATGCTTCTGGAGTATCCATGAAAGCTTCCATTGTTTACAAGCTTAGTCTTAGTTCTATATTGCTAGTGTTAGTGAGCGTCTTTGTAGTAGGAGGATTGTTTTACTACAAAACAACAGATTTGTTGGTTGATAATGCGCTGGAAGAACTTTCCAGTGAAGTGCGGGATGCTGGCCAATTATTGCAAGCTATCATTAACACTCAGCGCGATGACGTGCTATTTCTTGCACACACTCCTCCTATCCAGGGAATATTACGTACGAATTTAGGCAAGCAATTCGATAAGCGTGGGAATTCCACTTATGCAGAATGGATTGAACGACTGGA
>Ga0316205_10004115_pt1 | contig 13035 bp, 12 predicted proteins | sample 3monthpyrite_MG_FD_204941 | JGI IMG/M metagenome (GOLD analysis project Ga0316205, IMG submission 204941) | Microbial mat bacterial communities from mineral coupon in-situ incubated in ocean water Damariscotta River, Maine, United States -... | ecosystem: Environmental > Aquatic > Marine >... | reverse complement strand
CAGTACTAACTACGACGTCCAGGCTGTGAAGGATAAAATTGCTGCTAGCAATCTGAGCATTAGTGAGATGGTCGCGACCGCCTGGGATAGCGCCAGAACCTTCCGCGGATCAGATATGCGCGGCGGTGCCAACGGCGCTCGTATTCGTCTTGCTCCACAAAAGGACTGGGAAGGTAACGAGCCCGACCGTCTTGCCAAAGTGCTCGCCGTACTTGAAGGTATTGCTGCCGAGAGTGGCGCAAGTGTCGCGGATGTGATCGTGCTGGCCGGTAACGTCGGCATCGAGCAGGCTGCAAAGTCCGCGGGCTTTAACATTACCGTTCCCTTCTCGCCCGGTCGTGGAGATGCAACGGATGACATGACTGATGCAGAAGCCTTTGAAGTGCTAGAACCCCTGCATGATGGTTACCGTAACTGGCTCAAGAAGGATTATGTTGTTAGCGCCGAAGAGATGATGCTCGACCGCACCCAACTAATGGGACTGACCGCACCAGAGATGACCGCGCTTGTTGGTGGTATGCGTGTGCTCGGCACCAACCATGCTGGCACGAAGCATGGTGTGTTCACAGATAACGTCGGCGCACTTACTAATGACTTCTTCGTTAACCTGACGGACATGAACAACACATGGAAGCCAGCCGGTAATAACCTGTATGAAATCCGCGACCGCAAGACAGATAAGATCAAGTGGACAGCAACCCGGGTTGATCTTGTCTTTGGATCCAACTCGATCCTTCGTGCCTATGCCGAAGTCTACGCACAGGATGATAACAAGGAAAAGTTTGTGCAGGATTTCGTCGCGGCATGGACGAAGGTGATCAACGCTGACCGCTTTGATCTAAATTGATACGGACCTGAACCTGGCACTTAGAAGAAGTAGCGAAAGTATCGGGTGTTTCACTCGCGGAAGTTGGTGACGCTTGATAGTCTGATGATGTTTGTCTATGTACTCCAGCCTAGTAGCAATTTATAGGCTGGAGTACAATATCTTATCGCTAATTTATAAACACAAGACTACCTTTCTAGCTAGTCACATCATGCGATTAACATAACCCCGTTCATGGTCATATCAGGCATATGTTTTGACCTGAGTATTATCGATAATCATCATTGAGAGCGCGTGAATGATCGAGGAACGTGGATCGTTGCGTTAGTCAATCGATACCAATAGACGTTCTTCACAGCCCTGTATATCTTTTAGCTCACCATTTCTTCAGCAAGCTGAGGGGTATTAATATTTATGGCTGCCAACCAAATTCTGCTGCCTTGGCTTTAGCCTGTGCCGGTATATCATTTTCAACAAAATGCTGATGAAGCACTTGTACACCAATCATATGATTAATTACTGCATCCAGTTGTACTTGAGTTGAGACAGGTGTGTCGTCAGCCTCATGTAATTCAAACAAGGCTTTCACACCGTCCTTGTCAAGTAGCCCGGCATTATCAATCGCTTGATCAGATAGATATTCATCTGCCAGCGCTTTCATGGCAGCCCACTTCTTTGGATCAGTATGGGCAGGTGGTGCCATAAAAGCAAACTTTTCACGCTCATACAATGTTTTAGGCAAAACGCCTTTCATTGCCTCACGTAGTACATATTTTTCTGTTTTACCTTTAATACGCATTGTCGGCGGAATATTCGTAGCAAACTCGGCAAGATGATGATCTAAAAACGGTGGGCGTGCTTCCATAGAGTTGGCCATATCCACTCGGTCCCCACCCCATGTTAGTATTTGTCCTTCCAACATGGTTTTGATCCAGACATATTGGGCTTTATCCAACGGGTGACGGCCTTCTAACATATTCGCATCCAGGGCATCGGCAATGGCTTTTCCCGGTTGATAATCACCTAGCTGTTTTCGTAAATCAGGACTTAACAAACCCGGCACATGCTCGGCCGAAGCCAACCATGGTTGCAAACAAGAAGGTGTGAAACCGACTACATCATTTAATGCTGCGTCACTAACCTCATCTTCAGCCAACATGGCCCCTTTAAAGAGTTTATTAGCTTCTGCAAGTAATCCTTCCCATTCGGCACGTTCTGCTGGTGATAAGGTATCCATACCATGCAAAAACATATCACGCCGAAATGCTGGGTAGCCTGCAAACAACTCATCTGAACCTTCACCAGTAACCACTACTTTATAATTCGCCTTATTGACATGACGGCTCATTAATAGTTTTGCTACACCCAGCGTATTGTAAATCGTTCGTTCGGTATGCCAGAGCGTCTCAACAAAATTATCATAGAGGTGATCCGCTTTGAGTAACATTACATCCTGGTCAGCACCCACCGACTCAGCCATCTCTCGCGCAATCGGTGTTTCATCATAATCACTATCATCAAAACCGATAGTAAAGGCTTTAACTGGTGATTGTTGACTCGCGGCAGACATACCTAATATTGAACACGAATCGATACCACCAGATAAATAACAGGCAACCGGTACATCAGCCTCAAGACGCAACTGAACGGCTTCCAGTAATTTTTGTTTTACCCCATCAATATAATAAGACTCATCGACTTTATTTTTTTTCTGTCTTTCTTCCAGTAGTGGAAAGTCCATATCCCAGTAACACTGCTCACGAATCGAGAATTTACCATGATTTCTTTCAATAATAACCATATTGCCAGGCTTAACCTGGTGTATGCCTTCAAATGCTGTAGTACCCGGCACGATAGTTTGCATTAACTGGTGATAAACTCCCTGCGCATTAAACTTACGTTCCACATCAGGATCAGAAAATATAACTTTTAACTCAGAACCAAACACGATCTTGCCGTTGGTTTCGGTCCAGTATAACGGTTTAATACCAAAACGATCCCTGACCAGCATTAAGCGATCATGTTTTTTGTCAAATAAGGCAAAAGCAAACTCACCACGTAAGTATTTAAGCGTATCTTCCAGCCCATGACGTGGATAAAGATGCAGTATGAGCTCTGAATCACTCTTGGTTGTAAATCGTGCCCCATCCAGCGTCAAATTAGCTCGCAGCCTTTTATAATCATAAAACTCTCCATTATGCGCAAGTAACAAATTATTATCTTCCGAGACAAATGGTTGTCTGGCTCGGTTTTCATCCAGATCAATAATTGACAGACGCGCGTGACTAAATCCGACGCCCTCATCTTTAAGTATTTTATAACCAAACCCATCAGGACCTCGATGATATTGAATCGCAGCCATATTAACTAAAAGCTGTGGATCGATTTTGTTACTGGGATTACTAAGAAAAATACCTGCTATACCACACATAAAATACTATAAACCTCTAAAATAATTAATATACAATTTCAGAACGTAATGAGCGCCTCTGAGAGAAGGCAAGAATGAACGAAAAACGGAGTTTATATTTGAGTTCATTTTTAACCTAGTATCAGCAAGCGCAATAGTTCTGAAAATTAGAAACGGACCAGGCTAGACATCAATGCCATACGCGCAAACACAGCGCCTCGGGCCTGAGCAAAGTACCAATTATGTTCGGTGTTATCCAGATCAGTTGATAACTCTTCACCACGTGCCAGAGGGTGAAGAATAATAGAGCCTTTTTTTAATGGAGAGGATTTACTAAGCTTGTACTCTATACCATGTTCCTCGTAGGTATTGCCAACCCAGGCAATCGCATTGATATAACTGATATCAAAGCTAGGTAATTCAGATTCCAGATCATGCGTAACACGCAATTTTAGTCCTTCAGCTTCCAGTTCTTCACGCTGTCCTGGGCTGAATGATTCAGTTGAATTGCATATGATGACGACTTCATTAATTCCCTGACTAATACGCGATAGAAATAGCAATAAACTACGCACAGTACGCATTAGGCTTGGATTACCGATAATACCGATGGTAATTTTTTGATCATCGCTAACCTTATCCATCATCAACTCAGGTCGCCATTTTAAAATCGCGTACACATCTGCTAATGCCTGGGTCGGATGTTCATCCGTACCATTACCTGCATTAATAATCGGTATACGCAAAACGTCGAGCATTTCATAAATAGCTTTTTCATTGGAATCACGTAGCACCACCATATCACCATAGTGGTTCATCATTTCGGCCACGTCTTTCAGTGATTCGCCTTTTGCAATACCTGTGGTTGAAGGATCGGTTATCGAAATAATATCACCGCCGAGTCGATGCCAGACACTTTCAAATGACAAGCGTGTGCGGGTACTGGGTTCATAAAAGGCGCTAATGAGAATCTTACCTGTTAAAGGAAACTGTCCAAAACTTTGTTGTGTTTCGAACTTTGCTGCTAAACGACAAAGTTGGATCAGTTGTTGTCGACTAAATTGCCTGGCCGAAACTACCGAGTGATTGGCAATTTCTGCTGTTGAAGCAATATCCTCATCAATCTGATCCAATAATGCCAGGGGCTGTTCAATTCCCTCTGTCCAGTTTTCCGCCTCAACCGGTTCTTCCAGTTTCGGGTGTACTTTTTTTACCATAACTGACCTTTTATCCAATCCTTAATCCATAAAATAATTAAAACAATAGGTGCGATAATCGTTACCGTTAATGCCATCATTACCATAATACTGAGAAAACCCGATGACACAATCATGATGATTTCTCCCCAGTTAGTTGCTCAGGTTGTTCGTTTAGCTTCGACCATTCAAAGTTATCCGGTCTTAGCCACATACTTATTAGTACAACAGACATGGAAACCACGGCTGAAACGAGCGCAGCCACATAAAAACCAATACTGAAAAACGCCCAGATTCCACTAAAGGTACCCAGCAACATGGCAAGAAAAGCCCCTGTCGCATTGGCTTTTTTCAGATACAAACCGGCTGCAATCGGCCAGATCGTACTGGCGACAAATGCACCAAGGTATTGTAATAAACTGCCTAAAGTCGCAATGCGCGGTAAACAAATAAGCCAGGTGACAATACCGAGTAACACGATAATTATTTTCGCAATACGTCGAAGCTGTTCATCAGTGGCCTTGGGATTAATATGACCTCGATATATATCCTGAAGTATCAGGTCACTTGTTGCTGCAAGTAATGAATCAAGACTGGATGCCAGAGAAGAAAAAACAACGACAAAAACAATAACCGCACCGGTAAAACCAAGCAGCTTGGCCGCCACCATCGGGCCGACCATGTCTGCAGCCGGAACATTAAGGTCAAGAGATGAAACTGATAAGGCGATAAATCCAGCCACGATGGGTATCGGTGCCCAGATAATCCCTGCAAATAAATAGGCCTTGCTCCCTACACCTTCACGGAATGCGAAGGCGCGTGACCACCAGACGTTTGAATGAAATATTTCACCAATGCCAAATAACAAGTTATTAAATAAGAACATAATGGCAGCTGGCATTAACAGGTTAAGCAGCTCAGGGCTCTCGGCAAGTACATCCTTATGCATTTTCTCAAAGCCAATTTCACTGATAGTCAGAACAGCGAGAATAATAATGCCAATAAGAATTAGAATGGTTTGTATAAAATCCGTACCGATAACCGCACGCAGGCCACCAAGCAGAGTATAGGTTACACATATAATAAGTATAACGGTCATGCCATACTGGTAATCAATTCCAGTTAAAGCATGAATCAAAACACCGCCGGCCATCCCCATGCTGATTAACCAGCCAATGGCATAACACATGGAAATCAGCAGGAATAAACGCCAGGTCCAGACACCATAACGTAGTCGAATAAAATCACCACTGGTATAACCATGGGGTACCAGGCTGCGAATTCGTCTTACCAGCGGGGCAAATAAAATCAAGCCAACCGCTCCCAACGAATATCCTAACATTCCCCAGATGCCGAGCTGCAATGCGAACTGCGGTGCCACAAGTGTGGTGTTACTAGTTACCCAGGTCGCCATGGCCGTTGCGGTACCGAGTGCCATACCCACATTACGACCAGCAAGCATAAAATCATCCAGTTTTTTTGCTTTACGACCCCAGAACCAACCGAGAAAAATCCAGATGACACTGAAGATTGTCAGGATGATCCAGCCTGTGCTTGCATCAAGTACGGCAGAGTGCACATTATTCATGTTGCTGCCAGCTCCTTGATTTCTTTAACCGCATTTTCCGTAGTCATAACACGCGCATAGCGATCCTTGATGGTTTCTATAGTCGCATTATGGAGTTGAGGGGTCACGGTGGCACAGGCATCGTTGATCATAGTGGTATAAAAACCGCGATCACATGCATCACGCACGGTGGTAGAAACACATTCATTCGTATAGACGCCACAAACAAACAGACCATTTATCCCCATGTTTCTTAAAAGATATTCAAGGTTAGTGGCATTAAACACACCACTGGCTGTTTTATTAATAACAAGTTCGTCACCTTTAGGCGCGACCTCTACTAGAAACTCGGATTCTTTAGAACCCGGTGGAGCATGTAGATTGAGCCGTTTATGTCCTGCACTTCGTTCCCTGCCGTCTTTAGTTATGGACATGATACGGGTATGTATAACTTCCATTTTTAGATCACGAAAATTATCCTGTAATCTGCGTACATTGGGTAACACCACATGATCAAGGCGTTTAAAATAATATTCCTGTGCTTCTTTCGGTACACCGGATTTTTCAGCATCAGCAAAAACGCCCATACCCGGTGCCGCATCGAGATACTGAAGATCTATTACCAATAAGGCTGTCTTGTGTTTTTCAATGGATTCAAAAATACCGGGGGCTTCGACAATGGATTCCCGGTAGCTTTCTTCCAGTGGATCAACATGCAAGTAATCTTCATTCTCAATCTCAAGGTCAGTGTTTTTTAAATCACTCATAACTGACCTCCAGCTATTCGATACATTGTGTTCAGTGCCACATTCGCCCCTTTCTCAATATCGTCCATATCCGTCCATTCCGCGATAGAATGACTACGACCATCTTTACTGGGTACAAAGATCATGCCTGCGCGGGTAATTTTAGCCAGCATCTGAGCATCATGCGCTGCCCCACTGGCCATCTGTAAGAATGGTACCCTCAATGATTTACAAACATTCTCGATGGACTCGACAATACCTGGGTCACTTTTTACGGGGGTGATTTCGCTAAGCACGCGGAACTCGAACATCAGTTCGTGTTTACGGGCTATCGCAGACAAGGACTTGCGAAATGCATTGGCAAGATCATCAAGCACAGTAGGATCGGTATCACGTGCTTCCAATGAGAAGTCGACTTTACCTGGAATCACATTGGCTGCACCGGGGCTGATTTCCACGCGACCAATGGTTGCAACACTGCGTGGGCTACCATTTTCATCGAGTATGCGTTGCAACTGGGAAGCAAACTCACTCAACCCCATGAAAGCATCTTTACGCATATCCATCGGTGTGGTTCCGGCATGATTTGGTGTACCAGTTAAAGTCACATCCCACTTAAACAAGCCGGCGATGGCATCAACGTTTCCAATACTAATCTCCATATTATCCAACATGGGGCCTTGCTCAATGTGCAGCTCCAGATATGCATGAATAGATTCCGGGGTTCGTCTGGCATGCAAGGCATCCATGGCATCGAGGCCAACATTTTTCATCGCATCAATAAGGCTGACACCATTAAGATCAGATGCATTGATAATTTTCTCGGGCGATAACATTCCTGTGATTGCTTGTGAGCCGAGCATACCGCCAAAGCGACCTTCTTCATCACTAAAGGCGACTGCTTCTAAGGGGTAATCAATATTAAGATTTGATTCTTTAATACAGCGCAAACATTCCAGTGCCACTATTACACCCAGGGCCCCATCCAGGTGTCCTGCCGCCGGCACCGTATCTATATGCGATCCCATCATCACCGATGGACGTTTATCGTCCCATTGATAGCGCGCATGAAGATTGGCCGCCCCATCCTGGTAGAAATCAAGGCCCACTTCCTCCGCCTTGTTTTTAAACCAGGCACGTCCTTGCATGTCAGCTTCACTGAAGGCCATGCGATAGATACCATAATCTTCAGATCGGCCGATTTCAGCCAGGGCTTCGATATCCGACTGCAGGCGCTGTCTGTTAACACTGAGTTTTTCCATAATTTATATCAACTTTCGAGTCGTCTTCCTTTAAAAATCAGGTATAAGATTGCAAGAAACACAATTGCGCCGGCAACAAAAAACATCACTGCATTTTCTAAAGGATGATGGTTAACGGTCACTTTTACCGTATTGCTCACTTGTGAAGTATTTCCTTCGTTGCTCAGCAGACGATAATAATAATCGCCATCTGACTTGCCGCTTATGACACGGGCCAGGTCTTTACCTTCGTAGATAATCTTGAATGAGTTGAAATCGGATGTTGACGATTCCTGCAACTGGAAAGACTCGACTTTACCAAGCCAGGACAACTGATAATAACCGGCGGTTGCAACAGGAGTATCACTGCTTAATTGCAGTGCATATGAGTGTGGCGTCATAGAAAAAAATAATAAGCCGATACTAACCAGTAGTTTTGTAGGGGGATTTCGAACAGACAAGTGCGAGCGGCTGCACCCATTAAGAGAAAGGAACAGAAGCCTGCCCCAACGGGCAATCCGGCTTGTTACCTTTATAATCATCTAGACCTAATGTACCGATAACTCCACTAAACACATGGCATAAACTATCAACAAAGAAATTTACATTAGAGGAGTACTATTTACTTATATATAGTATGCCACAACAAATATGTAAATTACACCGTACCGGCCTGTGAAATCTAACCAGGCTCACACCTAATGCCCTATTTTTTGGGTAAATTTGAAGTATTTATCGTGTGATTGAATTGCATTAAAAAGGTGCGGGAAAGTGATGTATGTTCCGAGACTTAAATACCAGGCCACTATTTACATAATCATTCTGAAATTATTCGGGTATGCATTAGATATATTATTTTATACCCGGCCAAACAAAAACCCCGCGAAATATCGCGGGGTTTCAGTAAAGCGTAAACTCGAGGTGGTTTAGACCTGTATGTTTGCTGCCTGTGGGCCTTTAGGACCAGACTCTACATCGTAAGTCACTTGCTGACCTTCAGCCAGTGAACGAAAACCTTCGCTTTTGATAGCCGAAAAGTGAGCAAACACGTCAGCGCTACCATCTTCTGGAGTGATAAAGCCGAAGCCTTTAGAGTCGTTAAACCATTTAACGGTTCCTGTTGCCATGATAATTACCTCTTTGAATAATATAATAAATAATGTGTTACAAATCTTACGAGGTAATTAACAGGAGAAAACTAAAGAGAACTACTGACAAGAACCAGGATAGAATGTATCGCCGTGTGATATAACCAGTTTCACCAGAAATTCCACACATACGGGTAGTATAAGACCGAAAGTCAGTAATACAAGGCAAAATAGTGTTTATTTGGTTTAATATTGCCAAAAAGGCTCATTAATATCACTATTTGGCCTTTTATCTGGTTTTTCTCGATAAAATATTACATCAGCGTACTGACTTGAAGTCTGTTACACTTAGTTTAATTGTTCCATTACATGACTCGCTTTGGTCGGTGTCTCTCTTCACAGACCCCCCTCACAGTTAGCCTCTAGTGCAATAGAAATTGTAGCTTCCTGGACTGTCACATGCTAATGCCTGGGCAGACAGTGGCCCTAACCATAAAGAGTAACACGAAATGCCATTTGACTTATGTCTTCTGAGCGAACTGCTGCGCGCCACTAAACAAATAATTCTACATGTTTTGTAACGAGGAATCGAAGATGATCTCGTTTACCGACTTGTAGGCTATAGACAAAATAGTATTCGACATCTTTATAACTCCATTGCTGGGAGGCAAAGACGATTGCACACTTCATGGACAAAAATACAGATCATGCAAACCCTACGAAAGCTTATCCACTTAATTATGTTAGTCGCCCTCTTAGGGCTCACCCTTGCTTATCTGATACCGGAAGTAGCCAAGTAAGAAAATAATCATTAGCCCAATGCAGGAGAAATAATACATATGGCAAAAGAAGAATTGCTGGAAATAGATGGGGTCGTCACCGAAGTCTTACCTGATTCGCGTTATCGGGTTGAGCTGGAAAACGGCCACATGGTTGCAGCTTATGCTGCAGGTAAAATGCGCAAATTCCGGATTCGGGTTGTTGCCGGAGACAAGGTCAAAATGGAAATATCTCCCTACGACCTCAGCAAAGGGCGTATAAGTTTCAGGTACAAAGACTAACCTCCTGATAAATAGGCTATTCGCTTTCGATGATTAAAAAATTCATTGTATTCCTATTTATGACACTCTTAGCTGGTTCGCGGAGCTGTGTATCCATTTGCTCATCTGTTTACCCAGGCATCGCTATCTGACTAAACAATTTCTAAATATATCCATAGTTCATCACCATAAAGCAGTTAGTGAGCTAGTTCTTCATTTCGCATCTTGTTGTCTGTAGTGCGCACCTGAATCTAAATATCTGGTGTTGTGCTATTCATTCAATCTAATAAATTTTGAGCCCGGAAAAACTCCAATGAATATAGAAATAATCACGACACCCAATGAAGCATTAAAAGAGAGCGGATTTGGAACACTAAAGGCCTGCAACAGTGTTTTAGATGTAATTCAAAGAATGGGCTTCAGTGCCCGATTGAATGTGTGCAAATCGAAAGATGATTTAGCTGACGTTGTCAAAAGAAAGCCTGAACTGGTTATCTTGGCAGTGAAGTATATTCCTGTTAGCAACAAGGATAATATTTGGGAAGAAAACATTTGGTTATCTGATTATTTTTCTCAACATAGAATTAACTTCACAGGTTCATCAAGAGACGTGCTGGAATTTGATTCCAACAAAGTACTCGCTAAAACACATTTAACCAACAAAGGTATTAATACGGCTAAATACTTCATAGCGAGCCCTGGGCAATATAAAGTTGAAAGTGAATTACCTATTACGTTCCCGCTTTTTTTAAAACCTTTGGATGCAGCAAATGGAAACGGTATTGACGATTTATCATATGTCACAAACTTTACCGACTACAAAAGTAAAGTGGCATCGTTATTCGATACATTCAATCAACCCGTTTTAGTCGAGGAATACCTCGATGGTCGTGAGTTTACCGTTGCCGTTATTAAAACACGTGATAAAAAATTACACGTATCACCTGTTGAGGTCATACCGCCGACATCAACTCACGGGCTTAGGATTTTAGGGGCGCAGACTAAAAAAGATGATTCAGAAAAACTGATAGAAATTGTCGACGATGAAGTAAAAAACAGAGTAACCGCGCTGGCTATTGATGCCTTTAATAGTCTGGGTGTCAGGGATTTTGGGCGCATCGACATTAAAACCGACAATCATGGGGAATGTTTCTTCATGGAAGCAAACCTGGTACCTGGTATGACCTATGGTTCTAGTTATTTCCCTGAAGCCTGTGAGATAGCACATGAATTCACCTATGATAAAGTGATTGAACTGATGTTAGAAGCTGGGCTTGCCAGAGCTGCCTCAACCATACCACCTCATATAAAGCCGGGCTCAGATGAAAAATGGGTTGCTTCTATATATAAATAGTTTTCTAAACGGTTATTACATTTGACTGAGTGGGTCTGCAACCGTAAAGTGATCACTCAGCATTTATCAGACTACGAATGTAGTTAGGAGTTACATTTGCATGTCGTATGAGTTGTTAGTCGAAGTCACACGCAATAGTACCGTAGAAAGTCGGCATTATGGTGCTGCCGTCGTGTGTGATTTTAAGGGCAATGTTGTGGAAAGCTGGGGAGACATCGAAAGCCTGGTTTTTCCGCGCTCAGCTCTAAAACCAATGCTGGCTATTCATTTGGTTGAAAGTGGAGCCAGTGACCAATATGCCCTAAGCGATGCAGAATTATCGCTAGCCTGTTCGTCTCATCAGGGTGAGATGATGCATCAAAATCTGGTGGCGTCATGGCTAAACCGCCTGGGATTAACTGAGGAGCATTTAGCCTGTGGTGCTGTGCTACCTGAGCATACTGAGAGTGCCCACGAACTGCTAGCTTCCGGGCAGCATGGCTGTCGACTTCATCACAATTGCTCAGGCAAGCACACCGGATTTTTAACTACGGCACTGCATTTGGATATAACATTGGATAACTACCATCTAGTCGAACATCCATTGCAACAATTATCGCTGGAAATACTTTCCGATCTGGCTGGTATTAATCTTAAGCAGTATCCAATGGGGATCGATGGTTGTGGATTACCTGCACCTACGATGCCTTTACTGCAACTTGGGCTGGCCACGGCCCGCTTCGCCAATCCTCGAGAATTGTCAGATACTCGCGCGCAGGCCATTTATCGTCTTCACGAAGCCATTACCAATGAGCCTCTATATATAGCCGGACATGGATCTGTGGTCAGTGAGTTAAACGAAGTTACCAAAGGGGCTGTGTTGGCTAAAACCGGTGCCGAGGGTGTTGTCACAGCAGCCTTACCTGAACGAGGCCTGGGGATTGCAGTGAAAATAGTGGATGGTAGTAGTAGAGCACGCTCAGTCGCATTATTGGCAATTCTTGATCACCTAGGCGCACTCAATGATGAAGAGAAACAACAACTGCAGACACATATTGCTCCAACAATAGTCAATTCAAGAGGCCTTACCGTGGGAGAAATTCGCCCAGCCAAATCCTGGTTAAAGAAAATCAGTTCAGGGTGACCAGGGCATCATTCGGCGCATACCACTCATAGCAGGTGCAACATTGTGGGTCATGACGCTCATATCATGACGCATACCTCCAATGTTAGCTGACATAGTGGAAACATTTTGAGTAAGCACACTCATATCCTGACGCATACGACTCATGTCCAGTGACATCTGAGTCATCGCTTTTTCCATTACATTGACCGTGTAAAACATATAGATAAGCGCCACGAAAGCAAGAATAATAGCTGGAATGGCAATAATCTTTGTTCTTTTTATGCTGTGGGAATATTCCAGGTTTTCTGCTGCCAGGCGTTTTTCTTGCAGCTTTTCCATCTCCTCATACTCTTTACGCATTTCCTCGCTGGAACGGATAATAGTTGTGGAGAGTTGATCTATAGTGGAGTCACTATGGGACTCTCGCTTGCCTGTATCAAGATGAATTTTTTTAAAAGCACC
>Ga0316205_10004114_pt1 | contig 13036 bp, 15 predicted proteins | sample 3monthpyrite_MG_FD_204941 | JGI IMG/M metagenome (GOLD analysis project Ga0316205, IMG submission 204941) | Microbial mat bacterial communities from mineral coupon in-situ incubated in ocean water Damariscotta River, Maine, United States -... | ecosystem: Environmental > Aquatic > Marine >... | reverse complement strand
TTTTTCTTATCTTATTTTACGTGGACTCGATAAAATTGGTGTCTGCCTCGATAAAACTCAACAAGATGCTTTTTTGCATTCTTGGAATGTTGCCGGTTATGTTCTCGGCGTTAAAGAAGACTTTCTTAAAGAGTTCTCTAACTTTAAACAAACGGATGTTATTTACACGCAGATTATGAAACGTCGCCTTGGTAAAACAGAAGATGGCGCTTTGTTGCAACAGTCGTTATTGGAAGTTTTTTCTGATAACGCGAGTCGCCTCATCCCCTTCGGTAGAATATTACATGTACGACGTTTGGCAAGGCTTATAACTTCAAAATTAATCACACCTGCAGCTTATGATGCGTTAGGGTTAAAATTAGGACTCTATGACCGTTTTATACGTATGTTAGTATGGATAGGTATAAAATTATTCGCCCTACTGGTTAATTTAAAATTTACACGACCATTTGCCGATTATATGTTCGGCCGAATTTCACAATCACTATGGGATTGGCGTGCGGACTTTTCTAATAGCGATGACCATGCTCATCAACACAAAAATCATAGTCATGACAAAAATGGTGTTTGCAATCCTTTAGTTATCCCACATCATTTAATTGAATCCAGTCATTTATCTAATACTGAAGCACAATGAAACAGACCCTTAAACAAAGTATTCAACAGCAACGTGAGTCTTTAGAAAAAAGCCTCATTACACCTTTAGCTAAAATTGCTTTTGCATGTGAATCTGTTTGGCCAGATAGAAAAAAATTAGCCGATGTGCTTTTAAAATATTTAGATACTATTCCAAACTGCACGTTTCTTTATGCTCTGGATACAAAAGGTATTCAAATTAGTGACAATATTTCAGCAACTGGATTATTGCCCGAACATTTTGGTCGTGATCGTTCACAACGCCCTTATATGAAAGAACTCGTGCCAGTCAACGGCTTTTTATTATCTGAAGCTTATATCAGTTTGCGCGTATCACGTCCGTCACTTACTGCACTTCAAATTATGCGTAAAGATGACGAGGTTGTTGGATTCATTGGTGCAGATTTCGATTTGCGTAACTTACCCGTTACCGCCGATATGTATGAAGAACCTGCACAGTGGCGACAAATAAAAGGTGACGTTGCAATACGAAGTACTTTATTTCAACAAACTCGCGTCGACAGTTTATTAGATAAAGATATTGACCAAGCTATGTCAATATTAGAAGAGCTTTGTGTTGCGCATGGCATGTTTCAGTCCGTCATTCACTTTTCAAGCAGCCGAGCAACGATTTGGTTAATGAACGATCCTTATCGTTATCATATTTTACAAGCTGAGGAATTGTCTGATCCTGATATCTGTCTGGCTTATCCAACCCATCAATATCCTAAAGATGCATTAATTCCTGCTAGTGCAGTTTATGCTATTTTCGAAAATATGAAACAACTTCGATTTACAGACGAAAATATTTATTTACGCTCAGCTTCAATAAATATATTTAATGGAATGGTAAGCCTGACTTTTTCATGTGATGGTTCACACTATATGCCCTACAATGAGTTTATCGATAAAAATATGAACTTCTGGGTAGGAAGCTCAGCTTAATATAGGTAATCATTATATATGACTAATGCTGCTAGTGATAAAAAGTCATTCTCTCGTGCATCACTCGATATAACTTATAACTTACTTCGTCAAAAAGAACCTCAACTGTCGTTAACGATTCGTAACATTCTATTTCAACAACCTGAACAAAAAATGTTAGAACAACTCGATAATAAATATACTGACAATTTTGTTGTAGAGCTTGATACTCATTTAGTAAGAAAAATTGTTGAGACACTAATGATTATATTAGAAGAAAGTAAGATAACGCATGCCGAAGATAACACCTCACTATTTCGTCCTATACTTATTCAATCCATTATTACTGAATGGACCGTACTAGCTAAAAATATGTTTGATGAATTTCAAAGTAAAAAAGACAACAAATAAATTTTCTATGACATAATCCTTTTATTGTCATATAAATGTCATGATTGTTCGTTATATTCTCACCCTAATAAAACTATATATGGTTAAACTATAAATAATTAATTAAATAATTAGTTACCGAACCAAACTATCGTAGTGAGGAAAATAAAATGCTAGATTTTATTTATCGACTAACAAGAAATTTTGAGAAAGTACATAGCTTTAAGCCGAATTTACTTCATTTAAATCAGCAGCATTGTGAACACTTAAAACTTTCTTTTTCACCCGATTTATCACTGCAACAAATTATAAATATATTAGGCATGGAAGTAATAATTGACCAAGACGTTATCCACCCTAAAGTATCGTGGTCACATTTTCTCTCTAGTGCAGCATCTTAATTAAGCCTATGAATCTAGAGCGTATAATCGCTTTATAAGGGAAATGAATGATATTTGTCGATTTAATTTGTTATGTGAATTTAAACACTATGCTAAACGTTTAATGCTAATATTTCACTAGGCTTATTTAAAACCAGCCTCCAACCGCCTGCAGAGGCGTTGGGATACCAGCCTTATTTACCCATGCAACCAGAGCGTAACGTTCTGCGTTAGGATGTTTTTTCATTTTTGGCAAGTTCATTTCCCAAACATTTTTATCTGATGTTTCTCGACTATAACCTAATACAACAAAGCTATGTGTTGACTTACGACCTTCGTTTTCACCAGCCGCAATTTTTACGTCCATTCCAATGCCAAGCAATGCAATATTCATTGTTAACCTTTTATGCTTTGCACCATTATCAATAAAGCTTACAAAAATTTTTTCGCCCTTAGTCTTTATTGTTAATACACCTTTGTCTAAACCCGTACCATTCGGTGTGCTATTAAAAAAGCTTCGTCGCCATGCATTCCCGTCTACAACAAACGCTGGTGTATAAACAGTTCGGACACGTTTTAGTTTTGCGTATTGTGACTGACGTGCTCCAAACTCAGCTTCAGCAAAAATATCTTTCCAACCAATGTAATCCCAATAATTCACATGAAATGCAATTGGGATATATTTTGTCCATAATTCATTATTGTCGACAAATTTATTTAAATACTCTTCTGCAGGCGGGCAACTACTACACCCCTGCGAGGTAAACAATTCGATAAAAACCGCTTTTTTATCCTTGCTTGATAAAGTTATATCACTTGCAAAAAGACAATGACTATAAAACAGTAATAGGGAAATAATGACTTTTTTAAAGGAAGACATACGCTTACATTCAGGATTAAATTACTAGCAAGAATAGTCTAAAGATTTAACAAAAGCGTCACAAAACGATATGTTATATAAAAATTTTAACTTCGCTCTCGCAATAATGGGCCTTCAACCTCATCTCGCTTATCTTTCCCTAATAATTTTTCAATTAGCGACAAAGCAAAATCCATTGCCGTGCCTGGACCACGCGAGGTAACAATGTTTCCATCAATTACCACACTTTTATCACTGTATTTCATGTCCTTTATGCTGCAGCTATCGACACTACCAGGGTAACTGGTAAAATTTTTCCCATCTAATAAGCCCGCTGATGCTAAAGCTTTCGGAGCAGCACAAATCGCAGCAATGACCTTATTCTCTGCAGCCATTAGTTTTAATTTTTTTTGTATGCGTTCGTCTTGCTGTAGGGTGTCGGCACCAGGTAATCCACCCGGTAATACGATTAAATCAAAAAACTTATCTATCACGTTATCAATCGAGGTATCCGGTAATAGCACCATTCCTCTGCTTGCTGTCACAGGCTTATTGTCTAAGCCGACTGTCGTAACACTCATTCCAGCACGGGTCAGTAAATCGGTAATGGTAACGGCTTCTAGTTCTTCACAGCCTTGAGCCAAAGGGACTAATACACTTAATTTTTTTGTATTTTTGTTTTCAATGTTTTCATTTGCCATTGCGTTAATCTCTCTTGGCTTAATTTATTTTTATTCTTACGCTGTGCTCGATATTCTTCACGAATATTTAACAGCTTTGAAATATAAACAAATTCATAGCCTTGTTGTTTTGCTTTTGGTAACCATCCCTCTAATACCTTCATTGTTTCAGGAAAAGGATGTGCAATAACAACCGCGCTGCCACGTCTCTTTGCTACGGCCATTGCAGCACGTAGTTGTTTCTTCATTACATCTTCGGAAAGATCATGGTCGACAAAAATATCACGCGTTTCACTACGAATACCAAATTCACGCGCCGTTTTTAATGCTAGGCTTTTAACTGAGGTACGACTATCAACAAAATATATACCTTTTGACGACAAGCTTTTCATTAGCCATACCATTTTATCTGTTTGCTGGGTTAATAAACTACCCATATGATTATTAACTCCTTTGATAAAAGGGATTGCAGATAAACTATGCTGTAACTCTAAATCAAAGATTGCTTTTGGCATTGTCGATGTTAAACCACCTGGCCCAAGGGCTTTGCCATTGTTTGCTTCCATAGGAATATGCAACATAATTTCTTTTTGCTTATCATTTGCTAAATTAGCAAGCTTACGTGCATGAGGTGCGTAAGGTAAAAAAGAGTAAGTGATATTGGCTGGCAAGTTAATTGCCCGTTTACCGGACTGATACCGATAACCCATATCATCAATAATTAAAGCAATATAATGGGGTTTTGATAATTTATCAGAAGACTCCGATAATTCTTTTTGATCAATAGAAATAGAGGGTTGTAACAATAAATCTTTTTGCTCTGCCGAATAAGCAGAACCTATACAACATATATATAATGCCACTATCAATGCATTAAAACGCATATGAATATTCCCAATTTATAAAACGACTTAGTCTGTGAGAATAGCGCCTAATTATAATAAAACTTTAATTATTATCTATTTTCAAATAAACATTATTGCTGCTTAGCGAGCACTTAAAAGATGTAATCCTTTTAATAAATTTAAAGCTTCATATAAAGGATAGTCACGACTAGCAAGTGGTTTTTCTTTTTCAGATTTTTTGCCTTTCTTATTTTTCTTTTCAGCATCTGGATCTTTATCATTCTCTAAATGACCTTGAAGATCAGCTTCTTTGACGTACTTACTATCACCTACTTTTACATCCACTTTAACATCACTTATTAATATATCAGGTGTTATTCCTTTAGCTTGAATAGTTCGATCTTTTGGTGTGTAGTAACGTGCCGTGGTCATCTTTAACGCTGTGTTATTACCCAACTTAACAATTGACTGAACTGAACCTTTACCAAACGTTTGAGTACCCATAATTACTGCACGCTTATGATCTTGTAAGGCTCCCGCTACAATCTCTGATGCTGATGCAGAACCCCCATTCACTAGCACAACTAATGGTATACCGTTTATTCGATCAATCGGCGTTGCCTGGAAGCTATGATGGCTATCAAGGTGACGTCCACGCACAGAAACAACGACACCCTCTTTTAAGAAAGCATCTGACACGGCAACAGCAGCATCCAATAACCCCCCTGGATTATTTCGTAAATCTAATACCAATCCTTTCAAACCGTTTTTCTTATTTTTCTTTTTAATATCGTCGATGGCTTTTAATAAATCCTCACCCGTTCTGGATTGAAATTGTGTAACACGCACATACCCAAAACCCGGTTCTAGTTCACGATGTTTAACACTCTTAACTCGAATTTTATCTCGCACAACGGTTACTTTAAACGGCTTATCAACGCCTTCACGCGATACCAATAATTCAATCGGCTCACCCGGTTTACCACGCATTAATTTAACGGCATCATCAAGTGCCATACCTTTTACAGGTTTTTCATCAAGGCGAATAATTAAATCACCTGCCTTAATACCCGCACGTTGCGCAGGCGTGTCATCAATCGGTGATATTACTTTTACAAAACCATCTTCCATTCCAACCACAATACCTAGTCCACCAAATTCACCTTTAGTGCCGACGGTCAGTTCTTTGAATTCTTCTAAATCTAAGAAAGAGGAGTGAGGATCTAGGCCACCAAGCATGCCGCGAATAGCATTCGTCAGTAACACTTTGTCTTCAATTTTTTCGACATAATTTTCTTTAATCTTGCCAAACACTTCGCTTAATGTACGAATATCATCAAGGGGAATCCCTTCATATGGACTATTATTAACAGTTTTGTCTGCAAATACACTTTGACCCAGCGCCAGAATGACGCCAAGGAATAAACCAAACATTAAAATCAATACGTTACGTACATTTACAGGCATTTTATTATCTCTTGTTAAATATTAAATGGTTGCTCTAAATCGTTATTTTGAAACGAACTATTTGTACAACCGATATCCTTATAGATATTACCTTAAATATCTACACTGTCCACTATTTTAGTCACAAAAATCAAAGGTATAGCTAAAGGTGAAATAGGCTAAACAATAAAACGATCAACCTCGTCGTACCTTACGACACCAACTTTTTGGATTTGTTGGCTTACCATTATGGCGAATCTCAAAATACAGCCCCGTTTTGGCCTGGCCTCCAGTGTCACCCACATTACTGATAATATCCCCTGACTCAACCCAATCGCCTGTTTCTTTTTTAATATTTTCATTGTGGCCATATAAACTCATATAACCATCACCATGATCAATAATCACTAACAAACCATAACCGCGTAACCAATCCGCGTAAGCGACTCGCCCATGCGATATGGCTCGTACATTATTACCTTGTCGTGCTTTGATGATGACGCCATTCCATTTTAGATTAGCAAGTTTCCTAGGCTTGCCAAACAAGGCGTTAACTTTACCCAATGCCGGCCAATACAACTTACCACGTTGAGTAGCAAAAGGCTGGCGTTTGCCTTGCTCAACCAATATTTCAGGCATGCTATCCGTAATAACATTTAACACGCGACCAAGTTGCTTTTCATTTTCAAGCAATTGCTGCAATTCACTATCTTTGCTTTGTATATCTTTTGAGAGCTTCGCAATAACAATCGCTCGCTCTTTGTAACTTCCCTCTAGTTGTTTTTTTTCTGCAACTTGTTGGCTTTTTAAGCCTTGTAAAACTTTAGCTTCTTTGCTTATTCTTTTTTTAACTTGAGCAAGACTAACGAGAGTTTTTGTTGATGTATCTATTCTCTCTGAACGCGCTTGGTTAAAATATTTGTAATAGGTTAATACACGACCAATCGCATAGGGATTTTCTTGGTTTAAGAGTAATTTTAAATATTCTTGCTTACCAATGGCATATGCCGTACGAACTTGTTGTCCAAGTAAGTCACGTTGTGTTGCCAAATCTTTCTTTAAACCTCTACGTTGCGCCTGTAATTGCCTTAAACGTTTATTTTGGTACCTTAATTTATGCTTTAGTTGCTTTAAATTATTGACCCGTTTACTAATATTAATTTCAGTTGCTCGTAATTCTTGAAGTACTTTGTCATGTAAACTTCTAACTTCATCCAATTCATTACGAATATTTTTTATTTTAACTTTAAGTTCATCTAACTCTTCTTGTTGCTGTTCTTGACGTTCATCGTCGAGTGAATCTGCAAATACATAAGTTTGTGTGCCAATATAAAATAGGCAGCTAATAAACAGTATGGACTTTAAAAGATTATTTAACATTTATATTATTTTTTTATACATACTTTTATGTGGAATACCTGCATCAAGAAACTCTTCACTGCTACAAGTAAAACCATGCTTTTCGTAAAAGGCAATCGCGCTCGTCTGAGCGTGCAAATAAACACTATCTAACTTTTTATCATGTGCAATATCTAGCAATGCTAACAAAATTTTAGAGCCAATACCTTGTTGTCGATAAGATTTTAGCACTGCCATTCTACCAATATGGCCATCAGCTTTTATTCTTCCTGTTGCAACGGCTTTTTTCTCACTATTTAAGGCTATAACGTGTTGCGCTAGAGTATCAAACTCATCCCACTCTAATTCTTCAGGTACATTTTGCTCACAGATAAAGACTTGACGACGAATATCACTAAGCAGTTCTTTACAAGCCAGCCATGAGCAAGTTTTAATTGAGTATTGTTTCATTTCAAATATCGCTAATAATTTTCGTCAATATACCTTAAAAAATGAACAAACAATTCTAAAAAAGTTACAGTAAATGCGATAACAAAGGTTTAACAATTAGAAATTAAACGAGCTGAATTAAACAATGAAAGTAAATGTTGTTGCTCAATTTCATTGAACACACCCACACTAAGTTCCAACGCTCTATTTTCACAAAGCGTTTTTGCAAATTGATTACTCACTTCGAAACCTTCACCATCAATAAACAAAAGCGTTTCTTTATTGTTTTCATAAAAAGCATATCGACTTGCAGGATTACGATATAAAACAGGATGGCATTGCTTTAGTTTTTCAAAGTCTACAAACTGCTCTTCAGTTTCAAAAAATAGTTCCGTTTTAGTATCACTAACAAAACGACCAAACCATTGTGCTAGTGCAGGATGGTTTGGATCTAAATACTCTTTGAATATGTCTCGAATATTATCAATGGCCTCTTTTGTTATCTCATTAGAATATTCTTGCAACATTAAAGTATTATCTTTATAAGTTTTTTCTTTTGGTAAATCATGGCTAATGTAATCGATAAAATCGGTTAACATTTCTGTATGCGTTGCAGCTCGAAAACCAATTGAAAAACTTAAGCAATCATCCGTTGCAACGCCATAATGCGACACGCCGGGTGGAATATAAATCAAATCGCCTGGCTCAAGTAACCATTCTTGCTCTGCTATAAAATCTTTTTGAATTTTTAGCTCGGTATCAGCCACTTGGTTATCGTCTGCAACAGGCTGGGTATTAATTTGCCAGCGTCGATGACCTTGGGCTTGTAAAATAAAAACATCGTATTGATCTAAATGTGGGCCTACCGTTCCACCTTGAGGTGCAAAACTTATCATTAAATCGTCAATACGCCATTCGGGTATAAATCGAAAAGCATCCACGATCCATGTAAGTTGAGGAAGATGCTTCTCAACGTCGTTAACGAGCAGAGTCCAATGCGTTTCGGGAAGGTTTGTGAAAATATCGTCGTCCATTGGCCCATTTATTAATTGCCATGGTGTCTCACCCCCTTTTTCTATTACAATTCTGGAATCAACATCATCTTCGCAGGCAAGGCCTGCAAGTTCTTCTGCACTAATTGGAGGATTAAAATTTTGAAAACCTTGTTGAATAACAAGTGGCTTTTGCTGCCAATAGTCTTTTATAAATTGTTCTGAACTTAAATCGCCCAATACAGAGTAACCTTTCGGTGAAGCATCAATATCGGACATTATCTATGTTGCACCTAGTTGCATTGCCTAATTCGCTATGACAGATACGGTTTATATTAGGCTGGTTTGACCTTCATCTGTTTTAGGCTTAACCAAACTACGCCCTAACATTTCACTCGGCTGCTCAATGCCCATCAAATAAAGCATGGTTGGTGCAACATCTGATAATGCACCCGTTGTTTCAAGTTCTGCTTTACGTCCTATATATAAGAGTGGTACAGGATTCGTTGTATGAGCTGTATGCGCTTGGCCGGTTTCGATATCTAGCATTTTTTCTGCATTACCATGATCAGCAGTAATAAGCATTTCACCACCGACTTCTTGCACGACTTCGACGACTTGACCCACACATCTATCGACCGTTTCAATTGCACGCACTGTGGCATCAAAGTTGCCGGTATGCCCAACCATATCAGGGTTCGCAAAATTACAAATAATCACATCATATTTATCGCTTTTGATCGCTTCGATTAATTTCTTTGTTAATTCTGGTGCGCTCATTTCAGGTTGTAAGTCGTAAGTTTTAACATCTGGCGATGACACTAAAATACGATCTTCAAACTCAAAGGGCTCTTCACGGCCACCATTAAAAAAGAATGTTACATGGGCGTACTTTTCTGTTTCTGCAATTCGTAACTGGCGCATACCTAACTTAGAAAGGTATTCACCAAAGACATTTTTTAAGCGTTCAGGAGGATAAGCAACTGGCACGTCATATTCAGAATTATACTCAGTTAAACAGACGAATTTGCCTAGAGTGGGTGCGTTGCCACGATCAAAAGCATCAAAATCTGGCTCAATAAATGGTCGTGTTATTTGTCGCGCACGGTCAGAGCGGAAGTTCATAAACACTACCACATCACCCGATTGCATTTGTACCGGCAGCACACCTTTTGAGTGTATCGCCGTCGCTTTTACAAACTCATCAGACTCATCACGTGCATAAGCCATCTCTAGTGCTTCATGTGCTGATTCAGCTGAGTACTCAGCCGTCCCATGAGCAATGACATCGTAAGACTCTTTTATCCGCGGCCAACGATGGTCGCGATCCATTGCATAAAAACGACCAATAACAGAGGCAAATTGACCGCCACCTAGCTCATCAAGCTTCGCTTGCATGGCATCAATTGAGGCAAAAGCACTTTTAGGTGGTGTATCACGACCATCTAAAAAGGCATGAAGATAGACATTTTGTACACCCTGTTTAACGGCAAGCTCCATCATGGCATGAAGATGTTCCTCGTGACTGTGAACACCACCAGGCGATAATAAACCCATCACATGAATCGCCTTCCCGGTAGATTTAGCTTTTTCTACGGCGTCGACTAACGTCTGGTTTTTGAAAAAAGAGCCTGTTTTAATCGAACGACTGACGCGTGTGTACTCCTGATAAACAACGCGGCCAGCACCTAGATTCAAGTGACCTACTTCAGAATTACCCATTTGGTCAGCAGGCAAGCCAACCTCGGCCCCCGATCCACGCAATGTTGTATGAGGGTATTCAGCGCAAAATCTATCCAGATTTGGCTTATTTGCGGCGGCGATAGCATTATGTTCTATTGTTTCAGTTAAACCGAAACCGTCCATAATAACAAGCACCATTGGCTTTAAATTCAATGACATAGACTCTTTTTACACTAATAAAATGGTTATTTAAACCGAGTAATTAACCATATAAATAAGGACTTTCACGACAAAATTCAATCGTAACTCAACATTCAAATACAGCTTGCAATCTAATATTTATTTCAATAAACCGCAAAATAAGGCAAATTAAGCCTTCTCAAACGGTACATAATTGTATAATGTTTTAGTAATAAAGGGCAGCTAGCAAATTGATTTAATTTCACCTTAAATTCAGCGAAAGTTAACCCGACCTTAGTCATTTCTTTAATTTAAAAAAATTTGGGTAGGACAAAATGAGCGAAATAGAATTAAATACATTAATTACTCGTGATGATGATATCGATCGTGCATCTCGCTCTTTAAAGGCAATGTCCCATCCACTTAGACTTAAAATTTTGTGCACATTGGGCGACCAAGAAATCAGTGTTCAAGATATTGTCGAGCATGTCGGCACGTCACAAAGCAATATTTCTCAGCATCTCGCTATTTTACGAGACAAGGGTATTTTAGACTCTCGTAAAGACGCAAACCGTGTCTACTATCGTGTTGACGACACTCGCACCTTAAAGTTAATTGCTTTAATGCGTGAGGTCTTTTGTAGCGCTGCTCCCGAGTAGCATTAAATACCGATAATCCTTAAAGCTGAATATCGTTATATTTAAGTACTGACAACACATTTTTTAATCTGTATATATCTTTACTATTACAATCGTTTTCTCTGATTGCATGATTTATACTATGACCCCATTATATAATGCGACAAGTAAAATCCAGTATAAAAACAAACTCAGTAGACTTTAACTTTTAGTGGCTTCTCATGACCGAATACATCGAATTTACAAATAATCACCCCATGCTTGTTGGCAGTTTCTTTGCCGTCTTAACACTGTTAATTTTTAATCTCTTTGGTAGTCGCATGCGAGGATACAATATTGCATCACCTGCTGACGCGACAACACTCATCAATCGTAACGAAGCGATTGTCGTTGATGTACGAACCGAAAAAGAATTTAACGAAGGCCATATTATAAATTCTCTACATATACCCCAGGCAAGCATTAAAGAGCGTATCGCTGAAATAGAAAAATATAAACATAAACCTATTATCGTAAGCTGTCGTTCTGGCCAACGTTCCGGTCAAGTTTGTGGCACTCTCAAAAAGCTTGGCTTTGATCACACTTATAATTTAGTTGGTGGTGTTGTTGCGTGGCAAAATGCAAATCTGCCTCTAACTAAAAAATAAAACTCCTGTTAATTACAACCTTAAAGAAAACCTTATGTCTAAAAATATAGAAATTTATTGCAGCCAATTCTGCGGTTACTGCCATCGAGCTAAAATATTACTCGACAATAAAGGTGTGGAATTTAACGAAATTTCAGTCGATAATAATCCAGATAAACGCGAAGAAATGATTACTCGCAGCGGCGGCGTAACCAGCGTGCCTCAAATTTTCATTGGTAATGAACATATTGGCGGCTGTGACGATTTGTATGCATTAGAAGCACAAGACTTGTTAAATGAAAAATTAGGCCTTATTAATAGTTAAATAAATCAACTTTAGTTTAATTATTATGTCGAATTTACATATTGTCTGCCCTCATTGTCACAGCACTAATCGTGTTGCAAACGACCGCTTAAGCAGCTCACCGCAATGCGGCAAATGCAAACGTGGCTTGTTTACTGGCCAACCGGTTGCTCTCACTGCCACTAACTTCAACCAGCATATTATAAAATCTGACATTCCCATCGTCATTGATTTCTGGGCACCTTGGTGTGGTCCCTGCAAAATGATGGCACCTGTATTTGAACAAGCGGCCAGTCAACTCGAGCCTCAATTTCGACTCGCTAAAGTTGATACAGAAGCAGAACAGCAACTTGCACAACACTATAATATACGCAGCATTCCAACACTCGCTGTGTTTCAGCATGGAAAAGAAATCAAACGCCAACCCGGTGCAATGGATTTAAATAGTATAATTAGTTGGGTAAAACAGTAACTTTTACTTAGTCTTTTTTACGATGCTGTCTAAAGATCTCAGACACAAAAACTGCTAAAGTAGCGATCTTATTTACATTTAATTAACAGGTTTTAAATCATGGCTGAAGAAACACAAGAAGCAGGACAAAATCTTGCTATCCAAAAAATTTATACAAAAGACATTTCATTTGAATCACCTAACAGCCCATATG
>Ga0316205_10004112_pt1 | contig 13039 bp, 11 predicted proteins | sample 3monthpyrite_MG_FD_204941 | JGI IMG/M metagenome (GOLD analysis project Ga0316205, IMG submission 204941) | Microbial mat bacterial communities from mineral coupon in-situ incubated in ocean water Damariscotta River, Maine, United States -... | ecosystem: Environmental > Aquatic > Marine >... | reverse complement strand
TGGTTTATTACTGCCATGCAACGTATTGGTACGTGATGAAGGCAATGGTGAGATGTTTGTCGGTTTTATGGACCCAAAAGCGGTCCTGACACTTGTCGACAGACCTGAAGTCGCTGAACTGGCAACCATGGTTCGCGAAAAACTTGAACGTGTTCGCGATGCAGTAAGCGCATAAGCTATTTCCTCCGGGCTAAGTATTAATCAGCCCGGAGCACCTTACCGTGACCTTCTCACTCCCTGATCATGACGAAACTGATATCTGGACGATCCCACTGGATACAGAACTTGATGACATCTCAGCTCTTGAGAGCCTGCTCGACAGTAAAGAACTTGAGCGATACAACAAGCTCCATCCTAGACACAAACACCGATATTTAATTTCTCATGCTGCATGTCGCAACATTCTGGAAAAATACACAAGCATCCCCGCCGAGAAGATAGTTTTTATAACAAATAACTTTGGTAAACCCGGTATAAAGCAAACCCCACCTGTCTATTTTAATTTAAGTCACAGTCATGATATGGCTGCGCTTGCCATTTCAAGCCACTCAAATATTGGCATTGATATTGAATATCTTAAAAAAAAACCATCATGGTTAAAACTTGCCCGACGATTCTTCAGCAATGACGAGGTGAACTTTCTACAAAGCCAGCCAGAAACACGACAACTGACACAGTTTTTTCAGATCTGGACGCGTAAAGAAGCCTACATCAAAGCCATAGGCACAGGCCTCAACACCCCCTTATCCAGCTTTACAGTGGTTTCGGGTGATACTGTCCACCCCTTGCATCCAACCCCATCAACAACAAGCTGGTACCAACAAGATCTTGATCTGCCCCTCTTATATAAGGGAACGGTCGTTCAAGATACACCAATCAAAAAAATACGTTATTATTCATACCAATAAAAATAAAAAAACAGGCTTATGTTCAGAGTTATTTCACTATTACTGCCGCTACTGGCTTTATTGCCATTACCCAGCCAGTCTGCAAGTAACGACAAGCTGATAAAAATCGGCGTTCTGGCTCACCGGGGGCATGATGAAACGACCAAACGCTGGTCTTTAACTGCCGATTACCTGTCTGATGCGATTGATGGCTATCAGTTTATTATCAAACCCAAATCACTGAGCAGCATGAAAGAAGCTGTCGAAAATAACTTACTTGAATTCATTCTCACCAACCCCGGTAACTATGTTGATATTGAAGCCAATTATGGCGCCACCCGTATCGCCACTTTAAAAGTCAAACAACGGGATAATGCTTACACCTCATTTAGTGCCGTTATATTTACCCGCTATGACAGCCATGATATCAACACGCTTGAAGATTTACGTAACCGTTCATTCATGGCCGTGAATAAAAATGCATTCGGTGGATTTCAAATGGCTTGGCAGGAATTAAAGCAAGTCAACATTAACCCGTTTGAAGATTTATCTGAGCTCAGGTTTTCAGGCTTTCCACAGGACAATATTGTTTATGCTGTTGAAAGCGGAAAAATAGATGCCGGTACCGTTCGTAGTGACACATTAGAACGCATGGCCAGTGAAGGCGCTATATCAATAAAAGATTTTAAAATATTAAACCGAAAATTTGATGATGACTTCCCTTTACTGCATAGTACCCGGCTCTACCCTGAATGGCCATTTGCCAAACTTAAAAAAACAGATGATCATCTCGCACAAAAAGTAGCCATTGCTCTACTCACCATGCCGCCAGACAGTGAAGCAGCCATTGTCTCTCGATCTGAAGGCTGGACGATCCCACTTGATTACACTCCGGTACACGATGTATTTAAGAGCTTAAAAATTGGCCCTTATGTGGAAATTGATAATGTTACTTTTGAGAAAGTAATCGAGCAATACAGTCATTACATATTACTGGTCATTATCACACTGGTTATTCTTGGTATAGTTATCATTTATATCAGCCGAACCAATCACAACCTGACCCTGACTCAGACCAACCTTAGAACCGAAATAGAATCGAGACGACACGCTCAGGCAGAGCTTGCTAAACACAGGGACACACTGGAACAGAATGTTATAGAACGCACACAAGAGCTGGCAGACCTCAATAATGAATTACAGGAAGACATTATTGCCAGAAAAACAGCTGAAGCATCCCTGAAAAAAAGCAGCCACACCCTGCAAACAATGCACGAAATCACTTCGTCTCGACAAATGAGCTTTGAAGCGAAAGTCGACGCTTTGCTTCGTACCGGCTGTAACTGTTTTAATCTGGAATACGGCACACTTTTACTATTAAAGGGTAAAAAAATCAACGTGGTTCGTTATGTCGGCGAACAGGAAGTTTTTAAGCGCAACACCTGGATTGACCACGATAAACTTTTTGCAAAATACATGACACTGGATTCTGAACCCCTGATTATTCAAAATGCAGCGACTGACGACCGTTTCAATCAGATATACCAGCATACTTTTTTAAATATTCATTCATACCTAGGGTTTCCCGTCATTGTAGCAGGCGCCTTGTATGGGTATCTTGAATACGGTTCTGTCAAGACCACAGACAATGACAGATCTTTGATTGATATTGATATGTTACAATTAATTTCGCAGTGGATTGGCGGCGAGATACAACGACAACAATCTCAGGAAAACGCCCAGAAACATCAGGCCGATCTGGCACATGTTGCCAGACTGGGAACAATGGGAGAAATGGCATCAGGGTTGGCTCATGAGCTGAACCAGCCTTTAACAGCAATTGTCAATTATACACGTGGCTGTGTCCGTCGACTGAATAATAAAAATACTGATCTGCCGGCTATTGTTGAAGCCATGGAACATTCGTGTTCCGAGGCCGAAAGAGCTGCTGAAATTATTCGCAGAATGCGTGAGCTGGTCAATAAAGAAGTACCACGACGCGAATTTAATGATATAAATAATATAATTGAGGTGGTCATTCGCCTGGTTCGACCAAAAATTAAAAAATCTCATGTAACGATAAAGCGTGAACTTGACCCGAATATACCCGAAGTAAATGTAGACCGTATACAAATTGAACAGGTTCTAATTAACCTGCTGAATAACGGCATTGACGCGATGAAAAAGACTGCTGTGCTTGACAGAGAGATCATCATTCAAAGCAGATATATTAATTCAGGCGTACAAGTTAAAGTATTTGATCGCGGAAGCGGGCTACCTAATAATATGAAAAGCAATGTATTCGAACCTTTCTTCAGCACAAAAAATGAAGGTATGGGTATGGGATTGTCGATCAGTCGGTCCATAATCGAAGCACATGCTGGCAGCTTAAATGCTGAACAACGTGAACTTGGAGGCAGCATCTTCAGCTTCACATTACCACTTGGCAGTGAGGCAAATGATGACTAACCACAATGTTTATGTTGTAGATGATGACCAGGCAGTACGAGATTCTCTCCGTTGGCTAATTGAATCTGTTGGCCTTCATGTGAAAACTTTTTCCAATGGACAGGAATTATTAGAAAACTTTAACGAATCTGAAATATCATGTCTGGTACTCGACGTTCGTATGCCGGGCATCAGTGGTCTGGATTTACAACAGCGATTAAAAAACATGAACGCTAAAATACCGGTCATCATTGTAACCGGTCACGCCGATGTACCGATGGCCATACAGGCGATGAAAGCCGGTGCTTTTGACTTCATTGAAAAGCCATATAGCGATCAGCTATTACTGGAAAGAATTCAGTGTGCAATAGAACAGGATGACTGCTTCAAACAACAACAAGCTGTTAATAATGAAATCAATGAACGCATAGACTCCTTAACTCCCAGAGAACGCGAAGTTATGGGACTGGTAGTCGGCGGCCATTCTAACAAAAGCATTGCTAAAGAATTAGGCGTCAGTATTAAAACCGTCGAAGTGCATCGCGGTAACTTAATGACAAAAATGAAAGCACAGTCACTGTCCGAACTGGTCAGGCTTGTGATGTCGAGCAGCCGAACCACTAAAGAATAATGAGTGAAATATAAAATGTCTGAACAAATTGTATTATCTGCACTTGGCCCTGATCAGCCAGGGCTGGTCGACAAAATAAGTCGACACATCTTTAACCTTCAGCTGAATATAGAAGACAGCCGTATGAGTATACTTGGCGGAGAGTTTGCTATTATGCTGCTGGTTTCGGGCGATGAAAATAATCTAAAGCAGCTTGAAAAATCTATCCCGGAACTTGAAGCTGCATTTTCTGATCTGGTCTTTACCAGTAAGCACACAAAACAAAAACAACACCAGCCGGGACTAAACTACAAAGTGAGTGTCGTCGCTCTGGATCATCAGGGCATTGTACACAACCTGACTCGTTTCTTTTCTGAAAGAAATATTAATATTGAAGATCTCAACACAAACAGTTATGCCGCACCGCACACAGGCACTAAAATGTTTGCCGTTGACATGAAGCTCAACATACCTGAAAACACAGCTATCGTTCAGTTACGTGACGCCTTCATTCAGCACTGTGATGACCTTAACCTTGATGCCAGCTTCGAATCAATCAAATAGAAATTAATATGACCAGCAAGACAATCGCTTTAAATAAAAAAGTACCCGCCTTCAACATTCCTGCAACCGGTGACAAAAAAATCCGGCTCAGTGATTTTAAAGGTAAAAAACTGGTGATTTATTTTTATCCCAAAGATAACACCCCCGGCTGTACCACCGAAGGCCAGAACTTCCGTGATCTTTATAAAAAGTTTCAGAAGAAAAACACTGAAATTCTAGGTGTGTCACGCGACAGTGTTAAAAAACATGAGAATTTTAAAATCAAACAGGCATTCCCTTTTGATTTATTATCCGATGAGGATGAAACATTATGTAACATTTTTGATGTTATCAAACTCAAAAAGCTTTACGGCAAAGAACATCTTGGTATTGAGCGCAGCACTTTCCTGATTGATGAGAAAGGCATACTCAGACATGAATGGAGAAAGGTTCGTGTCAAAGATCATGCCGAAGAAGTTCTCAACACAATCGAATAAGTTATAACAGTTTATCAGCCTGGGTTTATTTTGACGCAGGCTTTTTCCCTTTTTTCATAGCTACTTCATCCATAGTCGATAAAACTTTAATAATCGCTGCCGCCACTTCTTTACCTGAGGCAAAGCGCTTTTCAGGATCTTTTTGCAACATTTTATTGATTAGTCTTGTTGTTAATATAGGCAACTCAGCCCGATGTTCACGAATAGGCTGATGCTTCACATTCGTTACCTGATAAGCAAGACTTGCCAGAGTATCACCCTGAAAAGGCAGTTCACCAGTCAGTAACTGATACATGCTCACGCCCAGACTGAACAAATCAGCGCGGCCATCCACCTGTATGCCAGACAACTGTTCAGGAGCCATATATAAAGGGCTACCTAGAATTGAACTGGTATTTGTTCCGGTAGCGCCTGCAGCCCTGGCGATACCAAAATCAGTAACTTTTATAACCTGCTCTTCTGTGTTGTACATAATATTACTGGGCTTGATATCCCGGTGAACAACACCTTGTTTATGGGCATAATCAAGTGCGATAGATACCTGACGCATCAATTTGAATACCATATCAATCGGCAACAAACGCCCTTTACGAACAAAGTCACTCATCACCTGACCGATAACATAATCCATTGCAATAAATGCCAGATCCTGTTCTTCGCCAACATCATAGATTGTCACTATGTTTGGGTGGCTCAGCCTACCAGCAGTCTCAGCCTCTTTGAAAAAGCGCTCTCTGACTAAAGAAAGTTCGTTATCATCATACTGTGTCAGGTCCATAGTTTTAATCGCTACCTGACGATTAATTTTCGGATCCTTCCCAAGGTATACAACACCCATTGCTCCGCGACCTAATTCACGCGCCAGCTCATACCGGCCAAGCACTGGTTTTTGCAGACCATGATTAGTGACAATCAAAGTACGGGCAGAACTAAAGCTTTTAACAGAAGCATTCTGGTTTTCTTCCAGCTGTACCAGACTTTTAATACGCTTATCTGCTGATTTGTACCCGGAACGTCGTGAGTTTAGTTCACGGTATAGATCAAGGGCTTTATCATATTGACGCCTTTTTTCATAAGCCTGACCGATTCGGTACATTTGCTCCAGCATAGGATCCGTTGTCGGACATTTTTGCAATGACGCAAAGCTCTGGTCGTATTCGCCCTGCTCATACTGATACACACCCAGCATCCAGAATGCTTCAAACACCTGCTTTTCCAGAGTTTCAAACCGCTTTGAAATTTTTCTTCGTAACAAACTTAACGCATGACTAATAATTAAGAAGAAAACGACCATTGTCAGTGGCGCCCAAACCAGTTTCACTAATAGCAAAGCCATCTGCCCAACCAGCAAACCAAATAAAATAAACAGACTTAATAGCAAACCAACACCAGCCTGCATTCTCGGAAGAACAAATAAGCTATAAATAAATATAAAACATAACAAACCAAAAACCAGCACATCTGTCCATGCCGGAGAAACATAAACACTGCCGGTGTATAAACTTATCAAACTAAGCGCAATGTCATTAACCACAAGATCATCATCGTATCCGATAATAACAATTTTGTTTTCTAGCTTAACACCCAGATTTTTATTAAGGACATCAATGTACGAAACTTTCTGATACTCAGCATCTATTCCAGTAAATGATGAGGCTCTGGGCAATATACGACCAACCAAATCAGTCGATCTCATCTCAGAACCAAAATCCAGACCCAGGCCAGTTTTCCAGACAGGTAACTGCGCACCCAGCATTTTTGAATAAAGCAACGACAAAATGTCCGGCATGGTTGATTGATTAACCGACCACAATAAAGAACGATACGCTGTTTCAGTAACACTCGACTCTACAGGCAAGTTGTTATATTCGAGTTTAATCAGATTACTTTCTTTAAACTCTGGAACTGAAGGAAGGATATGACGTTTAATCAAGCTGAACAGACTATCATCTTTAAGATAGGTTCCTGAGGTTTTCAAGATCAGTTCAGAATTGAGCTGTAATATTTCAATATCAGATTTTTGCTGGGCAATATACAGATTTTTATCTTTTAACGCTTTAACCAGAACACTATCTGCAAACAGTTCCTGCTCTGAAAAATCATTTGCATTGATAAACTCTTTTCTTTTTTGGGCTGGCAGTTTCTTGATAGCACTATCAAGCTTATCCAAATACTTTAAAGTATTCTGAGTGTTTAGGTGAATCTTTTCAGGAACATTAAGAACAAGCGCCGTTGCGAGTGGTTTTTTTCTCTGAACTTCGCCAAGAACTTTTATTAACAAACGATAGTCTGTCTGGCTGGTATTAGCTGACTGGATTCTGGGTATATTTATGACAACAACATCATCAACTTTATCCGGTTTTGCAACAAACTGCGCATCGATGGCGAACATAATTCCGTCAAGCTTTTCAATGACTGGATTATGCAGAAATAAAAGGGCAAATGTAAACAATGAGGCAGTCAAAACGCCCCAGAATCCACCAATGGAACGCCAGATTTTTCGGAATAAATTTAACAATATCTTTTTCTTAATTTTCTGTGAATACAATAAGCAGCATTACTGCTATTCTAACAAAACCTGACCCGTTAAATTACCTAATAATTTTAAAAACTCAACGACCTTCAAAGGCTTGGTCAAATAACGCTCAAAGCCTGCCTCCAGACCTTCATTGACTGATTTTTGCATGGCATTGGCACTTAATGCAATAACAGGTATAGATGCTGTATTCTCCCTGCCTTTTAACAGTTTAACAGCTTCGTAACCATTCATACCTGGTAAATTGATATCCATAATAATTACATCCGGTTTTATTTTCCCTGCAAGCTCAATACCTTCTTCTGCAGAACCAGCAGATTTAAGCGTAATCTGAGGCCATTTAGCAAGAATAGACTCCACCAGTCTTACATTTGGATGGTTATCCTCCACGTATAGCACAGTAAATTCTCTGATATCAGCCACTATTTCATGCGATTCTTTCGTTTTATTTTTTACCGAACTAAAAGATGCGAAGCCCGGATCAAACCTGAGAACAAACTCTGTGCCAGCGCCAAATTCGCTCTCAAAAACAATCTCTCCCCCCATCAGCAACACAAGATGTCTGGTTATGACCAGCCCAATACCCGTCCCTTCTATATCACTAGATTCCACTCCGAGCCGATTAAAAGGCTCAAATACATATTCCTGACGATCTTCTCTGATACCAAGTCCGGTATCAGAAATGGATAATTCAATTTTATTGTTATTACTGAAGGCTTTAATTTTTACCTTCCCACTTTCAACATTATATTTGACAGCATTAGATAAAAGATTAATCAATACTTGCTTTATCAAGGTGCGGTCAACATACAGAAATATTTTATCCATTCCTTCTGATAAAGCCTGAAGCTTAACACCTTTTTTCTTCGCCATTGGATTGATTAAAGCATAGCATTCTCTGAGCACCTCACCCAGATTGATATTTTCCATATTAACATCAATTTTACCGGCCTCTATTTTAGCCAGATCCAGTACTTCATTAATCAATGTCAGCAGATGCTCTCCGGCAGTTCTGATTTCATCAACATAGACGCCGTGTTCACTTTTAACAATCTGCTCATCAAGTTCCAGCACCTGAGAAAAACCTAAAATTGCATTTAGCGGGGTTCTTAACTCATGACTCATTTTTGATAAAAAATCTGATTTTGCATGATTTGCACTTTCTGCAATTTGTCTGGCGACAATAAGTTTTTCCTCACTCTCACGCAAACTTTCTTCTATTTTTTTTCTTCTTTCAACTTCGGCGATCAGTTTTTTATTCGATGAAGACAACTCTGTAGTACGAAGTCTGACCCGCTCTTCCAGGTCTTCGTTGGATTGTTTTAATGCAAGCTGCGCCTGATTAAGCTCTTGCGTTCTGGCAACAACTTTTGATTCAAGTTCTTCGTTATGTTCGAGCACCATTTTGTATAAGGTTGCGCTTTCAAGTGCATAAGCACTATTGTATAAAATAGCTGAAATCAAACCCAGCGTCATGATAGAAGGAACGGATTCTGTTTCATTTAAAACACCAACAAACATACCCCGAATTCGCGTACGCGATGCAAGAACATGCAGCAATATTCTTCTTCCATCGAGACGCAACTGAGGCTCACAGATTCGGTTCTGATTTAATGCCCAGCCAAATTCACCGCGATCAATCAGTTTATCAATCAGCTTTTGCAGTTCAGGTTCAGCATTAAGAGGCACACAATCATCAATTTCAAATGAATTATTATCTTCATTCACCATTAAAAATGCTGTCAGATCAAAATGTGCCAGGCGACAAATGTACTGTCTGGTTGAAGAAAAAATATGTTGCGGGCTGCGTTTTTGTTTTACGTTTCCGTGTATATCACCCAGTGAATTTAATGTGTCGAGCGTTGAAATATATTGCTGATTTATCTGCTCAAGATATGTGACCCGTTGCCGTAACAGGCGCAATTCTTCCTTTCTCTCGCGATCAGTCATTAAGCATCTTCTAAGAACAGTTTTACGGCTTCATCATACTGAAGTTCAAGCTGCTCTATTGCATCTGATAAGACAAACTGAGATAACTCAAGACTCTCCCACGCCTGCTCATCCAGCTGAGGGATATCAGACTCGCCGCTGGTACCAAGATTTAATGCATTGACAATTAAATCAGAGACATGAATTATCGCAGCATCATCACGATAATTAAGCGATAAAGAAGGCCGATGATGGTAACAAATCGCATCACACATTGGCGCAGGCAGGTTCCATGATTTCATTAATTCTGCACCGACCATGGCATGATCGAATCCGATAACTGATAACTCTGACTGATGCAGTGAAACATTATTTTCAACACTATTCGAAACAGCTTTTGCCATCAGTTCAGGAATATCCATATACATTACCAGCCTGCCCACCTCATGTAACAAACCCAGCAAATAATAATACTCTGTATTTGGCTCACGCCTAAGAGATGCAAAGACCCTCGCCAAAATTCCTGTTGCGATACAATGTTTCCAGAAGGCAGGCATATCGAGACCTTCCTGTTTAATGCTTTTAAAAACTAAAACCACCTGAGTAGCAAGTACAAGATCACGTAATTGCTTTGTACCAATAACCGTTATTGCTCTTGTAATGGTGTCAATTTCTGCAGGAAAATTAAACATTGCACTGTTGGCAATTTTTAATAAACGTATCGACAAACCAGGATCTTCGGATATAACATCAGCTATATCCACAAGATTACTTTCCGGGTTATTAATCAGGGCATCGATGCGCGTAAATATTGAAGGCAGGCTTACAACCGATTCTACATTTTTAACCAGCTCACGGGCACTAGTGATCACCTGATGCCTCCTGTTTCAGGGCTTCACGACGCAAACAGATTTCAAACAACTCATTGATAAACGGATGACTTCTGTTAAGAAACCTGAAACGCTGTGATAGATCCAGCTCAATCAAGTGCAGCCGCTCAGGATCAATTTCAGTAATTTCAGATCCGAATTCAGATTCGGTAATTTCACCGACAACATCAATTTCAACCACACCCCACGACTTTATTATTTTTATAGTTTTTTCAGTGAGTTCTGTACCAGCTGCCAGCAAAGTCCGGCCACTCCGGTCTTTTACATCGGATGCCGCCACCTGACCCGGTTTTATATGAGATATCCTTATCGGCGTCATAGTCATTTCTTACCCATACAGTTTATTTTTATATTTTTTAGCCCAGAAATTTAATTCATATTATTCGGGCATTCAGATAAATAATAGAACAGTACGATCAGATGGCAAGTAGAATATATCTTTTAATTTCAGTCATTTGGCAAAGGAACTTCCGGACTTTCTTGAATGACTGGCCAGGCATTAATCACCGCTTGCACCAGTGTTGCCAACGGGATAGCAAAAAAGACCCCCCAGATACCCCATAATCCTCCAAACACCAGCACCGCAATAATAATGGCTGCAGGATGAATATTTACAACCTCAGAAAAAAGCAGTGGCACCAGCAAATTACCATCAAGAAATTGCACAATACTGTATGCGATAATAAGTGTCATAAAGTCTGCCGTCAGTCCCCACTGGAAAAAAGCGATCAGGACCACAGGAATACTGACAGCAACAGCACCCACAAAAGGAATGATGACTGATAAGCCAACCAGCAAACTTAGTAATGCAGCATAATCCATACCCATGATTGCCAGCGGCAGATAGGTTGCGAAACCCACTATAACTATTTCAAGAATTTTGCCACGAACATAATTACCGATTTTAACATCAACATCCCACCAGACTTTTGATGCCAGTCCCATTTCATTCGGTAAAAAACGTTTCAGCCAGTTAATAATATTTTCTTTATCATACATAAAGAAAAATACCAGCAAAGGCACAACCACCATGTAAACAAGTAAGGTAAAAATATCAACGACTGATGACAATGACATGGACAGGATACGCTGCCCTATTGAAGCAATTTCTGTTTTGACCAGACTCATTAAATCAGCAATCTGTTGTTCAGATATGATGGGGTACTGCTGAGGCAGTTCCATCAACAGTTTTTGACCTGCACCGATCATATTTGGTAATTCTTTAACCAGCTGCACTAACTGATCAACGATTAACGGCAACATACCAAGGGTCAACAGTAAGATAGTAATGATAAATATGACGAAGATTGTCAGTACCGCAAGCATTCTGGGTACACCTATTTTTTGTAATTTTTCAACCGCTCCCTCAAGCACATAAGAAATCACAATGGCTGCAATGACTGGCGCCAAAACACCACCAAAGGTTAAAAACACAAATGCAAACAATAATAATAAAAGCGCAAGAATGATGACCTGCGGGTCAGAGAAGTGCCGTTGATACCAGGTCTTGAGAATATTAATCATTAGTTATTTTTTATCTGAAAAACTGAGTAGATATTCCTGATAAGTTTCGTCGAACAACATCTCAAGTTCATCAATCACTTCACTCGCATCACGTCCCTGCATTATATGATCAGTCATTAATGAAGAGGCTTCATGAAAGACGAGTTTTTTCTCGATCATAGGATAAGTGTGATTAAGTCTTTTTAATGCGGCAACAACTGATTCTGTTTCAGGCCTGTGTATGCTCTGTTTCTCTTCCAGCTCTGGTTCTGTAGCACCATCTCGCTGACAGAGAAACTCAGCATAATCCAGCAGACTCTTTTGCGACTCTGCAGACAACATGCCATAAATATCGTCAATTGATTTTGTTTTTTTATTTTCAACGATATTCATTGGTAAAAACAGCTTTTCTTATTCAGGTGTCTGGTGTGTACGGCAATAGTTTTGTGCAAACTCAAGCATATCTTCCATCACATGCGCTCGGAACTTGTTACGCTGACGAACAAAAGAAAAAGGCCTTTCCAGCGGCGGATCCAGTGGTATCGCAACCAGCGCACCCAGCTTAAGCTCTTTGCTGATGGTTACCAGTGACATCACCGACAAACCCATACCCGCTTCAACCGCACCTTTAATAGCTTCCGGGCTGCCCAGCTCCATACACAGATCAATCTCATGACTATTATGATTGTCTTCCATGTATTGCTCGATAACCTCTCGTGTACCAGAACCTTTTTCGCGACAAATGAACGGATGTTTCAGCAATTCTTCTGCATTCAGCGTCTTGTGACTGGCCAGTGCATGAGTCGGAGGAACAATCGCCACCAGCTCATCGTTACGACAGACTTCAACATCAAGATTTTTGTTACTAACTGAAGCTTCGACAATACCGAGATCAATTTCGTTATTTTCAATCATCGATACAATGCCTTCGGTATTGGATACTTTCAGGCGAATATTTACTTCAGGGAAATTGGTTTTAAAGTCACCCAGTAGGGCTGGCAGCATATATTCTGCGATGGTTGTACTCGCGCCCAGATTAACGACACCACTAACGTCGCCAGTCATCTCACGGACCGCATCTTCCATCTTGTCATACAGCTCAAATATCTTGCCTGTATAGGAATATACCTTTACACCTGCTTCCGTCAAACTCACCCGGTTATGGGTGCGATCAAACAGACGGGTATTGAATTGTT
>Ga0316205_10004111_pt1 | contig 13041 bp, 13 predicted proteins | sample 3monthpyrite_MG_FD_204941 | JGI IMG/M metagenome (GOLD analysis project Ga0316205, IMG submission 204941) | Microbial mat bacterial communities from mineral coupon in-situ incubated in ocean water Damariscotta River, Maine, United States -... | ecosystem: Environmental > Aquatic > Marine >... | reverse complement strand
TTACACAGGCGATCAGCCCACGCTTGATACCATGCACAAAGACCTCTACCGCGCCCGCGCGGCGGCTGTCAGCATGATTCCGACCACTACCGGCGCTGCCAAGGCCGTGGGCCTTGTGCTGCCCGAGCTAAACGGCAAGCTCGATGGTATGGCTATCCGCGTTCCTACACCAAATGTTTCGGTTGTGGATCTCAAGTTTAACGCCAGCCGTGACACCTCGGTTGAAGAAATCAACGACGCGATCCGCGCCGCAGCCGATGGTCCGCTCAAAGGCGTGCTTGGCTATACCGACGTGCCAAATGTATCGGTTGATTTCAATCACAACCCCAACTCGTCCACTTTCCACATGGACCAGACCCGTGTGATGGATAACCGCCTTGTGCGCATCCTTACATGGTATGACAACGAGTGGGGTTTTTCTAACCGCATGGCTGATAATGCCGTCATCATGGGCAGCTTCTAAGCGCCCCCAATTAACAGGGTGGCCACAGCGGCCACCCGCACAGGAGAAATGAAATGGCCCTTATTACCCTTCGACAATTGCTCGACCATGCCGCAGAAAATGACTTCGGCATGCCGGCATTCAACATCAACAATATGGAACAAGGCCTTGCAATTATGCGCGGTGCCGAGAAAACCGGTTCGCCGGTTATCATGCAAGCCTCGCGCGGCGCGCGCTCGTATGCAGGTGACATCATGTTGCAGCACATGATCAAGGCGCTGTCCGAAATGTATCCGGACATTCCGGTTTGTATGCACCAGGATCACGGCAATGACGAGCGCACCTGCATGTCGGCTATCAAATACGGCTTCACCTCGGTGATGATGGACGGCTCCCTGAAAGCCGACATGAAAACCCCGGCCGATTTTGCTTATAACACTGACATTACCGAGCGCGTTTCTCGTTTTGCGCATTGGGTGGGTGCTTCAGTTGAGGGAGAACTTGGGGTTCTCGGCTCACTGGAAACCGGCGAAGCGGCTGAGGAAGACGGCTCCGGCGCTGTTGGCAAGCTGAGTATGGACCAGCTTTTGACAGACCCGGGCGAAGCCGCCGATTTTGTCGCCAAAACCAAAGTGGATGCGCTGGCGATTGCCTGCGGCACCTCACACGGTGCCTATAAATTCAGCAGCAAGCCAACAGGTGACACGCTGGCGATCAGCCAGATCGAGGCCATCCACGCCAAAATCCCCAATGTTCATCTGGTGATGCACGGCTCTTCAAGCGTGCCGCAATATCTGCAAGACCTGATCAATGAAAACGGCGGCGGCATGGCGCAAACTTATGGCGTGCCGATCGAGGAAATCGAGCGCGGTATCAAATCAGGTGTGCGCAAAGTGAATATCGACACCGATAACCGGATGGCCCTCACCGGCACCTTCCGCAAAGTTGCCAAAGAAAACCCTGCTGAGTTTGACCCGCGCAAATTCATGATCCCGGCGATGGCCGAGATGGAAAAACTGGTCATTGACCGTTTTGAGCGCTTCGGCGCTGCTGGCCATGCTGCCGGCATCAAGGTTATCCCGTTGGAAGACATGGCCAAGCGCTATGCCGACGGCAGCCTCTAACTAACCCCCACCATTTGGGCCCCGTCATGGGGCCCAATATTCCAACCCAACTGTGCCGCATTTATGCGAACGACCCCGCTTTGCCTAAAGGCACCTCAAAGGAGAAGACAAATGGACCAATCAGATCGTTATGCCGATTTAAGCCTCACCGAAGAGGCGCTCATTGCCGGAGGCGAGCACGTGCTTGTTGCCTATATCATGAAGCCCAAAGCGGGCTTTGGCGGCTATCTCGAAACCGCCGCCCACTTTGCCGCCGAAAGCTCGACCGGCACCAATGTCGCGGTTTCCACCACCGATGATTTTACCCGCGGCGTTGATGCGCTGGTCTATGAAATTGACGAAGCCAAGGACCTGATGAAAATCGCCTATCCGGTGGACCTGTTTGACCGCAACATCACCGATGGCCGCGCCATGCTGGCCAGCTTTCTGACGCTGTGTATCGGCAACAATCAGGGTATGGGCGATGTAGAGCACGCAAAAATTCACGATTTTTATGTGCCGCCCAACTTTTTGCGCCTGTTTGACGGCCCTTCAACCACCATAAAAGACCTGTGGAACGTGCTGGAGCGCCCGCATGTGGATGGCGGCTTTATCGTTGGCACCATCATCAAGCCCAAGCTCGGGCTGCGCCCGAAGCCCTTTGCCGATGCCTGCTATGATTTCTGGCTCGGTGGTGATTTCATTAAAAACGACGAACCACAGGGCAATCAGGTATTTGCCCCCCTGAAGGAAACCATTACTCTGGTCGCCGATGCCATGAAGCGCGCGCAGGATAAAACCGGCCAAGCCAAGCTGTTTTCGGCCAATATCACCGCTGACGACCATTACGAAATGCTGGCCCGTGGTGAGTTTATTCTTGAAGCCTTTGGCGAAAACGCCTCACATGTGGCCTTTTTGGTTGATGGTTATGTGGCGGGGCCAGCGGCGATAACCACTGCGCGCCGCAACTTCCCAAACCAATATTTGCACTACCACCGCGCGGGCCACGGGGCCGTAACCAGCCCGAGCGCCATGCGTGGCTACACTGCTTTTGTGCTCTCGAAAATGGCGCGTATGCAGGGAGCTTCGGGCATTCATACCGGCACCATGGGCTTTGGCAAAATGGAAGGCGAAGCGGCCGATAAGCTGATGGCCTATATGATCACCGATGACAGCGCCGACGGGCCATATTTCCATCAGGAATGGGCCGGCATGGGGCCAACCACGCCTATTATTTCTGGCGGGATGAACGCGCTGCGGATGCCGGGCTTTTTTGAAAACCTTGGCCACTCCAACCTGATCCTCACCGCCGGTGGCGGCTCGTTTGGCCATATTGACGGGGCCGCGGCCGGTGCTATTTCCTTGCGTCAGGCCGAGCAATGCTGGAAAGAGGGCGCAGATCCGATTGAATTTGCGAAATCCCATCGCGAATTCGCCCGTGCCTTCGAGAGCTTCCCCAGTGATGCAGACAGCATCTACCCGGGCTGGCGTGTCGCGCTCGGCGTCAACTAAATCACATGCCGTGCCCGGTATGCGGGCACGGCACACCCTAAAACCAACGAGGTAAACCATGGACCGTTCAATCAAAATCGCCCCGTCAATCCTTTCAGCGGATTTTGCCAATTTCGGGCAGGAAATACGCGCCATCGAAGATCAGGGCTGTGACTGGGTGCATGTCGATGTGATGGACGGCCATTTTGTGCCCAACCTCACCTTTGGCCCGCCCGCTGTGGCCGCCTTTCGCCCCCACGTAAAAACCGTGATGGATGTGCATCTGATGATCGCGCCGGTGGATCAGTATATCGAGGCCTATGCCAAAGCCGGGGCTGATTATATTTCGGCGCATCTAGAGGCCACAACCCACCCGCACCGCACCTTGCAGGCCATTCGCGCCAGCGGGGCCAAGGCGGGGCTGGCGCTGAACCCGGGCACCGGTATTGGTGATATAGAATACCTGCTCGATATGGTCGATATGTTTGTGGTGATGACCGTAAACCCCGGATTTGGCGGGCAAAAGTTCATCCACAGCCAGATAGACAAGGTCAAAAAACTGCGTGCCATGATCGGAGAGCGCCCGATTCATATTGAAATTGACGGTGGCATCACACCCGAAACCGCGCCCTTGATGGCGGCAGCTGGGGCTGATGTGCTGGTGGCAGGCTCGGCGGTGTTCAGCGGTGGCTCGGTTGAAAAGCCCGAAGTTTATGGTGCCAATATCAAAGCCATCCGCGATGCTGCCGAGGCGGCACGCTAGTATGAAAAACGTCATTTTTGATCTCGACGGCACGCTGCTGCACAGCGCGCCAGACCTGCACGCAGCTGCCAATAAGACGCTGGCCAGCATGGGGCTGGACCCGCTGTCGATCGAGGTTGTCACTTCCTTTGTTGGCAACGGGGTGCCCAAGCTGGTCGAACGCTGCCTCGCGGTTTATAATCGCTCCAGCACCGCAGAAGCGGTGGCCACCTTTCTTGAGTTTTATGACGCAGATCCGACCACACTCACCCGCCCCTATCCCGGCGTCGTTGAGTGCCTCACCGCGCTAAAGGTGGCGGGTAGCAGGCTCGCGGTATGCACTAACAAGCCTGAAGCCCCCGCGCGGGTAATCCTCGACGGCCTTGATCTCACACGGTTTTTTGATTTCGTTGCCGGCGGGGATACCTACCCAACCATGAAGCCCGACCCCGCGCCGCTGCACGGCTGCGCCGCAGCACTTGGTGGTGACAGCATCTATGTCGGCGATAGCGAGACCGACGAAAAAACCGCCACCAACGCCGCGATGACTTTCGCCCTTTTTGAGGGCGGATACCGCAAAACACCCGTTGGTGAAATGCAGCATGACCTGCTGTTTACCGATTTTGCCGACCTGACAAAGTTTGTCACGGCATGATAAAAGCGTTGATATTTGACGTGGACGGCACCCTTGCCGAAACCGAAGAAGCCCACCGTGAGGCCTTTAACGATACGTTTGCGGCTAACGGGATCAACTGGTTCTGGGATATTCCGATGTATGGCATTCTGCTCAAAACCACGGGTGGCAAAGAGCGCATGGCCGCGTATCAAAAAACCCACCGTCCCGATGAGCCGCAGATGGATTGGGCGCGGATCAAAGATCTGCACAGCCAAAAAACCAAGCGATATGTTGATATCCTTGGGGCAGGTGGCCTGCCGCTGCGTGATGGCGTTGCCGATCTAATCACACGGGCCACTGCGGCGGGCCTGCGCCTTGCTGTCGCCACCACCACCAGCCGCCCGAATGTAGATGCACTCGCCGCCTGTTGTTGGGGTAAAGCGCCGGAAGAGATTTTTGAGGTGATCGCCACAGGTGAGCAAGTAAAAGCCAAAAAACCGGCCCCTGAACTTTTTGAACTGGCGCTAAACGGGCTTGGTTTGCCTGCCGAAAATTGCCTTGCCTTTGAGGATTCGCGAAACGGTGTGCTCTCGGCTACAGGCGCCGGGCTGCGCACCATCGTAACCCCGGGCCGCTATACCAAAGACGACGATTTTACCGGTGCGGCGCAGGTTATTGCGTCACTTGAAGGCTTTCCCGTCAAGTAGGGAAGGGCGGCAGAGCAAGCCTCAAAAATCGCGCCCGTATTCGTCGGTGTTTACCGGTTTGGACGAGAGCATATAGGTTGACTGGCGCAGGAAATCCATCAAGGCGCGCGGGTCTTTGATGTGGGCGTCAAGCGCGGTGCGGTCCAGCGGCTCACCCACCGCAATTTTTACCGATTTGTTGATCCGGCGTTTGAATTCATTTACCAAAAGCGCTGTGCGCAGGGTCCGGCTCATCCGGCCAGCCACATGGAAACGGCGCGAATTATAGCCTTCAAAAAACACCGGAACCACCGTTGCATTTGAGCGCGAAATCATCTTGGCGCTAAAGGTGCGCCATTCCGGGTCCATCGGGCGGGAAAACATGCGCTGCGGTGAAGAAACCGAGCCACCGGGGAAGATCCCGACCGCGCCACCGCTGTTGATATAGGTTAAGGCCTCTTTGCGCGTGTCCAGGTTCATCGTCAGCGCTTCTTTGGTGCCGTCAAAGCTGATCGGCAAGATAGAATCACTGATCTCCTCGGCTTTGCTAAACACTTTATGCGCCATTATTCTGAAATCGGGGCGGGCGGTGCTGAGGATCTTTCCCATCATCAGCCCATCCAGAATTCCGTAAGGATGGTTGGAAATAACCACAACCGGCCCTTCAGCCGGAATATTGCTCAACGCCCCTGAAATAACCTCAAGCGACAGGCCATAGCGGCGGGTCACCACATCCCAAAAGCTGTTTTCGGAGTCGATATCTTTGTCATATCCACGTGCTCTATGGATGAGCCGCAGCCGGCCTGTGGCGTTTTCGACCGACCGTATCAAAGCCCGCCCCTTGCGGGATTTGGCCGTGATCGCATAGCTGATTTCTCTGGTCGCAGAAAATCGGGACGCCATTTTTTATCCTCGGAAAAAGGGGTAACATGATTATGTGTAGGATAGTTTGGCGGTTGTTTCCAGCTTATTCAGCCAGCGTCGAAACTCAGGTGAATTGCGGTATCGGCTGTTTTAGCCGCCAAGCTTCCGGCGGCCAATGAGAAAGCCAACCGGAACCCTTGGCGGCACAGCGCTGTTATCGGCGAGGTGGCCTGTAGCCCCCGGCTCTGGTTTGAGCGTGACAGGTAGGCGCCACCCCGAGAGATTATTAAAATTCCGACAGTATTATTATGTCGCGCATCAGGTTCGCGGCTTCAATTGCCGTTATTAAACCAGTTTCCATCTGCTGTCGCGGGGCTGCGCGCAATATATGGGCGGATATCCGGCCCCGAGCTTACCGAGATAAGCCCGCCAAGAATTGACATTGCCAGAAATCCGATCAACGCGCCCAGCAGCAGCTTTCGGTTGGAAAACGGGCGCTGCCCATATACTTTTCCGGTCTGCCCGTTCACCGACATCCGGTAGCGGGTGCCCTCAAGTGTATAGTGGGTGATCCAGACCGGCAGCAAAATATGCTTGAAGGTCTCGTCCGAAAAGCGCGTGTCAGCCGAGGTGATAATCTGGCGGTCCCCGCCGATGTCAGCCTTGATCCAGTCTCGGATTTTTGCCCGCATGAAAACCTGACTTTCGGCATAGCCTTCTTCAAGCCCCATTGTGTGGTTTTCGGCGCGAAAGCCGGCAAGAAACTCGGTCTGGTAGGTTTCAAGATCAGCCAGTGGCCACGGGGCCAGCGCGTCTTTGAACTCGACCGAGACCGATTGTGAGCCAGATACAAGCACATCGTCAAAGCTGCCCGTTACCGTGCCGGAAACCCGCGTCCACGAGATTCGGGTGGTTTTGCCCGAGCGCACCCGCCGGCCGCGCTTGCCGGTATAGTCTGTCACCGTGTTGGCGTCATAGGTCCATGTTGGCACATAGACCCCGTTAAAATGCTCTTCGGCGGCATTTTTGGTAATGCCACCGGGGGCAAACCAGCGGGAATTGAGCCATGTGTGCATACGCTCTTGCGCCTCTTTTTCCTGCTTTGAAAAAGGCAACAACCCTTGCGGCACAATGCTGCGCTGTAAGGTGACATCAGCCACAATCGCTGAATCACAAAACGGGCAGAGCCGCGAATGCTCATCCGCATCAAATTCCACACTGGCCCCGCAGGTCGTGCAGTTCAGCGACGGGGTTTGTATCGTTTCCAGCTCGACCCCGCTAGAGATTTGGGCACGGAGATCAAATTCCTCCTGTGCCGCTTCATCATCCACATGCGGCACCGCAACCTCGGCCTCGCAATGGGTGCATTTCATCGCCGATGCCCCGGGGTCAAAGCGCAGATCAGCGCCGCAGTTGGGGCAGGGGAAATCACGGTTATTGCGCCGGTTTGCGGCATCAGCCTGCCGGATTTTTTTGGCAAGTCTGGTGCCCGACCACGGGTTGACCAGCGGTGCATCAGCGGGCGGCGGCGGCGGCGGAGAGGGCTGGCTCATATCAGCTCCTCGATGCCGCTTCGGCGAGTTTTTCAACCCGATAGGCAAGCGCATCTGTGGCATAGTCAATATTGCCCGCGCGGCCCCAATCAATAAAAAAGCTCCAGATCACAATTGCAACGAGTGACCAAATAGCCGCCCCGATCCAGCCTTGGGTTTTTTGCCGCCGGGTCATGCTGTCGCCCTCAAATTCCTTATGCCCCTCGATGGCGAGCGTAAGGGCTTTCAGCAGCGGGATGCCTGCGACCACCATTCCGGCAATCACCACCAGCAACGAGATCGCAAATTGAATTGGATAGTCCATATAAAGTTTTCCAAATAAAAAGCCCGCCCCGCAAGTGAGGGACGGGCCTATATTTAATAGCTTTGAATCTTAGTTCAATGCGGCGTCAGTAATTGCATGGGTCCATGCGCCTTCTGGCTGCATGGTGATAACAGGGTCGTCACCGCCAGCCAAAAGTGAATCAACGGTGCGCTGATAGTCGGCTTCATCAAGCGCGCCGTTTGAGCCAGCCGTCAGCTTGGCAATTTCGCCCATCATGCGGGTCTGGTGCTCGATGGTCTGGGCGCCGGTTTCGTCATAATCGATGACGATGGCGGCGGCCGCATCAGCATTTTCCTCAGCCCATTTCCAGCCTTTCATTGAGGCGCGCACAAAACGCACCATACGGTCTACGAATTCCGGATCAGAAAGGTTTTCTTCGAGCACATAAAGCCCGTCTTCCAGTGTCGCCACGCCTTGATCCTGATACTTAAACACGATCAGCTCTTCGGGCGTGAGGCCCGCGTCGATGATCTGCCAGTATTCGTTATAGGTCATGGTCGAAACACAAGCGGCTTGGCCCTGAAGGATCGGGTCAACGTTGAAACCCTGCTTCAGAACCGTCACGCCGTCGTCGCCTCCAGCAGTCGAGAGGCCCAGATGTGCCATCCAGCTCAGGAACGGAAATTCGTTGCCGTAGAACCAAACGCCGAGGGTTTCGCCGGCGAAATCATCGGTGCTCTCAATGCCCGCGTCGCGGCGGCAGGTCAGCATCATGCCGGATGATTTGAAGGGCTGCGCGATGTTTACCAGCGGCAAGCCTTTTTCGCGGGCGGAAAGCGCCGAAGGCATCCAGTCCACCACCACGTCGGCACCGCCACCGGCGATCACCTGCGAGGGGGCCACATCGGGGCCACCGGCCTTGATCTCGACATTCAGGCCTTCATCTTCGTAATAGCCGTTTTCCAGCGCCACGTAATAGCCGGCAAATTGCGCCTGTGTGACCCATTTTAGCTGTAGCGTCACATCTTCTTGCGCCTGTGCCGCGAAGCCGCCCAGCGCTAGTGCACCGGTCAATAGGCCTGTTTTAACGATGTTCATATTCTTCTCCTTGTGTTGGAGGCCCCGTCATTTTCTCTGTGAAGGGTGCCAGAAAGTAGCTTTGCGCTCAATGAGCGCAACGATACCATAAAAAGCGGAACCGGCAATGGCCGCCACCACAATTTCCGCCCAGACCAGATCCAGCTCAAGCCGTCCTGCTCCGGTTGAAATACGAAAGCCCATGCCCACGATGGGCGAGCCAAAAAACTCGGCTACAATCGCCCCGATCAGCGCCAGAGTGCTGGCGATTTTGAGGCCGTTAAAGATGAAGGGCGCAGCCGCAGGCAAGCGCAGCTTGAGCAGGCTCTGCCAATAATCAGCCGCATATGTATACATGAGATCTTTTTGCATTTTGTCTGCGGCATCAAGCCCTTGCACGGTGTTTACCAGCACAGGGAAGTAGATCATAATCACCACGACAGCGGCTTTTGACTGCCAGTCAAAGCCAAACCACATCACCAGTATCGGCGCCATGCCGATAATCGGCAGCGCTGCCACAAAATTGCCAATCGGCAGCAAGCCCCGCTTCAAAAAGTCAGAACGGTCGATCGCAAGGGCCGTTAAAAACGCCGCGCCGCAGCCCATGGCATAGCCTGTAAGCACGCCTTTCATAAAGGTCTGGACGAAATCAGCGGCCAATATGTCGGTCGAGCGGGCAAACGCGACAGCAATCATCGAAGGCGGCGGTAGAATCACCGGTGAAATACCGGTGCCGCGCACAACAAGCTCCCAGATGATAACAAGCGTGATCCCGAAAACCGTCGCCGAAACGATGCTCTGCCAGCGTCCGGGTTTTTGCCGTGCAATCCAGATGTTTATTCCAATGCCGACAATCCAAACGGCCAGCGCTGCAATGATCATACTCATCCGACAAACCCCATCCGCTTTTTGGTGATCCGCTCAACCAGCCCCACAGATGAAACCAATATGGCGGCCATAGCAGCCGCAAAAATCAGTGCGGCCCAAATAAGGATTGTGGTGCCATAATAGTTGCCTTGCAGCATGCGCGCCCCCAATCCACCGTCTTGCGATATGGTCAATTCACCAACAATCGCACCCACCAGCGAGGCCGCTACCCCGATTTTGAGCGAGGTAAAAAGATAGGGCACCGAAGATGGCAGCCGCAATTTCCAAAATACTTGTGATTTAGAGGCAAACCACGTCCGCATTTGGTCCAATTGCATTGAATCGGGGCTGCGCAGGCCTTTCACCATGCCAACAACCACCGGGAAAAAGCTCAGATAAGCTGAAATAATCGCTTTGGGCACCAGCCCGGATATGCCGATCGCATTGAGCACCACGATAATCATCGGCGCAAGCGCCAGAATCGGGATGGTTTGCGACGTGATCACCCACGGCATCACCGAATTATCCATCGCCTTGTTATGCACAATGCCGACCGCCAGCAATATGCCAAGCCCGGTGCCAAACACAAAGCCCATCAATGTGGCAGAAAGAGTGATCCATGCATGGCGAATCAGGCTTTTTTTGTCGCCAAAGACCTTGGAAAGCTTGTAAGAGATCGACCGCCCCTCGGCGCGGGTCCATTTGGAGATGGCCGCTGTGCCGGTTGATGCCCAAATCTCGACGGCCACCTGATCCGGCGTTGGCAGGAGCGGTTTTTTCTGCGTCCAGGTATCGGCCACCAGCTCGGTAAAGCTTAGCTCATAGCCGCCACGGGTGGCTTTATCATAGGCCCAGTTTTTGTTAAGCACGATGGCAAAGGCATACCAAAGCGCAAAGATCACCAGCGTAACCGTTAGGACAGGCACAAAATTACGCATCATCTTCATGCCCGGCCCGCAGCCCTTCACGCACCCTATGCGCCAGTTCCAAAAATGCCGGCGTTTCTCTTATATCGAGCGACCGTTCGCGCGGTAGCGGGCTGTCTATCACCTCGGTCACCCGCCCGGGGCGCGGTGACATCACCACGATTTTGGTTGAAAGGTAAACCGCTTCGGGTATCGAGTGGGTCACAAAGCCAATGGTTTTGTTGGTTTTCGCCCACAGTTCCAAAAGCTGCTCATTCAGGTGGTCGCGCACGATCTCGTCAAGCGCGCCAAAAGGTTCGTCCATCAGCAAAATATCGGCATGGAAGGCCAGCGCGCGGGCAATACTGGCCCGCTGCTGCATCCCGCCCGAGAGCTGCCACGGAAATTTATTGGCAAACCCTTCAAGGTGCACCAGATCCAAGACCTCCTCGACCAGCTGCTTTTGCTCGGCTTTGGGTATGCCCATAATTTCGAGCGGCAGCCGGATATTGCCGCCAATGGTGCGCCACGGGTAAAGCCCCGCCGCCTGAAACACAAAGCCATAAGCCCGCTTCCTCCGCGCCTCTCTCGGCGTCATCCCGTTTACGCTCACCACACCGCCCGTGGGCTGCTCAAGGTCAGCCAATACCCGCAAAAATGTGGTTTTGCCGCAGCCCGAAGGCCCGATAAAGCTCACAAAATCGCCCTTGTTGATGGTCAGATCCACGTCTTTTAACGCATGCACCGGCCCGTCATTGGTCTCAAAGGTAAGGCTGAGCTTTTCAGCCTTGATGACAGTTTCATTCGCCACCGTTAAACCCCGCTCGCCGGAATGCCCGAGCGCTCCACCGGGCGCGGCGCCGTCAGTTCTTTCCACTGGCTCAGGGCTTTATTCACCGTTGCATTTGGCTCCCGCGCCACAAATTCGCCGTGGCCTTCCTGGGTTGTGATCTCGCCATCCATCACCGCCACGTGCCCACGGCTCAGCGTGTAGCGCGGCAAGCCTTTCACATGCTTGCCCTCGAACACATTGTAATCAATAGCCGATTGCTGGCTATCCGCCGCAATGGTTTTTTCCTTTTCGGGGTCCCAGACCACAAGGTCAGCATCGGCCCCCACCATAATCGCCCCCTTTTTCGGGTAGCAGTTCAGGATTTTGGCAATATTGGTCGAGGTCACAGCAACAAACTCGTTCATCGTTAAACGACCTGTCGCCACCCCATGCGTCCAAAGCATCGGCATCCGGTCTTCCAGCCCGCCGGTGCCATTGGGGATTTTGCTGAAATCCCCCACACCATTGCGCTTTTGCTCGGTGGTAAAGGCGCAGTGGTCGGTGGCCACCACACTCAGGCTGCCGCTTTGCAGCCCGGCCCACAGGCTGTCCTGATGCTGCTTGTTACGAAATGGCGGGCTCATCACACGCCGCGCCGCATGATCCCAATCCTTGTTAAAATACTCGCTCTCGTCAAGCGTGAGGTGCTGGATCAGCGGCTCGCCCCACACCCGTTTTCCCTGCATTTTCGCCCGGCGAATGGCTTCGTGACTTTCCTCACAGCTCGTATGCACCACATAAAGCGGCGCGCCCGCCATATCGGCAATCATAATCGCGCGGTTGGTCGCCTCGCCCTCCACTTGCGGCGGGCGCGAATAGGCGTGCGCCTCGGGGCCGGTATTGCCCTCGGCCAGCAATTGCGCGGTCAGTTCCGCCACCACATCGCCGTTTTCAGCATGCACAAGCGGGGTGGCACCAAGCTCAGCGCAGCGCTTAAAGCTCGCGTAAAGTTCGTCATCATTGACCATCAAGGCGCCCTTATAAGCAAGGAAATGCTTAAAGGTGTTAATCCCGCGCCCGACAACCTCCTTCATATCGTCAAACACCTGCTCGCCCCACCACGTCACCGCCATATGAAATGAGTAATCACAATTCGCACGGGTTGATTTATTATCCCAGCGCTTCAGCGCATCCAGCAGGCTCTCGCCTTGGTTGGGCAGCGCAAAATCCACCACCATCGTGGTGCCGCCTGCCAGCGCCGCACGGGTGCCGCTCTCAAAATCATCGCTGGAATAGGTGCCCATAAACGGCATTTCCAAATGCGTATGCGGGTCTATCCCGCCCGGCATCACATAACAGCCTGTAGCGTCCAGCACCTCATCGCCCGAAAGGTTCGGTCCGATCTCTACAATCCTGCCGCCGTCGATTTTCACATCGGCTTTGTAAGTTAAATCAGCAGTCACAACCGTGCCGCCCTTGATAACTTTGGTCATGTCGTTCTCCCTATACGCTTGTTTTCGGCGCGCGCCCGCCACAATTTCAATAAAAGCGCCGCCCATTTCTCTACTTTGTTCAAATATCCCGGGGGTGCGGGGGCTGGCCCCCGCTCCGGCGCGCGCGTCTACTCCACTATTTCAGCCGTTTCCACCACCGCATGC
>Ga0316205_10004110_pt1 | contig 13042 bp, 13 predicted proteins | sample 3monthpyrite_MG_FD_204941 | JGI IMG/M metagenome (GOLD analysis project Ga0316205, IMG submission 204941) | Microbial mat bacterial communities from mineral coupon in-situ incubated in ocean water Damariscotta River, Maine, United States -... | ecosystem: Environmental > Aquatic > Marine >... | reverse complement strand
TACGCAACCGTATCGGTTGAACGCAAGGAGTTAAACCCATAAGATCCTCCCGAATAAAGTGCTAGACTAAGTTTATTCGACTTGCCTGTGTTTATTGGTTTTGGCTGAGTGCGTTCCTCAAGTGTCTTCAAATCAGAACCAACTGAAAGCAAGCTTACTGGATTCGTGTTCAGCTGCAGTGTGAGTTCATCTCCTTCTTGCTCCCCACTGTTATCGTTAGTCCCCATTGCGCCATCTCCGACGTCAGTCATACTATCACTTGATGTATTATCCGTCAGCGCTGAAGAACTTGACCCTTCTTTAAAATTGTTGCTTTTAGGCGATGAAGAAGCACTCGCATCATCACCTTGCTTCTGTTTTCCTGAAGAAGTTTGGTTTGAAGAAACGGGACCAAACGACGGAGATTTTCCATCACCACTGCTCTGACCAAGGATCGATGAAGAATTTCCCCCTGCCATTTGAACTCCCGTTATTTCTTTATCATTTTCAGTATCAATCGCTGCTGATTGAGTCGACTTCCCTTCTCCGTTTGATGGAATGAAGTTTCGATCTCCAAAATCGTTTTTACTATTCGCTTCTCCATTCTCCGAGCCACTTTCCCTATCTGTTTCTCCTCCATTCATTCCCTGAGTCGTTTTCTCATCTTCCAGTGCACGATCAGTTTCTATTCCTTGCTCATTGTTGTTGTTGTTGTTGTTCACTTGCGTTTCTGTCGAAGGTTCAGTTCCGATACTTTCATCGGACACATCAGTTTGTGCGATTGAAGGATTCGCATCTGTACTTGTCGTAAATAAGATGATTGCTGATGTCCCTCCTAAAAGACCAATTACAAGTACAAGAATCCACCAATAGCTTCCTCCTCTTCCCGTTGACCCAGTTGCAAACAGTGCTTTGTCTATTTGCTCCTTCGCCTCAATGGGTGGAGTCATCTCAGCTCCTTCGAACGTAGATGAAAACAATTGTTCTATGTCATCCATTTCTTTCATGATGCTACTTTTTCTGGTTGCAGTAGTTCTTTTATCATTTTCTTTGCTTTTGAGTATTGCGATTTAGACGTTCCTTCGCTAACGCCTAAATACTGTGCAATTTCTTTGTGTGTCAAATTATCTATCGTGTACAGATTAAAGACTGTTCGATAGCCATCTGGTAACTTGTTCAAGACTTCAAGAAGTTTGGCTTTTAGACCTTGATCTTCATCCACGGGCTCCTCTATGCTTGCCTGATCAAAATAACTCTCATCGCTGGTCAGATCGAATCGATAGTTTTCTTTGATATAGTTGAGTGCTGTGCGAATTACAATTGTTTTTATCCAAGGACCTATCGGGCGTTCGACATCAAATGAAGATCGCTTGTTATAAATCCGAATAAACGCTTCTTGCAATACATCTTGAGCATCGTCGTTGCAACGTGTATAACGAAGGCAAATCATGAACATGCCGGATGAGTAGGACTCGTAAATCTTATCGAATCCGTGCTTCTCTCCCGAAACATAAGCTTGAATTATTTCCTTCGTTATCACACTACTACTTAGTTTTAGTCACCGATTAACCACCTAAACTGTCATTTGGATTCCACCCCGTTGAATCGTTGGGATTTCCTCCGCCACCTGTTGGATCATTCCATCCAGTTGAGTCACATCCGCCTCCACCCAAAGTGTCATAAGGATTCCAGTTTGTAGAGTCATCGACCCACGTCGTATCAACGTTCGGATCACTCGGATCGTTGGGTATAATTGGATCGTCTTGACACGAATTTAACAGTATTATGCAGGCTAAAAAACCTAAGTAAAGCGGGATTATCATTTTCATCTTCATAATTGAAATTTTTAAAGTTGTAAAACACTATTTCAACAGACTGTCTGAACTAATTACAATTTCAAAAATCAAAGGGTTGTCTCACAGTTCTTTTTTTCTATTGATCGACAGATTATCAGGCACACATTATGACCCAATTCTATTGCCCCCATGTATTTCACGAGGACATGAACTAAAAAATCTTAAATGGAAAAAGGATTATAGTACGAAGAAGCTAACAACATTCTGCTGGCTCTAATGAACATTACTAAAGAAATTGATCTGATAATTAATCCACCACCTTACCGTACAAATCGTAATGGTCGGCTTTCGTGATTTTTACATTGGCAAAGTCACCTAAACGAACGTAGTCCTGATCTTTCCTTACCAGCACTTCGTTATCCACTTCAGGAGAATCGAATTCTGTTCGTCCAATAAAATAATCGCCTTCTACTCTATCGAATAGCACTTTATAGGTTTTTCCAACCTTCTGCTGATTCAGTGAATAACTAATCCCCGATTGTAACTCCATGATTTGATCCGCGCGTTCTTTCTTTACGTCATCAGGAACGTCGTCCTCAAAATCGTAAGCGTGGGTATTTTCCTCATGTGAATAGGTAAAGATCCCCAAACGATCAAAATTTGAACGTTCGACCCAATCATACATCTCTTGGAAATCTTCTTCTGTCTCTCCAGGATAACCCGCAATCAATGTTGTGCGAATCGTAATTCCGGGGACTTTTTCGCGAATCACTTTTATTAATTCTTCTGTTTTTTCGCGTGTCGTTCCTCTGCGCATCGCTTTCAACACTTTGGTTGATCCGTGCTGTAATGGAATATCTAAATAATTGCAAATGTTGTCGTACTTATTCATCACATCCAAGACGTCCATTGGGAACCCCGCTGGAAATGCATAGTGCAAACGAATCCACTCAATGCCCTCAACCTGTGCCAATTCTTCCAACAAATCAGCCAATGCTCGCTTCTTGTAAATATCCAGTCCATAATACGTTAAGTCCTGTGCAATCAACATCAGTTCTTTGACACCTTTTGCTGCCAATCCTTTAGCCTGCTTCACCAACTCTTCGATAGGTGTAGATTTATGCTTCCCTCTCATTAGTGGGATGGCGCAAAACGAACACGGACGGTCACAACCTTCAGCTATTTTAAAATAGGCGTAATGTGATGGTGTTGTCAAGAGACGCTCCCCCACCAATTCATGCTTGTAATCAGCTTTTAATGTTTTCAAGAGCTTGGGTAATTCTCTAGTTCCAAAAAAAGCATCCACTTCCGGAATCTCCTCAACTAAATCGTCCTTGTAACGCTCAGACAAACATCCCGTAACGTATACCTTATCAACAAATCCTTGTTTTTTAGCATCAGCATATTGTAAAATCGTATCAATCGACTCTTGCTTAGCATTATCAATAAACCCGCATGTATTGATGATCACAATTTCAGCATCATCCGATTTTGATTCATGCTCAACCTCAAACTTGTTCCCCTTCAACTGTGCCATCATAACCTCAGAATCAAAAAGGTTCTTTGAACAACCTAATGTCACCACATTTACCTTATTTTTTTTGAGCGTCTTCGTTTTCATGGGTACAAAGGTAGTGTTTAGTAAAAAGATATAAGTGAGTTTCGTTCAAAGATCGTCATTGCGCTTTTTGCTTTCCGCTTTTTCCTTTTAATTGCCTATTACAACCAATGGTATTATATTTGATCTTAGCTAGTGAATCAAAAAGCAGAGTTATGAAACTATTGAGTATTCTATCCCTAAGTTTAGTGTTGTTTTCATGTGGAACAACAGAAGAAGTTATCACAGTAACTAGCACAGACAACCAACCGATTGTGGAAACAGATGTTACCGACAAACCTCAACGAAATTATCAAGTGAAAGCACGAATTGGAAAACTTGGAGAATCAGATCCTTTTACGATTGATGCTATGCGAATTGATGGTAATACGCTATTCGCAACAGTTACCTATTCAGGTGGCTGTGCAGAACACAAGTTTGAAGTTGTTGGAAGCCCAATGATTATGAAAACGTTTCCTCCAAAGCGATCTGTTCAAATCGGACATGATGCGAATGGCGACACTTGTCGGGGAATGGTGACACGAATTTTGGAAATAGATTTAACCGAACTCGCTTACGACCCTACTCCTGGAAGTGAGATTGTTTTGATGTTCAGCGGTTGGGATGAAGGAATAAACTATATACTTAAGTAATTATGAAGATTGGAGTTTTACTCTCAGGTTGTGGCGTGTATGACGGCGCAGAAATTCAGGAAGCAGTATTAACCCTATTATCCATTGAAGAAATGGGAGCCGAAGCGGTTTGCATCTCTATCAATGAAAATCAACACCACGTTGTAAACCATGCGACTGGTGAAGAGATGGAAGAATCGCGGAACATGCTCATTGAAAGTGCGCGTATCGCTCGTGGAAACATTACCGACATCGCGGACATTGATCCTGTGGACATTGATGCGCTGGTTATCCCAGGAGGATTTGGGAGTGCAAAAAACTTGACGACTTGGGCATTTTCAGGACCTGACGGAACCATTTTACCCTCAGTAAAGTTGTTGTTGGTGAACATGGTCAACATTGGAAAACCCATTGCAGCACTTTGCGTGAGTCCTGTTGTTGTCTCCAAAGCCTTTGAAGGATCGAAGGTTTCCCCATTAATGACAATTGGTACAGATCAGGAAAGTTCGCCCTACGACATCAAAGGGTTTTCTGATGGAATGGAAAAAACAGGAATGCGCACCGAAATGAAATCGATCAGCGAAATTTGCGTCGATAAGGAGAACAAAATTGTGACGGCTCCATGTTATATGATGGATGCTTCTATTCTCGATATTCGCAAAAATGTGAGATCTGCACTTGAAGCCTTAAGAGACTTGATATAATTTCTGGCATAACTGACCTAAGTCATGAAAACGGGCAAAATCAATTAAATGTTAACAATATTTTCGATGAATTGTTAGAAACTCTCGTCGATAATTCAATAATTCTGCCCTAGAATACGTTAATTTTGTATCTCAATTAAAGCGTTACGCTATAAACTCAAATTATGGATGTATTTGGTAAGAAAGGAAATAATGCCAACCTTAACGAATCAATCGGTTTAACGAACCTAGGAAATCAATTTTGGAATTTAAGCCCTTCGGAACTCATTGAAGACACCATCATCAATGGTCAAGGGATGTTAACAGACACTGGAGCTATTGCTATTGAAACAGGTGAATTCACAGGAAGATCTCCTAAGGATAGATTCATTGTGTGTGATGAAAAAACAGAAGATGCTGTTTGGTGGGGAGATATCAACCTTAAATTTTCACCAGAAAAGTTCGACGCTCTGTACAACAGAATGAAAGCGTACTTGAATGGTAAAGATGTATACGTTCGTGATGCATATGCTTGTGCGGATAAAGATCACAGATTAAACTTACGTGTAGTTACAGAATACCCTTGGTCAAATCAGTTTGCTTACAACATGTTCTTGCGTCCAACGGATGAGGAACTTGTGAATTTTGATGCAGATTGGCATGTTGTATGCGCCCCTGGATTTATGGCTGATCCTGAAATCGATGGAACACGCCAGCACAATTTCGCGATTCTCAACTTCACAAAAAAAATGGCGATTATTGGCGGTACTGGTTATACTGGAGAGATTAAGAAAGGAATTTTCTCGGTATTGAACTTCATACTTCCACACGAAAAGAATGTTCTTTCCATGCACTGTTCAGCAAACGTTGGAAAAGATGGAGATACTGCAGTATTCTTTGGTCTTTCTGGTACAGGAAAAACGACTTTATCTTCGGATCCAAACAGAAAATTGATTGGTGATGACGAGCATGGATGGGCAGACAATACAGTTTTCAATTTTGAAGGAGGGTGCTATGCGAAAACCATTGATCTTTCAAGAGAGAATGAGCCACAAATTTACGACGCAATTAAGTACGGTGCGATTCTAGAGAATATTGGATTCGAAGAAGGAACTTCTACTCCTAACTACGAAGACACGACCATTACGCAAAACACACGTGTATCGTATCCAATTTACCATATCGACAATATTATGACTCCTTCCATTGGAGGGGCTCCAAAAAATATTTTCTTCCTTACCTGTGATGCTTTCGGTGTCTTGCCTCCGATTTCAAAATTGACTAAGGAACAAGCGATGTATCATTTCATGTCTGGATATACGGCGAAAGTTGCTGGAACGGAGATGGGGATTACTGAGCCACAAACGACTTTCTCCGCTGGATTTGGAGAGGCTTTCCTTCCATTGCACCCAGCGAAGTACGCTGAATTACTTGGATCAAAGCTTGACGGAACAGACATCAACGTTTGGTTGGTAAACACAGGATGGTCTGGTGGATCGTATGGTGTGGGAGAACGCATGAGTCTCAAGTACACACGAGCATTGATTACTGCTGCGATGAACGGAGAATTGACAAATGTTGAATTCCAAACACAACCAATATTTGAATTAGCAATCCCAACTTCATGTCCAGGTGTTCCTTCTGAAATTTTGAATCCAAAAGACACATGGGCTGACAAAGGAGCATTTGACGAAACAGCAAACAGCTTGGCCGCACAATTCGTAGAGAACTTTGAAGTTTACGAAGAAGGCTCAAGTGAAGCTATTCTTTCTGCCGCACCAAAGGTGATGGTGAAATAGAACATAAATACTTAATTAAGGTCCCTTTCCGGAAAGAGAGGGACTTTTTTATGTCCAATCACACTTACAATCAAGGACTTTTAAACTGCTTGACAAATGTGCTAATCCAAAAAGTGATAGATACTCTTTGGCAGCCCCAAAGGGGACACAAGAACCTCTAAAAGTGATCTGAATCCCTCCAACTCCTCCATAATAGTATATAACCATTCCATCGGACCAATTATCCAAATAATCCTCTTCAATACCATTCACTTTGAGAAGGTCTACAATGCAATTTTGCAAGATTTTCATTAAAAACTATATTGGTCGGAGTCATGTATTACTCTTAGTGACTTTTTCCTTCTTAGCACCGTAACTCTCTTTACCCCCTTAGTTCCCCTGCTCTTAATCGTAAAACCTAATTCCAACATATGCCTAAAAAATTCATCTCTTCCCATTTTTATCAACCAATATCCAAAAAACGAATTCAATGAAATCTTTGCTTGTTTGGCAACCTGATCTTCATTTTCAACATAAAAAGAGATATTGAAACCTGGTAAATTCACAAAAACAGAGTCCTCCAACTCATCCAGGTTCAACGTGTAATTTACGCTAACCCTTTTTTTGTCAGAAACAATGACCTTGTTCTTTCCATTTTCCAAAATATACATACTCTCTTTCCTTTAGTATTAAAAATACGAATTAATTACAACATGCTAGTGTAAAGCAAAAACTGTGCAAATAATAACTTCTTAAAACATGCTGAATTCAACGTCTAAACTTTAGGCCGTTTTAACCAATCTTCTTTTCGAAGATGATACCTACGATCTGTGCAATTTCCTTCTTCATTGAAAAATTCGCGCACTGGTGTTAGAAATTTGTCCAGAATTTTTACCGACCTCGGATTTGCAGTATTGACGTCAGCTGTTATGAGTTCGAAACCAAGGGAATTGAAGGCAAGATCGATTAATCCTTTGGCTGTTTCTGAACCGTAGCCTACCCCCCAGTATCCTTCCCTTAATCTGTACCCAATCTCATCATCGTTTTCATCATTCTTCAAGATGGCACAAAGTCCAATGAACGTTTCACCTCCTTTAATTTCAATTGCCCAAATTTTCTTCGGTCCGTTGTGATCAAGTTTCAGGAGATCCGCCAAATGAGCGTCACTTTCCACTCTGTTCATCGTTTTGACCGGCACAGGATTCATGACATTGGGATTCCCCATCATATCGAAATAATAGTCTGTATCAGATTCAGACAATGGACGCATTATTAATCGCTCAGTTTCAAAGATCATAATTCACCAATCTATTCGCTACAAATGCTTCATTAGATATATGTACAAATCAACCATACTCTGAATATCCTTTTTAAAGACTTTCTCATCTGGAGAGTGTACATTGTCTTCTGGAGCGCCGATGAAGCACCAATCAATGGGCAAATCAGATTTCTGTAACATACCGCCATCACTTCCTCCAGCCGATTCTACCTCAAGTTGAAAATCAATACCTGATTCCTTTGCAAGCGCTATAATTTTATTCAAATATGATCTTCGTGGCAAGCCAGCATCCCGCATAGAAACGGCAACTCCTCCTCCATGCTTCACACCACCGGTCACCCAGGTAATGTCAGAGATCAAAGCCTGAAAAACATTATGTTCTTTTAATAAATAGCGTGCGCAAAATGCAACTGAATTTCCTCCGTGCTCTTCATAAGTAGAAAACACAATGGCACCGTTCTCCATGGATTCAGCGACTCTTAATGCATTCCAAACGCCCAAGCGATTGTCCATATAGGGGGACTGAATATATTCGTTCGTCTCTCTGAAATCAGGTTTGAAGGTCAATATTGTCCCCCTGTCCACCTCGCGACCAAACACATACTGAAAACTCTTGTGCCCATCTTCTTCCTCGATCACCATCATCTCGGTGAGAATTTCACCCTGACTGTCAGAACCCACCAATTGCATTCCGTCGATTGCTCTTGTTCCTCCGATTCTTATGAGCTCTTTGTCATAGCCAGTTGAAAAACCAATACTATCCATGTGTGCATAGATTGCAGTGCTTGGCGTTCCAAAAACGAGAATAATGCAATCTTGAAAACCTCTCCCCTCAATAATTTCGGGTTGTACTTTCCACTTTTTCCCCTCCGTTCTTACATAGTCCAAAATGAATTCCTTCATTGGTCCTTCATCGCTTGCAGCGGAACGTACTTCAACTAATTTCTCTAATAACTCCAAGGTCTATTTATTTTCTTCAAATTTATAAAATCCAACTTCTCGCTTCGAATACTTCAATGTTTCGAAATAATCTTCCATTTCTTTGTAGGCTTCGCCTGTTTCAAAATCAACACTGTTGTCCGCAATAAAGCCTTTAACAACATAAATCTCGTAAAACTTACCATCCACGGCTATCTGCACAATGCCATCATTGATCATTGTATTGAAAAAGTACTCAGGTAAATCTCCAAATTCGATGTGACGTGCAAACTTTCGGTAGTTCACAAAAATCCCCTCTCCGTCATAATGCTTTTCGCGCAAGTTCTTCGATGACCACGTGTACAATTTCCAATCTTGGTATTGGGCTTCTACTGTTTCTGTATTTTTTCCCTCCTTTTTCTCAAAGCTCAAGCGATGAAGATCCGTTTCTGTATTTCGATCTATTTGTTTCTCCTCAAATTTCAGTTTGTACTCCTTTGGTGAAAGTAAATCATACTTCAAACCATTCTTAAATGGCTTTACAAAGCCCAAGCAAATCTCAAGAAGGTGCGCGTCAAACTCCTCCATCCCCTTTCCCTCGTTTACATAACTTCTTGCTCCATTGCTACAATAAAAGGTGTAATCAAAACTCTTTCTGTTGATTTCTTTCTCAATAATCAAATCGCAAACGTTGTCTAAAAAAACTGTATCTCTTTTCTTTGGATTGACGATCATCACGGATTCAAAATACGTACCTCTGATTTTACTGTCCTTCTTACTAATATTAAGGCTCGATCGTTCAATGATACTTTCGTACAGCTCCATCTTATTCACAGGCTTGATATCCACCTCCTCCAGTTCCTGATACTTGGGAGTAAGAAATATGGTATCCGAATAAGACGTCAATTGAACCTTAGCATATCCAAAATTTCTCGCTTCTAAAGGAAAACTGTCATCTTGAATTCTTAATTGACCAATGTCATTTGTTAAACCAATAAATGCCCCGTTCGAATCATACACCTTCACTTTAGGCACAGGGATTTTGTAAATAGCATCGTAAAACACGGTTGTTTTTTGTCCAAATGACACATTTGCGAGTAGCAAAAAAATAAATATTTGAAATAGCTTCATACAAACTGTTTTATATCAAGTTCAAAGAAAAGAACAATTCATTAAAAAGTGGGAGGTTTGCGGAGAAATGCACTCTTTCAATACACTCCCAATTCTTCGATCTCCATCGATTCAAACGCTTTCAATTCTGCAACTATCTGATCCGCACTCTGCACTAGTAGGTTGGTCGTTATTGAACATTGCTCCTCAAAGCGCTTATCCTTCAATGTCAATTCATTCTTTTTAAGTAAATTCATGACATGCGGCATATCGTTGTAGTCGAAACCAAGTTTCACCCAACGATAAACCTCCAATTCAACTACCTGACCATTTTCAATTGCATCTTTTGCAGCACTGCGATATGCATTGATTAGTCCTCCAACACCTAATTTGGTACCTCCATAATAACGCACTACACCGATCAGCACATTGCTTAAGTCGAAAGCCTCAATCTGCCCCAAAATAGGTGGGCCTGCAGAATTACCTGGCTCTCCATCATCATTTGCTCTGTATTTTGACTTATCTACTCCAAAGCGATAAGCGTAACAAAGATGCCTTGCTTGATGATGGTCCTTCTTCCACGATTCCAGTAATTCCTTTGCTTCTTCCTCTGAATAACATTTGTGGACAATCCCAATAAATTTGGAGCCTTTTTCCTTGTATAGTCCTTCTGACTGACTGGAAATTGTTCGGTATTTAGAAATGCTGCTCACAAATGCTTCTTGTTCTACAATGTTACACATTTACATCAACCTTGTATCCACACGATCGAATGATTTTTTTTAGCAATCCACGATTGTACTAAATCTAACTTTAAACAAAAGATGAAGTTTTCAACAACCACAACCAACTCACAATCATTTGTTAAATAGTGTTTTACAATCTGAAAAAGCTAAGTTTTCAAAATATGAGAGCTATTAACTGAGCTTTTATACTCATTGTTGAATCCCTATCTTGTGCGTGACTAAACCGTTTTAAAACTATCAAATTGATAAATTCTCTCCTCTCAATTCTATTTCTTGGTCTGTGTAGTCTCGGATACTGCCAGGAAGAAAATTCACCTCAACATTTCGCACTCTTTATTGTTGACGGAATCGAGTCCCCAGAAGCCTCTCGGAAAATTGACTACCACATGCGTCATATTCAAGAAGTAACACTTTCAAGAATGGACATTCCAACGGATCGATACTACGTGATTTATGATGGCAATGGTACAATTGACGAACAATGGTTCAAGGATAAATTTGAAGAACTCGGCGGGTATACCATCCATTGTTATTATCAGGGTATTAAAGGTATTGACAATTTCCAACCCATCACACGGGAAACCTGTTCTGAACTAAACTAACTGCTATGCATCTCTCCACTAAATTTCTTCCCTTTCTCTTTATTCTTGCCTTCATAGGAACAGCGCATAACACCTCTGCTCAAGTTACTGCAGGAGACTGTTCTGATGCCATTAACATATGTAGCAATGCAGGCTTTGCCGTTGACCCGAATGGATTCGGAACGGTTGATGAACTTGGAGACGGCTTTACCACTGGACTCATCTCAAATCCAGCAACGAACCCCAATATTATCGCCGCTCTTGGAGCATCAAACTCAGGTTGTTTAATGTCAGGTGAATTGAATAGCACTTGGATGGTTATCAATATCGCTTCAAACGGTGCGCTTGAATTTTCTTTTGGAGCTGACGGAGGGTTTAACTGCTATGATTGGATCATGTGGCAATACGACGCGAATACTTGTGGAGCCATACTCGCGAATACTTTACCTCCAGTAGCATGTAATTGGAACGGAGGCTGCGAAAGTTTTACGGGAATGGCTGGTGGACCAAATGGTTCTGGACTTCCCGTTGGTGCAGACCAGACTAATTTTGAAGATGCACTAAATGTGGCATGTGGAGAACAATACATCGTATGCTTTTCCAATTTTAGCTCAGCAGTAACCAATGTACCCTTAAACTTCTTTGGATCGGCCTCAATTGCCTGTAATATTTTCAACCCAATCACCGTAACAGACACTGTAATTTGTGCGGGTCAATGTGCAGACCTAACAGCCCAAGGTGGCGTCACTTACAATTGGACTCCAAACTCCGATTTATCTGGTACAACGGGAAGTGTAGTTACGGCTTGCCCAACGGGAACTGGGAACTTTGATTATTACGTAACAGGAACTGGTGCATGTGGATCAGGTGTAGATACAGCGACAGTTACCGTAGTCTCTCTTCCCGACCCTACAATTACTCCAGCTGGACCTTATACGCTAATCGATCCTCCGGCTACAATGACTGCTGCAACAGGAGGCGGAACATGGTCATCGAATTGCGGAGCATGTATTGACCCCGTAACAGGCTCTTTTGATCCAGTCATTGCAGGAACGGGAGTTTGGCAGATTTGCTACACCGTTGGCGTTGCGCCCTGCGATTCTTCCTCATGCATCGATGTCGCTGTTGGCTGCGTAGCTCCAATCCTTGATCCTATAACAAACGTAGTTGCTTGTGACAGCTATATACTTCCTGCAATCATTGGAGTTGGTCTTTCAGGAAACGAAGCATATTTTACTGGTACCGGAGGAACGGGAACACAGTTTAACGCTGGAAGTAGCATCACAGCGAGTACCACTTTTTTTGCTTATGACGTTACAGGAGCGACTTGTACAGATGAAGTTTCATTCACCGTAACTATAAATGACTCTCCAAGTGCTGGACTCGATAATGATACTGTTCTATGCGGAAATGCAGGGACGCTGGATTTAAATTTACTGTTGTTAAGTGCTGATCCTGGAGGGGCATGGATGGAAACAACAGCCGTTCCAAGCGGTCAATTGATACCAGCGACGGGAATTCTTGATCTAAACGGAATGAATGGTACGTTCACATTCTCCTATACTGTAACCGGACTTACTCCATGTCCGAATTCAATAGCTAACTTCACGGTAGATGTTATCCTTGGAGATCCTATTTTAAACAGTCCAGGTGATTTATCAGCAACTTGTGCTATCTCTGAGCGCCCACCCTACCCAGATTTCGCAGCATTTTTGGTTGCTGGAGGAACCGTAACCGGACCAAACAATCAAGTCGATCCTTTATCATTTGGGCTTTTAAGTGAAACATCAGACGGCAACAGCTGTCCCGAGGTTGTAACGCGGATCTACCGCATAGCAAACTTGTGCGGCTATTCAGACACCTGTCTACAGCTAATTACGATAATGGATGATATTGATCCAACAGCGGCAAATCCAGCTACGATTAATGTTAGTTGCCCTTCG
>Ga0316205_10004107_pt1 | contig 13047 bp, 11 predicted proteins | sample 3monthpyrite_MG_FD_204941 | JGI IMG/M metagenome (GOLD analysis project Ga0316205, IMG submission 204941) | Microbial mat bacterial communities from mineral coupon in-situ incubated in ocean water Damariscotta River, Maine, United States -... | ecosystem: Environmental > Aquatic > Marine >... | reverse complement strand
GTCCCTAAAGGGCCGGCATTAGATTTTGACTCAGCACACGACCGAGCAGAAAAGTTTCCACTATAGATAATACGTCAGGTTTATTGTCTCATAGTTCTTCAGAAAGATTGTTCCTGAGAGAGTACTGGATACCGGATCAAGTCCGCATGACTGTATAGTTCATCCCTGTGAATAATCCGTTATAGACCAGACATTTTATTTTCGTATAATCATGGGTAGAAAGAATAATAACAATGGCAGGAATAAAGTATGGCAATCCAGAATATGACTGAGCAGGAATGCATTAATGCTATTGAGCAGGGCGAGTTATTCCACGCCGATATTGCCGATGGCGCCTTTACCATCAAAATTGAATCTGATACCCCCTTTATCTGTACTGCCATACATGATGGTAGTCGTGTAAGAGATGAAATCATCGGCAACTGTGCCTTATCCGATGCCGAGCGTTATTACGAAGAAGACCCCTACACCGGTGAATTTATCGACAATATGCCCATCACGGTGATCGGTAGAGATTCTCGCTATGAATACGATTTAAATCGCGGGCCCGAGATAGCGATCTACGAAGAAGCATGGGGCAAGGTCGTCTGGAAGACTCCACTCACAGAAGAACGGAAGGCGCAAAGTCTGGAAAAACACAATACTTTCTACCGAGTTATGCGTGCACTATATAATAGAATACTTAAACAACATGGTGCGGGCCTGGTCTACGATGTTCACTCTTACAATTACAAACGGAAAGAGGGTGATACACCGGAATTCAATATTGGCACAGAACAGCTTGATACCAAAAAATACGGTGCTGTGATAAATCACTGGAACGAGACACTCAATCAAATTGTCATACCAGACCAGCGTATTCGTTCTGCACTGGATGAAGTCTTTTATGGCCGTGGTTATCAGGCCACGATTGCCAAGGAGTTTAATCATCTTCTTGTGTTACCTACGGAGTTTAAAAAATTCTTTATGGATGAGTTAACTGGCGAAGTGGATACTGATGTGATCGCCTCGACCAAACCCGAGTTCGAAAAAGCCATAAGAAAAAGCGTTGAGTATTTTTCCAGCTTGTTTATAAAAAAATAAAACTATTTCTGAGGTTAGTTAAGTATGAAGTCAATTTCGATGCCCAGTCCATTCGCACAGGTCATAATTGGATTATGTCTTGGTATTTTCTTTGGTCTGTTTTTTGGTGAGGATATACTGGTTATTGATAATATTGGTAAAGCCTATATTCGATTATTACAAATGAGCGTATTACCCTATATCGTTGCATCTCTGGTGAGTAGCATCGGACGCCTATCAACTGAACGCGCGGCTCGTATTGGTAAAGCAGGTGGCTTACTCATTTTAATACTCTGGTCTATTGGTCTGCTTACCGTGCTCATGTTACCCATGGCGTATCCGGATTGGCAAGCATCGACATTTTTTAGTACCTCAATTATTGCGGAAGGTAAGGTATTTAATCCGGTTGAATTATATTTACCTGCTAACGTATTTAGTTCTCTGGCTAATACGGTTGTTCCTGCGGTAGTGGTATTCAGTATTGTCTTTGGTGTGGCCCTGATTAGTGTTAAAGAAAAAACCAGTTTAATCAACGCATTGGATAGTGCTACTAAAGCGCTTAGCCGTATTACCTCAATGGTGGTTAAAGTGGCGCCAATAGGTATTTTTGCTATTACCGCGGTTGCTTTCGGTACTCTAGAGTACGCCCAGTTAAACCGTTTGCAGGTCTATATCTGGATTTACTTTGGTGCATTTTTAATATTAATTTTTTGGACATTACCGGTATTGCTTGCTGGAACGACTAATCTACGATATGGAGAAATCCTTAAACAGGCACGCCTACCCGTGGTCACAGCTATTGCAGTAGGTAGTGTATTGGTTGTATTACCTCTCATTGCCGATAAGTGTAAAGAATTACTGATTAAACACGGTAAACACGATGACGAGGTCGAGGCAACTGTCGATGTGCTGGTACCGACGGCTTATAGTTTTCCCAGTGTCGGTACATTACTTGGACTCGGTTTTATTTTATTTGCCGCCTGGTTTGCGGGAGCACCTTTGAGTCTTACTCAACTCCCTGAATTTGCCATTACCGGACTAATGACGGCCTTTGGAAGCATGGTGATCGCTTTACCCTTTTTGCTGGACCATTTTCAATTACCTGCAGATTTGTTTCAGTTGTTTCTACTCAGCAGCCCCGTAACCGGACGGCTCGCCACGGGTCTGGCGGCGATGCATGCGGTAGTCATTAGCTTAATGGGTGCCTATGCCATTCGAGGGGAAATTCGCTGGCACCGGATGTTGCCCGTTGCGGGCATTAGCCTGGGCGCTACATTTTTATTTTTCTGGGGACTTAGTTATGTGTTTACGACCGCCATCGATTATAAATACAAAGGTTATGACGAATTAATAACCATTAAACCTGTTTTACCACGGGTTAAAGTAGTAAAGGTTGAACATCCCGCAGAAATTGATCCCTCAGATCAAACACGCAAACGACTTGAAATAATAAAGGAACGTGGCACTTTACGCGTGGGTTATTTGGCTGAACGTTTACCATTTGCTTTTCAAAATAAAAATGGCGAAGTCGTCGGTTTTGATATGGAACTCATGCATGCCCTGGCCACAGATCTTGACGTAACGCTGGAAGTTAGCAAACTAGAAATAGATGAGGGTACAAAGTCGATACTTGATGCACTAAATTCTGGACGTATTGATATCTTAGCGGGTGGTATTGGTGTTACACCACCCAGGGTTTTGAACTACCCCTTTACCAACGCGTATCTGGATGGAAATATTGCATTAGTTGTTCGGGACCACATGCGTCAGGACTTTGCATCTCTGGATGTGATACGTGAAATGCCTAAACTAAAACTGGCTATGCCCCATAATCAATACTTCAAAGATGTGTTACAGCAAAAATTACCGGATGCAGAAATTGTGTTAGTGCCATCTTTTCGTGAATTTTTAAGAGGTAAGATGGAAGATGTCGATGCCTTTGTACATTTAGCCGAAGCGGCCTCGGCCTGGACTCTCATCTATCCCGACTACTCAGTCGTTGTACCAACCGATCTACGCATTAAAACCCCGCTTGGTTTTGTACTACCTTATGGACAACAGGATTTCAAAATTAAATTGAATGACTGGATTGATTTAATGATCCGCAATAATTCTATTGATCATATCTACCAACATTGGATTTTAGGTAAAGCTACAGAAAAGAAACTAAAACGCTGGTCAATTAAACACGATGTGTTGGGCTGGGGCGTGAATGAAATAGAAGAGCCAAAAAAGAAAAAAGAGAAGACAAAATAACTACAAATGAGTACATGCCATTTTTCTTGCCTTATATTGGCATGTGTTGAGTGTAAGTAATGTATAGTATTAATCAGTGTCAATTTTATAATTCACCAGTTTGTGTGAAAATGTATGAAAACATAGTAAAGATGTCTCGTTTAATAATAATTACTCTATAAAAAGTAAAGGAGTCCAAAATGAATAAACTACAACGTTTGATTGCGCTTGTCTTCTCAGTGTTTATTTTATTTTCAACATATGCAATAGCTGACGACTATAGTGATGCTATAAAGGTTTTCAAAGATTCAAAAGTTGTGAATCCATACTTTAATAAGTCGTATGGTTTTGCGATTTTTCCGACTATAGGTAAAGGTGGTATTGGTATTGGCGGTGCACATGGTAAAGGTAAGGTATACCACGGGAGTAAGGTAGCCGGTAAGACCTCCATGACCCAGGTGACTATTGGCCTGCAACTTGGTGGACAGGCCTACAGTCAGATTATTTTCTTCAAAGATCAACGTGCCTTTAATGAATTCACTAGCGGTAATTTTGAATTTGGCGCCGGGGCCAGTGCAGTTGCTATTACGGCAGGTGCGCAGGCACAAACAGGGACTACCGGAGCCGGTGCCAGCGCGTCACCGGGTGGTTCTGCCGGTTCTCAGGCAAAAACAAGTTTTCACAAAGGCATGGTGGTATTTACCCGAGCCAAAGGCGGCCTGATGTACGAAGCTTCTATTGGAGGGCAAAAGTTCAATTTTAAAGCAGCAGGTAAGTAGTCATCTATACAGCCAAATTTATGATGTTCATAATATACCTTCTCCTTTATGATTGGGGGAAGGTATTAATCACGCGTGATTTTTTAATTGATTTATATCAATATCGATTGCCAGCTAATAATGTAAATTGGAAAGACGAGCGCAAACGTACCAATAATTAATAACAATTGCTTTTATGTAATAAGCGATCCCTATCTAAAAACTATCGAGGAGTGATGACATGAATGTTAGTCTCATTCGAGGTTTGATAATACCAATATTATTGATAAGTGGTTTCAGCTTAAATCTTCAATTTGTTTATGCTGCAGATGTAAAACAAAAAGTAACTTCGCCTACCGATAATAAAAGTCTTGAAGAGTTAGATCAGTCACTCGCCGATCTGGAAAAGAAACGACAAACCATAAATTATTTAAAGAAGCAATTAACCAAAACCAAAGGTATTACCCGTAAGGCCTATGAAGCAAGACTGGATAAAGCTTGGCTGGAATATTTACAATTGGGATTACGTTTTGCAGAAAGTGTTGCTGCCGAGCAGGACAGCAAAATGGATATTTCCCGTTATCGCAAACAGGCTACAGGCATTCTTCAGTCACAATATGATGTGGGCATCGCCGTTGTTAAACGGCTCCGTGATCGCATGGATATCCCTGAACCGAGTCTGTCTGCTGCTGATCAGGCAGCTGCTTATTCAAAACTTTTTGATTTACTGAATACCATTAATCATGCCTACGAAATTATGCTTCAGGGTATTGAGTTTTCTGAGAGCTTTAATGTCGATATCAGCAAACAAAAAGCATTACTCAAAGAGGATTTCATTGAACGATCTGCCAATAGTTCGATTTTACTTGAAATGGCGATGGATCAGGTAACTGCGTTGCGTGCCAGTGCTTCTGCAATGCCGGATGATACTGAATTAAAAGCAAAACTGACCGTTGCGACCAATCAGGTGCAAAGTCTTGCAGATGGTCTCGCCATCGTTCTGGCAATGATGGATAGACTGGAAATGGACACAGCAATCTATCATGAACAGGTGCTGAGTTCTACAGGGCAGATTACCACCGAAGTGTTTGAGGTGGGGGTTGTGACGAATCTGCTAGTTGGCTGGGGGCAAACACTCTGGAATGTGATGATCGAAGATGGTCCCAACCTGGTATTTAAAGTATTGTTGTTTATCATCATTGTTTTTGGCTTTCGTAAACTGGCTGACTTTGTGCAGACGATTGTGCAACGCTCGTTAGAAAAATCACACCTCAAACTTTCTGAGCTGCTACGACGCATGCTGGTATCCATCGCGCGCAATATTATTATTGTCCTGGGTGTGCTCATCGCACTCTCACAGGTGGGTATCAGTCTTGGGCCATTACTTGCTGGTTTAGGTGTGATTGGTTTTGTGGTTGGTTTTGCGCTACAGGATTCACTTTCTAATTTTGCATCGGGTATGATGATTCTAATGTATCGACCGTTTGATGTGGGCGATCTTATAGAAGCGGGTGGGGTGTCAGGTAAGGTCAGCCAGATGAGCCTGGTCAACACCACTATCCTGACGCTCGATAATCAGACGATTGTGGTGCCTAATAGTAAAATCTGGGGAGATGTCGTAAAAAATGTTACGGCACAAACCATGCGCCGCGTCGATATGGTATTTGGTATTTCTTATACGGATGATATTCCCAAGACAGAAAAAGTTTTACAGGGAATTCTTGATTCCCACGAAAAAGTCCTTGCAGATCCTGAACCAATTGTCCGCTTGCATGAGCTTGCAGACTCATCGGTAAATTTTGTCGTGCGACCCTGGGTAAACATGGATGACTATTGGGATGTTTACTGGGATGTTACCCGTGCTGTAAAAATGCGCTTTGATGAAGAAGGTATATCGATTCCGTTCCCACAGCGGGATGTACATTTGTATAACGAACAATAAATCTCTTTGGTTTTAATAATTGAGTGTGACTATGTTGTTAAAAGTTAATAGGGTCTATTTATTTTTATTCTCAATATTTTTCTTCAGTTTGCTGATGAATAGTGTCAGTGCTGATGATACTGATATCAGCGCTATATTAATACTCAGCCAGAATTCGTCGGGAATTGATAAAACGTTTGTCGCCTGCAAAGAACCTCACCCGCAAATCTGCACCCAAGATTATCGCCCGGTTTGTGGCCAATTAAAGGATGGTAGTTTTAAAACCTATTCAAATGGATGTTCTGCTTGTTCAGATAAAAATGTAAAAGGTTATCGGGACGGAGCGTGTGAGGATAAAAATTAACTCCAAGCTAGTATAATTCACTTGAACACTAACCACTCAGCGTTATATGTATATTAAAGAATTTTGAAGGGATGTAAGTTATGCATAAATTACGTGTAGTTCTTTTTCTGCCCTTTTTGTCAGTTTTAGTGGCGTGCACCGCTATTGACCAATATCAATGCCTGCCTGGCCAATTGAATTTACCCGATTGTCCTCCTGCAAATGCTATCAACGATGATGCTATCAATAAAATATATGCTGAGCGGACCTGGACACCACCAAGTAAATTAAAAATTGATGCGGTGACATATGGTGAACAGGCGCAGATACCCATTAATATAGCACGCACAAAAATTCTCGGACCAACCCAATATGACGCGCTGATGTCCCTCGCTGCAAAGCTATGGTTAATTGAGAACGCACAGCATACAGTCGATGTAATGTATTACATCTTTAAGCGTGACACAGTAGGTTACGCTATGCTTGGTGCAATGTGTAATGCAGTAAAACGTGGTGTAGATGTTCGTATCATGGTGGATTCTATTGGTTCCTTTCATCCTACTCATTCAGAATTACTGGCACTCGAGACTTGCGCAGAAGAAGCAGGTTTTATGCTAAACACGGATGGCAAGGTGACGACCAAAAAAGCCCGGGTACAAGTAGTTATTTTTAATTCTCTGCTCAAGCTGGAATTCAACCGGCGTTCACATGACAAGTTGCTCGTGGTGGATGGTGGTTTCCCAGATAAGGCGGCCGTGATGACTGGTGGCCGAAACGTCTCCCTGGACTACTACGGTATAAATGAAGATGGTTCTGAAGATCCTACGGCTTATCGTGATTTAGAAATTCTTTTAAGGGCTGGACAAAATAATAAGGGTGGTAAATTTAATGTTGGTCGAGTATCCGAGGTGTATTACAACTTATTGTTTTTACATGAGGGTAATCGTCGTATAGAACCCCTGGTGGATGATGATGAGTCTGAATTGAGTAAGGAAACCTATATTGCGCAACGCAAAAAGAGTCAGGAGAGTCTGGCTTTTCTTAAAAATCAGCCGGAAATTAAAAAACGCATGGATATGATGCCAAAGTACATGCGTAAAGGTTTTCACGAATCACAGGTACGCTTGTCGCATCAACTCAGTAATTTAAAAGCTACTCAGGTATCGACCCACGCTAAAGAATTAGTGGAGAAAAATCCAAATTCCATCATGTACCTGATTGGTAAATTGAAGGAAGAAGCAAAAAAACGGGGTAAGCATGGAAAAGTACTGCGCCTGGTATCACCATATATTTTTATAGGTAAATACCTTGATGAAGATGGTAACGTGATATATGACGGTGTACAGGAAATTCAGAATCTATTACGTGAGTATCCGGATGCAAGACTGGAAGTTATTACCAATTCCGTGATGACGGGCGATAATAAATTTACCCAGGCTATTATTGATATCGACATGGTGCCACGTTTACTTCTGACACCCGAATTAAGCCAGGCCTGGCAATCCGGACTGGAAGAAGGTGAGTTCAATCCTACTGTCGTTGAAAGTGAACAATGGAAAACGCTGATTAATCATCCACAAATTTTCATCTACCAAACCGGCCGTGAGGATTCAGTTATCCTTGGTGGAGATCAACATTACGGAAAACTGCATGCAAAATATATTGTCGGTGAGAATATAGGTTTTGTTGGCACCAGTAATTTTGATTATCGTTCAAATCTGTATAACAATGAAATGGGATTTTTTTTCCACGATGATGAACTGCGTGATGATCTGATTAAACAGTTTGAATTGTTAAAATCCACATCGTATCGCTGGGGGACACCCGAATGGTTGAAAATGCGAAGATCATTGATGAAAAGCGATCATAAAAAGGCCAGTACAGCACGTAATCAGCGTAAAACATTACGTTGGATTAGAAATTTGGGATTAGAGTATTTGATGTAACCGTTGGGGTAAAGACCGGAGTCCAGATATTAACAACTATGTATTATCTAACAGGTGCACAGTTGTTTCTGCAGTTGTTCTATTAATCGTAAATTCCATTTCACAATATTCATTGATTTCATCTACAGGGCTGGGATCATCGGCACAATTGCAACCGGCAACAATGCCGGTATAAAAGATTCCAGTTTTAACACGAATTAGATCGGCATCCTCTGCAACATTCATGACAATAATTTTACGATTATCGCCATTCGTATAGTTACTATGAATTAACGCCTGTTGTAACGGAAGTTGTTTAACATCCAGCTGGACTATTTCCTGCTTTAGGGTTTCTTCAAAAACCGGGGTGTTCCATGCCGAAATGGATTGACTGAGTTTAATCAATGTTGAGTTTTCCCTAGTTTTTTTCTAACGTCGTTTACTCTGGATATTAAACGCGTTTTATTATCATCGGGTAACGAGTTTAGCTCACTGACACGTTCGGTAAAATCTTTACTACTATCGAGCAACTCGTGTACCAGTTCTTTACCCTGATTATTTGAAATCCCGGAATGATGTGCAAAGCGTTGCACAGCTTCAATAAGCTTAACAGGGGTATCCTGTTTATCCAGTATCTCTCCATACTGACCAAAGGGCATAACACTTAACATGTCATGTTGTGAATAGGCACGCATGGGAGTTGGATCGTAAACCGGACTAAATTCCAGTTTGTCATCGCGATTAAGTACAGAAATATTTTCCAGATGCAGGTCACCATTACCGGTGAGCATGGCCATGATTAAACGCCTGAACAAATGTTGTTTCGCTTCGGTAGGATCACTCACGATCCGCACGGCAGATTTATCTATAGCCTGAGCAATAAGATCATATTGATAATCAAAGTGATTAGTTAAGGACACACCCGAGGCCAGTATGGAATACAGGGTTTCAGTATATAAAGGTGCGTTATTTTCATCGCGATCAAAGCGTTCAACCGCCAGGGCCGGCATGCCTTTAAAATAACTCACCCAATGTCGTGGTACCTTAAAGCCTGCTTCTCGATGTAAATCTAGTGCCAGGGCTTCGAGTTCAATTATTCCAGGATAACGATTGGTCTGTTCAAACTTAAGAACCACATCGGTAATGCCTGGTGTTTTTTGTCGTGTGGGTAAACCAATGCGACCATCCCAGCCGGAAGAGGGTATAGATAACAACAGTTTAGGAATCGCACCACCGACACTGGGTGTTGGACCAACGGTTTGAATCAGCACATCGATATCATCTTCAAACCAGGTCATGAATTCTTTCAGGGAAAAACTGAGTTCATCGGAAACTGTGTTTAACACATGTTTAGGCGGGGTGTGATACCAACTCTCGGCACGTTCATCATCTTCAAATAAGTCGATATGGCCAATACCACCATGGCCGGAAATTTTAAGAATTTCCCAGTCGGCATCAAAACCACTTAGTCCTTTCAATCCCTGACTTGCCAGATACTTAAGCGCAAGATTACGCTGAAAGTTGTCTTCCTGATGTGGTGGGATAAGCGATTGCAACGGTGGTAACAGATTAAATCTTTCAGTGCGTTCGCGACTAATGGTGGTTTTGCCATAATACTCAGGTGCATATACCAGACCGACCCCCGGTAGCTGCTGCTCCAGGTAATTATCATCATAGGTAAATCGACATTCTTTATCGGTGACATATAAACGACCCATACGTCGGGGCGTACCGTGCAAGCGGGTCCAGATGACAGCTTCTCTATCTGTACTCATGACGGAAACAGGGTGCCGTCATTGATTTGCTCAATTACGGGATTATCGGGAATGAGTTTAATGCGTAGACCGGCAATACGCGCCAGATCTTCAAAAGTCTTGAGGCTGAGATTGGGGTTCTTTTTGGCACGCGACAGGGTCTCCTGACGGATCCCGGCACGCTCTGCCAGCTCGCCCTGGCTGATGTTATTTGCCTTGGCGACCGCGATGATTTCGTTAATTAGCTCAATACTGCTCATAATTGATAATTAAGTCATATTTATTCTAAAATTATAGTTAATTTGATATTTAACGCAAATAAAAATAATGACTTATAAATCAAAAGTAACAAGTATTTTGGATAAAATTGATAAAAAAATCAAATTATTGTTACTTTTAGGAAAATCATGCTATCCCAACCATATAATAGGCATGATTAAAAACACCTTCGTGTATCAGTTAATGAGCAGCTATTCGCCTGCCTAGGAATTCTGGGAGAGAATCTAGAGCGCCAAACGTGCACGCAAACCGAGTATCCAAAGAGAATCTTTCGTTGGATCGAGGGCCGGGTCCATAACGTATTGGATATCGGGAGTTAAGACAAACTGTTCAGCGAGGGCAAAACGGTAAAAGATTTCCAGGGTTTTTTGATCGGGCAAGCCGGTGGTAAAGGTTTTTTCATTGGGCTCACCCCAGTTAAAACCGACGCCGAGTAAATCACCACCAGCGATATGTTGGTAACCCATACCAAGACTGATTGATTTTTGCATTAAGGTACCACCATCATCGGCATAACCGGCCCTGACAAATGGCATCAGGTTATTATTGATATAAGTAATCCATTGAAAAGCCAGGCCCCAACCATCGGGTGCAGCAATTGCGGTGTTTTCATCCACATGCCAGAGGGTGACATGGGTGTTATCGAGGTAAATGCGATCCTGGGATTTGGTCCAGCCCAATTCAACACTGGAAAAGTATTCATTATCCTGGAAAAAGCTTTTGGCATTATCAACGATATCGGTAGGATCAGCATAGGCGTCACTTAAACCACCAATGATATACATTTTGTCTGTGAGCATGGCTCCACCCGCAATACCAAAGGCAGCATCATTCGGTATATAAATCGTACTGGTACCAATACTAAAGGCAAGATTCATAAATCCGGTCCAGGGACTACCCAGCGCAAACACATCTACATAATCGGTTGAGTCGAGAAAGCCTGCAACCATAGTTGCTTTACCATCATTAAAACGCTGTCGCCAGTAAAGGTTGGTCCAGCGCGCACCTTGATCACTAAAGGGCGGTGAAATTAAACCCACCATGCCCTGATCAAAACCAAAACTCTGAGGTGCAATGTCGGTGTACTTATGACGATGTTCTACTTTCCACACTAATGCACCGGTATCTTTTGTGCCACGTCCGACCAGGTCCCAAGAACCAAAAAATCGCAACATGCCCGCTGAAGCATTATCGTTACCCGATGCACCCGTCTCACTCGATTTTAAATAGACCGCGGAGTAATCAATACCGAGAGACAGACCATACTCTTGCTGCATTTTCTTTTTCCAGTCAAACCAGGGTTGAGTGACGCGTTCTTCAATAAACGCCCCGGTTTTTTTTGCATCATCTTCAATGAGGTTCTCTACCGCATCTGGGCCACCAAAACCGGTGCCGCGATTTTCCTCTGCCGCTAATGGGGTGATGACTATCCCCAGATTGAGTACAAATAAAGATGCGACAAATTTTTTTAAAAACATTTAAAGCAATCCTTTAGATCGTAAAAAAGTATGAGCAATTGTCAAGTGGTCATTAATCATTAATCATTAATCATTAATCATTAATCATTAATCATTAATTGTATAGCGTATTATATTTTTAAGAGATTTATTCCTCTTGCCATAACGCGCCATGCGTAAATTTTCAGTTTTTTTTAACAAGGCGCAAGATGGCAAGTAAATATGATTCGGCTCGGTTACAAATAAACAACACAACAACCACGAAATAATCCTTGTAATTAAATATGCTAAGAAATAACACGGTAACGCTTAAAACACTAAAGTCTACGATTCATAGTGTAATGGGACAGGAAAAACCGTCGCTTATTAAGGTCGCGACTATTCTGGGTACCAGCCCACGTACCTTACAGCGAAATATTTCAGAATTAGGGGAGTCATTTTCGCACATCGTGGATGAAACGCGTTGTGATAAGGCCTGCAAACTATTAAAAAAGTCCAAACCAAAAATCAATGAAATCGCTACTCTGCTCGGCTATGCCGATGCAGGTAGCTTTACCCGCGCCTTTGAACGTTGGATGGGAATATCTCCACAACAATATCGCAATCAAAATAATTGCACATAAACTTTTCGTAGTTCTATACAGTAACTGGCTATATATATTAATTTGAAATATTTTCTAGTGACTAAAGACAACACGAACACAGGGATACTTAAGTTAATATTTAAAGTGGTGCAAAATGGCAAGGTGATATAAAGTTGTAGGATATATAGTTCAGTATTAATATCGATTAATACAGTTATCCGGCGTATGAAAAGTATTTAAGGGAAAATAATGACTGATTTTCAACATTGACGTTGACAGACAATGAGGCCGCAATAAAAAATTAACTAGGGAGAAGAAGAATGCGTTTCTTTGCAACTATTTTCATATTACTATTTTCTTTAAATGCTCATGCCAGTCTGGCAGCCAAGAATTGGCCAGCATCAGACAAGGCTAAGAAGTTCGTCAAGGACACCATCGTGATTGGTATGTTGGCAAGTCCCTATGGCACTGGCTGGACCAAGAACAAACAACTGCTGACTTACTTCAAAGAAGCGCGTGCTGCCGGTATCACTGGTCATGAGATGACACTGACTGCAGCGTCCATGAACTGGGATAATCTCATGCAACAACACCATGCTTTTCGTGCTGCGATGGCAGAGGAGCCGGAAAACTACATCTTTGTTCGAACGACTCGTGATATCGAAGCGGCGCATATCAAGGGCAAGACGGCGGTGATATGGAACTCGCAAACCGCCACCATCCTTGAAG
>Ga0316205_10004106_pt1 | contig 13049 bp, 8 predicted proteins | sample 3monthpyrite_MG_FD_204941 | JGI IMG/M metagenome (GOLD analysis project Ga0316205, IMG submission 204941) | Microbial mat bacterial communities from mineral coupon in-situ incubated in ocean water Damariscotta River, Maine, United States -... | ecosystem: Environmental > Aquatic > Marine >... | reverse complement strand
CTTTGTGCCAATCGGAGGCGATTTTCATTCCAACAGGGTAAATACCGGCAAGGAAAAATCCGGTGGCTACTCGAGCAAACATGATCTCGGTGAAAGAAGTACTCCAGATAGCAAATAAATTCGCTAACGATCCGGCTAGACTACAAATCAAAAAAACCTTCACAGGTGAAAAGCGATCCGCCAGATTTATGAACGCAAAAAGCAAGGTTCCAATGATGAAACCCGATTGCACCGCCATAGTAATAAAGCCCACGAACATTTCCAGAAGGTTCAATTCTAGGATCAAATCATCCACAACGGCATTGCCTGCAAACCAGAGGGAAGTTCCGGTAAACTGTGCAAAAACGATAACAGGCAGAATATGGCGGGGAGCGTTCGGCATTCGCCAAAGAAACAAAACAATCACGAAACTTCCCCGTACTCTTTTTTTTGAATAAATTGATAAAGCTCAGGGCTGTTACTTGATATGGAGACCTTTACTATTGTCACCGTTATTGCAGTAATCTTGTTTGCAAGATTGGGGATAAGATTGTTACTTGGTTGGATCGAAGCGAAAAAGAAAAATGGGGTAGATTAAGGGGTATGCACCTACACTGCTTACAAAAACTTGAATCACTGATTAAACGGATGTTTGGATTAATTCAAAATTTGTCATGTCGAGTGATGCCGAGACATCTAAAAATTACGAATGATGGAGCTAGATGTCTAGATTTCTTCCCCTTCGACAAGCTCAGGGTTCGAAATGACAGAGTTAGAATCAGCGAAATCCTTTAATCCCCAAAATCCGCGATTCAAACATTATGCTTAGATTCTTTCGCTTATCAATTTTTGAACTGCTGATTAAACGGATGTTTGGATTAATTCAAAATTTGTCATGTCGAGCGATGCCGAGACATCTAAAAATTCCAAATGCTTCAACAAGATGTTTAGATTTCTTCCCCTTCGACAAGCTCAGGGTTCGAAATGACAGAGTTAGAATCAGCGAGATCCTTTAATCCCACAAATCAGTGATTCAGATGCTAAGATTCTTCCGCCAAATACCTTTTGAACCGCTGATTAAACGGATATTTGGATTAACTCAAAATTTGTCATGTCGAGTTACGCCGAGACATCTAAAAATTCCAAATGCTTCAATAAGATGTCTAGATTTCTCCCCTTCGACAAGCTCAGGGTTCGAAATGACAGAGATTAGATCAGCGAGATCCTTTAATCCCACAAATCCGCGATTCAAACTAAATGCTTAGATTTTTCCGCCACATACGAAAAAAACTCATGAAACAAAATAAAGTTCGTACCTATATCTGGTACGCAATGGGAGAAATTCTGCTTGTTGTTATTGGGATTTTGATTGCACTCCAAATCAATAATTGGAATCAAGATCGATTAGAGCGTTTAGAAGAATTGAATTCTTTGAAAAGTCTGACTAAAGAATTGTCGGATAATTTAGAAATTTTCGATCGGGATTATGCTCGTCATTTGAACCGAAGAGCTTCAATTATGGAATTTATTTCAGATGATATCCTTGAAAATGAACTTACTTATGTTGATTCAATTTCTTTAGTAGCAAACTATAGTTGGACTTATGATCCTTCTCTGGGAATTTACAATTCAATTATTAGTTCTGGTAAGATCAGCATTTTTCAAAATGAAGAACTTCGATCATCTATCTCAAGTTTAGGAGATTTAATCAATGATTATCAAGAAGAAGAACAATTGATTAGAGATTTCAGTAACGACCATCTGAGTATTGCAATCATAAGTGAATTTATAATGATTCCTGAAATTGTGGCCGGATTAAGGGAGCGAACAGAGCTAGAAGTACGTGCGCATCGTAAAAATTATGAAGATTTCCTCAATAACCGGAAAATAATAAATATGTATTCCCTGCTGCTGTATTACATTTACGATTTAGAAAATGAGGGGCGGTTATTTCGACAAGAATTCGTTCAGCTTATTAGCGATATGGAAACAGAAATTGAAAGATTGGAAAAATAAATGATTAGCTTCTTCCGCACCCTTCGCCGGAAACTCCTTGAGGAAAGTAACATCAGAAAATACATTTGGTATGCATTAGGTGAAATCTTGCTAGTAATGATTGGGATATTACTGGCACTTCAAGTAAATAACTGGAACATTGATCGCCAAACACGAAACGAAGAGAAAACCTATCTCACTAATTTGAAAAGAGATCTCCAAATTAATGTTCGTTTATTGGATGAGATTCTGGAATACAATGAAGAGAATATTACCACAACAGCTTATGTATCCGATATAGCGGAGCAAGGAAAAGTGGAGGATATTTATCTCTTTATCTCCAATATTCGTATTACTATGGGGGGTAATAATTTTACTCCTAACCAGAATACGTTTGAAGAAATGAAAAGCTCGGGGAAGCTTAGTTTAATCACCAATGAATACATTAAACAGCAGTTACTCGCACTTGACGAACAATTCATTCTCATTGAGGGGGGGGAAGCACATGTTCAACGGGAATACGAACAATATCTGTGGGATGAATTTGTAAACGAGGTGAGTTATGGAGATTATTTTGAAAGAAAGACATTCAGGGAAAATTTCGAACTTACACTTGATACGGCTTATATTGAGACAAATGAGCAAAAATTGCTGCGGGAAGCCAACCTGATTCTTAAAAATTCACGGTTCAAAAACGGGCTTTATTTATACGAATTGAATTACGTCTATTTGAACACTGTATTTAAAGAAACCAACACAATGGTAGAGGAACTGATTACTCTAATCGATCAGGAGATTACTGAATAAGAGAACCAACCAATTAATTGAAAATAACTTATGGGTACACAATGAAAAATATTATTCTAATCTTTTTAGTCTTCTTTATGGCTAATAACTTATTGGCTCAATCTACCCTGATAACTGCAAAGGGATACATAGACGTAGAAAGTGGCGAATTAATCACTCCTGCAAACATCGTAATACAAGATGGAGTAATCGCGGCTATTAATCCACTAACTTTGCCTACCGATGCCGAAGAAATTGATCTTGGTGATAATATTCTGTTACCCGGATTTATGGATATGCATGTTCATCTGGATTTGGATTTTGGTCCAAATGCCTTCCAGATTGTAGTTACTGAAAGCGGGAGCAAAGGAGCATTACGGGCAGCAAAAAATGCCGAAATCAGCTTGATGGCAGGTTTTACTACTGTACGAAATATGGGACAGGTTCACTATACAAACGAAATGATTGATGTTGCAACGGCCGAAGCAATTGAAGAAGGTTGGTTTGTTGGTTCTCGAATTATACCTGCCGGACATATGATCACTATTCTTGGAGGTCATGGTGATTTGTCAATGGGACAGGGACTTGCCGAAAACATCCTGAATTTGGGTCCTGAAAAAGGAGTTATAAGCGGTGCTGATGAAGCAACTCATGCAACAAGGTATCAAATCAAACATGGTGCAAAAGTAATTAAAATACATGCTACTGCTGGAGTGATGTCTACAGAGGAGTCGGTTGGTGCACAGCAATTAAGTAATGAGGAAATGAATGCTATTGTAGAGGAGGCACGGAGACATAATATGCCGGTTGGCGCACATGCACATGGCACTGAAGGAATTAAGAATGCAATTCGAGCAGGAGTTTCTTCCATTGAACATGGCAGCATGTTGGATGATGAAGCCATCCAAATGATGATTGATTATGATGTTTTCTTAGTTCCGACAACTGGTTTGATTGATCTTATTCCATTAGATATGCTTCCCCCACAAAACCGCGAAAAAGCGGAATATGTATTTCCTTTTGCCAAACAATCATTAGCAAATGCAATAGATGCTGGAGTAAAAATAGCCTTAGGCTCTGATGCTCCGGTTTTACTACATGGTAAAAATGCATATGAGATCATTGCGATGGTAAATCGTGGAATGTCATCCGCCGATGCCCTTCGATCAGCGACCATGCATCCAGCTGCACTCATCCAAATGGACGAAGAACTCGGACAGATAAAAGGGGGAATGATTGCCGATATCATAGCTGTTAGTGAAAATCCGCTTGATAACATAGCAACGGTAGAGCAAGTCAATTTTGTGATGAAAGGTGGTATAGTGTATAAATTGGAAGATTAGAATAAAATGCTAAGATTCTTCCGCAAATCTACTTTTGAACCACAGATTAAACGGATGTTTGGATTAATTCAAAATTTGTCATGTCGAGCGCTGCCGAGACATCTAAAAATTACGAATGATGGAGCTAGATGTATAGATTTCTCACCTTCGACAAGCTCAGGGTTCGAAATGACGGAGATTAGATCAGCGAGATCCTTTAATCCCCAAAACCCACGATTCTAAACCAATGCTTAGATTCTTCCGCCAAATATCGTTTGAACCACAGTTTAAACGGATGTTTGGGTTAACTCAAAATTTGTCATGTCGAGCGATGCCGAGACATCTAAAAATTCCAAATGCTTCAATAAGATGTATAGATTTCTCCCCTTCGACAAGCTCAGTGTTGGAAATGACAGAGTTAGAATCAGCGAAATCAAATAATCCCCAAAACCCGCGATACTAAACCCATGCTAAGATTCTTCCGCCACATACCTTTTGAATCACCGATTTATCGGATGTTTGGGTTAACTCAAAATTTGTCATGTCGAGCGATGCCGAGACATCTAAAAATTCCAACTGCTTCAATAAGATGTATAGATTTCTCACCTTCGACAAGCTCAGGGTTAGAAATGACAGAGTTAGAATCAGCGAAATCCATTAATCCCCAAAACCCACGATTCTAAACCAATGCTTAGATTCTTCCGCCACATACCTTTTGAATCACCGATTTATCGGATGTTTGGATTAATTCAAAATTTGTCATGTCGAGCGATGCCGAGACATCTAAAAATTCCAAATGCTTCAATAAGATGTTTAGATTTCTCCCCTTCGACAAGCTCAGGCTTCGAAATGACAGAGTTAGAATAAGCGAAATCCATTAATCCTTAAAATCCGCGATTCTAACTACTATGCTACGCTATTTCTATTCACGCTTTTCGATTGCACTTCAGACAAAGAAAATAAAACCGTTACTTGAGCAGTCTTCAAGAAAATTTCACAAACAATCCCTACGTTGGAGAATGTGAATTTTTCTAACAATCAACTTAATCAACGTTCTATGAATATTACGAAGTTATTTAGAGGAAGTGTAAGCGCTCTACTGCTGGTTATGATGGCAAGCTCCGTCATAGCTCAGGAAGTATTGACGCCCATGCAAGTAGCCAAAACACAGCAAGTAGGCTCAATATATATAGCTGAGGATGGTGAGTCTGCAGCTTATACATTAGTGGTCCCTGCCAATCCATTTAAAGAAAATGCATTAGCAGCCACATATCTATACCTGCTGGATATGGAAACAATGGAATCAAAACCATTTGTAACCGGAATTAGTGTAAGTGGAGTTGCTTTCCGACCCGGACATAAGAGTATCACGTTTTTAGCAAAAAAAAATGGGGATGCAACCCGTTCGATTTATGAAATTTCTTTAGAGGGTGGTGAAGCTCAAAAACTGTATGCTTTCGATAGAAATATCAGTTCTTATGAATGGGGAAATGACGGTGATCACATCGTTTTTCGTTCAATTGAGCCATCTACAAAAAGTGATAATCCCCTACCTTACGAACCCGAAGTGTATGAGGAAGGTTTAAAAAACACGTGGGCATACATACAAAATGTTTCCCAAGAAGGTCGCATACCTCAACGCATTGAAATTGACGGTAGTGTCTCGCAAATACACTGGAGCCCTGATTTGAGCAAGCTGGTTGTTGCTTTGGCTCCAACTTCTTTAGTGGATGATTTCTACATGGCACAGGAAATTTTTGTGATTGATCACGAAACGCAAGATGTAATTGCACGAGTTGATCACGAAGGGAAATTGGGAGCAATTTCTTGGAGTCCTGATAGTAAAAAATTAGCGATGATTGCAGCCGCAACTTTGAATGATCCTATCGACGGACGTTTGAAAATAGTTGATGCAACTACGGGCGAAGCAACCATGCTTTTTGAAGACTTCCTTGGCAAGTTTGAACAGCTTAAATGGAAAGACAATAACTCTATGTATTACTTAGCAAGCAAAGGGGTCTGGTCTGAGCTTGGCACACTTAAAGCAGATGGTTCTGATATGGATGTTGTGGTTCCAACAGGTGGCACTATGATGAGCGCATTTGTTGAAGCTAACAACACCTTCCTTTTTGATGCTGAAAATCCAATGCACCCGGATGAAGTGTACATCAAAAAGCGAAGAGATCGCGAGATTACTAGAGTAACAAACAGCAATCCGTGGTTAGATGAACTTCAACTTGGTAGCCAAGAAGTAATCACTTTTACCACCAAAGATGGTATGGATATCGAGGGCTTATTGATTTACCCGGTTGGCTACGAAAAAGGAACTCGTTATCCCTTGATTAACGTAGTGCATGGTGGTCCGGAAGCCCATTACGACAACGGTTGGTTAACGGCATATTCAATGCCCGGCCAAGTAGCAGCCGGCGATGGGTTTGCGGTTTTCTATCCAAATTACAGAGGAAGTACCGGCCGTGGGTTAGAATTTGCAATGAGTTCACAAGGTGATTTAGCCGGCGCAGAGTTTGATGACATAGTAGAAGGTGTTGATTACCTGATTGAACTTGGTATTGTTGATGGCGACAAAGTGGGTGTTACCGGCGGTTCTTATGGTGGATATGCAACCGGATGGATGAGTACGCGTTACAGCGATCGATTTGCTGCCGGCGTGATGTTTGTTGGAATCAGCAACAACATTTCTAAATGGGGAACTAGTGATATCCCGGAAGAATTGTATCAGGTGCATGCAAGAAAACGCATTTGGGATAATTATCAGGATTATTTGGAACGCAGCCCTATTTATTATGTAGATCAAGCTAAAACACCGCTTTTAATCATGCATGGTAAAAATGATACACGCGTTGATCCCGGTCAATCGTACGAATTGTATCGCCACATTAAAACCAGAACAGATACGCCTGTTCGATTAGTGCTATATCCGGGCGAAGGTCATGGTAATAGACATGCCACTGCTCAATTTGATTACAATCTCAGAGCCATGCGATGGTTTAACGAATATCTAAAAGGAGATGCAGAACGCCCAGATATGGAATTGGAAATCGAGACAATGTCGGTAGATAATTAAATCATATTTGGTCAGGCTGATCACCAGTCTGACCGATGATTTAATTTCTAACCATTTTCCCCATTCATTGGATGATTGGAAGGGCTAAAAACCCTTCCATTGATATAGATTATTTTCCAAGTGAAGGACTTAAGTCCTTCACTTATGTTCAAATAAGAAGTTGGAGAGCATGGTCATGAGCCCGTACTATTACACGATAGTAGACGCAAAAAATAAAAGCCGCGCTGCTCCAGTGTTGGAGCTTTGTTAGATTCATTTAGTAGCTATTGCGCAGGAATGAGACGGTATCGATTTTCCCACTTTATTGTCATCTTTGTGAAAGTTGAGATATAGATTGTTGAAAAGTTCAAAAGTAATTATTTAACTCAAGTGCCTACCATGGAATACCTTATTCCCGAGCTACTCATCACTCATCACTAGAATCTCTTAATTTTAATAAAAACTGCCCATTGGTGATCACTAAGGTATCCTGTTCCTGTTGAGGAAAAGCAGTATTTAAACGTTTTCTCAAATATACCGTCATTTCAAAAGTGCCTGAAATAGTCTTTCGCCCATCTTCTAATTCTTCCAATTCAACAGATACAAAGCCATCACTATCATCTGGTATTTCAAAATGAGAAATAACAACATCCCAATCATTCTCAAAATAAGCACCACTAGGTACATCGAAACCTAACTCATTAGTAAGAACTGAATCAAAACGTAGCGGATAGTAAGTTGTAGTCTCATTGAAAACAATCACAAATGAAATCGACTCTTGATATGGGACTAATTCTTCGAAATCATCATTACCCAAAAAAACTCAGCATGTAATGAGTTCCCGTTTGTCTCTCAATATTACCTAGAGCAACAACTTCTGATTTTGTGACATATTTATATAATTTTAGGTAGTAATTTTCAGGGTTTCCTTCAAATGCCTCGCTTTAAAACTTCCATACATTGTCATTGCTGGGAAAGATGAAATCTGAATTTGTCAGTATTAAATAAAAGGATTATATATTCTCAAGATTTTTGTTAATGGCCGTTTATGTTCAATAAATAATAAACTGAACTTTAAATCATTAATACCTATAGTTCGGTAAATTATACTCGAGTATGAAAAAAAATACATGGAAGATTATTGGCATAATAGGTGCATTGCTGATTTTTGGTTGGTTTGTAAAATTGGATCAACTAAGTCGCCAAAACTCGCAACAAAACCTACCCTTAGAAATGGTAGACGCTCTTTATACTGGTGCAAAAAATTCTCTGAACTATATCAACCATGCCCGTTCTTACCCCAATGAAGACATCCCGGAACAAGGTTTCTCAGCAGCTTTTGATGAATTGCTGATTCAAAAAAAGAAAGGCATTGATGAACCGATATGGGAAACAATTGGGCCGACAAATGTTGCCGGAAGAACTCTTGCATTAGCTATTCATCCGGAAGATCCGGATCTGCTTTTTGCAGGTTCAGCAAGCGGTGGATTATGGAAAAGTACTACGGGCGGTTCAGGATCGAATGCCTGGGAATATGTCTCAACCGGATTTCCTGTTCTCGGTGTCGGTGCTATAGATATTGATCCAAACGAGCCAGAAATTATGTATATAGGCACGGGGGAGTCGTACGGTTCAACAGAAAATTTTCCCGGAATTGGCCCCGTTAGAACTACTCGCGGGAGTTATGGAATCGGAATTTTAAAAAGCAAAGACGGTGGCCAAAGTTGGGAAAAAAGTTTGGACTGGTCGGTTGATCAAAGAAGATCAGTTCAGAAAATCCAAATTAATCCACTCCGTTCTAACACTATTTGGGCTGCAACCACAGTTGGTCTTTATCGATCAAGAGACGGAGGTGAAAATTGGGTTAATATACATTCAATTCCAATGGCAACAGACGTTGTGATAAATCCGGCTGATACTAACAAAGTGTTCGTGGCTCATGGTGGAATGGGATCCTTAGGTCATGGAATTTACAGATCAGAAAATGCCGGGGAATCTTTCGAAAAAGCCAATTTGTTAGTTGGCGGTGGACCCTTTCAATATTTTGGTAAAGCTGTCTTGGCTATTTCACCATCAAATCCAGATATAGTGTTGGCAAGTCTTGGTAATTCTAACGGCGATATAAACGGCACAGAAGACGATAATAAAACATGGTTAATGAAAACGGAGGACGGTGGCGATACCTGGAATTTAATATTCAGTAGCAATGAATTTTATGCCACTTTTCAAGGATGGTATTCACATGCTGTTGCCATCCACCCAAAAAATGCTGACATAGTTTGGGCAGCTGGTCAACCATTTTCATTGTACAAATCAAATTTTGGTGGACTGAACTTTAGTCCGGTTAATTTATCAACAGGCATTTCTATACAACCGGGAGAGAATGACGATGTTTATCCATTTTTATCTGGCTGGGCTGATCATCACGACATTGTATATCACCCAACGATGCCTGACACTATCTACTTTATAAACGATGGTGGAATTTTTAAAACTACGGATGGTGGATTAAGCATCGAGAATTGTAATTCAGGGTACCAAACAGTGCAATTTTATAATGGTGTTTCAAATTCAAACTCTAATCCTGACTTATTCTTTGGTGGCCTACAAGACAACAACAGTATTATTTATGAAGGCTACTTAAATTGGCGAAGAGCTTGGGGTGGAGATGGTTCTTGGACGGCATTAAATCAATTGGATAATAATATTGCGTATCTGTCGGCGCAATTTGCGCAAGCGGTTGTTAGTTTCGATTTATTCACAGGCGATAATACATCAGATTATTTTTTACGCCCCGATCAATCTATTTTCCCTATCCAAGAAGCAAATTTCATTGCTCCCTTTGTATTGAGTCCTGCTGATAATCTCACCATTTACATGGGTGGTGAAAAGATTTATAAAACCACAGATAATGGGCAATCTTGGACCGAAACTAACGATGGTTTCAGGTTAGATGGGAATGCTATGTCGGTGATGGCGGCATCAGAGCAAAATGTAAATGTAGTTTATGTTGCTTCTAGCCCTAAATCAATTCGTTCAAACGTCTACAAAACAACCAATGGTGGTGATACATGGCTCCAAATTACGCAAGATTTACCGGATCGTTTTCCAACAGACTTAGCCGTTGATCCCAACAACGATGCAATCGCTTATATCACATTCGGAGGTTTTGGAAGCCCACATGTTTTTAAAACAATAGATGGTGGTGATAGTTGGCAGGATATTAGTTCCGGATTGCCCGACATACCAACATGGTCTGTAACTGTAGATCCTGAAAACAGATTTCATTTGTATGTGGGTAATGAGCTGGGGGTGTATAAATCCTTAGATGGTGGCCAGAATTGGATCAACATAAACGGTAATTTACCGGATGCTGTTTTTGCAATGGACTTGATAATTTCTAGATCAAATAGAAAACTGAGGGTCGCAACTCATGGCAATGGTGCATACGAAATTGATCTGGCGCAGTTAAGTTCAACCGATGAAAACAGTGATCCAATTCGAAGTTTTGAGCTTCATCAAAACTATCCGAATCCGTTTAATCCGGCTACGATTATACAATTTCAGCTTAAAACTTCCGGCGAAGTTTTACTTCAGGTGTTTGATATTCAAGGAAGATTAGTCGAAACCTTAGTGAATGGAGTTAAAGGACCAGGTTCACATCAGGCTAGGTTTGATGGATCAAGTTTGGCAAGTGGCACCTACGTTTATCAACTTAAGGTTGAGGATCAGGTAATCACAAAAACAATGCAATTTGTGAAATAGAAGCTAAAAAACCGCCCGAAAAAACATCACTGCAAACATTGCTGCTACAATGGTTTTAATCACGGTTCCGGTAACAAAGCCCAAAAATGATCCCCAAGCAGACTTGAGAGCGATGTTTACATCTTGCTTGTTTAGCATCTCACCAACAAAAGCACCAATTAATGTACCAAGAAAAAAACCAAGGGGTGGAAAGAAGAATAATCCTAAAATCATCCCAATTAAACTACCTGTTGATCCATAATTTGAACCGCCAAATTTCTTTGTAGTATATGCAGGAAGGGCATTTTCAAGAACGAGAATTGCTATAATCACAATTGCCCAAATCACCAAAAAAGTAGTAGAAAAAGTAGCTATACCACCAAAATGAAGAATAAGTAAGCCGAGATACGAAAAAGGTAAACCCGGTAGAATTGGCAAAAATGCACCTATCAATCCAATGATGATGCACAAAGCGCCGAGAATAATCCAAATAAGTTCCATAAGTAAAAATTTGCTAGTGGAAGCTATCACGAATTAACGAGCTAGATGTTTCAATCGGCTATATTTTGAGAGATTCTGAGTCGAATGAAGTTTCTATGTATTCTCCAATGGTCATATTAGCCCACTTTTCACTGGATTTCTTTTTAATGAAATCTAGATCATGATGGTTGTCGTCAGCATTTCTAAAAAACAAAGCACTTAAATGATCCATATCCTGTTTGCAATATTCATACAACCGATGGTTAGTCACAGAAACTCTGGAACCACCTAAAATATCAGAAGCGATATTATAGGCTACAGTCTTTGCCATAATATCAGTGCAATATCGCGTTCTTGGAACACCGCAAGGAACAACGGTCTCATCTTCCTGAGCAATGTAAACAGAACCTCCGGCACCATAAATATTTGGATATTTTACATGCTGGAATTGATTATTCACTTTAATAAGACCAGCAAAATTGGCAAGATTATGGGTAGTTCGTACGGCGTCAATTCCTATAAACTGAGGAATAATCATGGTGAATTTTGAAACAATCTCTTCACCGCTGTCAAGTAGTACTTTACCCTTCTTCAATTCATGAATGGAGGCGTTGGTTTTCCATTGAATTGAATATCTATTAAATAAATGCTCACATGCTTCGATGTCTTCATGAATACCGCCAATACCGAAATGAGTTAAGTAGGGTTCGGCAGTAATAAAATGAATGGGTACTTTATAAAGTAAATCATGGGCTTTTAGATGAAAAAGGGTATTGAGTAAAAACTCATAGGCTGCAAAGAAATACCCGGACCACTGCGCAGCACCAATTACGATTGGCCCCGGATCATTCAAGAAAGCTTTCCAGGCTAAGCGTGTTCTTTCAGCTTCATACATCGATGCAATACTATAAATGTGGTTTTCAGGATCGAAACCCTTGATGCTACCATAATTGGGTTTTGATCCGGTAGCCAACACCAGATAATCGTAGGTAATATCTTCATTTGAAGTATGGATTATCTGATCATCAAGATCGAATCCGTACACCGTTTCTTCAATAAATTCGATATCGTGATCTTTATAAATAGGGCGCGTATCGAAAGAAATGTCGTCAGAGTTTCTATACCCAAACGGATGCCAAACTAAAGAAGGTAAAAAAGTAAATTCAGGCGATTTGTCGATAACTGTGATGTCGTGCCTTCCATGAAATAGTTTAGATAGACTTAATGCTGTTGAATACCCTGCAAAACTGGACCCGATTATAACAACTCGCTTTTTCATTGGTACCTCCGCTTTTAATTGTCGCTTGGAATACGTTAGTTCCCAAAGTTGAAGATTATATGAATTGATAGATAAAAAACGCTTTTCATATTTACTTCATACACTACACTTACTCTGTTTCGAAACTCAAATGAATGAATATGTCTAAAAAAACAACGTATAAAGGAACAATTGGAATTTTAACCGGTGGTGGCGACGTGCCGGGATTAAACCCCGCAATAAGAGGTGTTACCATCCGCGCACTAAGAGAAGGCTATCGGGTAATTGGTTTCCGAAGAGGTTGGGCCGGACTTATCGATATTATCAGAGATACCAAAGCTGATAACTCGAATAATTTAGTCGATCTCACCGAAGAAATTGTAAACAAAGCCGGGCGTACCGGTGGTACATTTCTGCATAC
>Ga0316205_10004103_pt1 | contig 13057 bp, 6 predicted proteins | sample 3monthpyrite_MG_FD_204941 | JGI IMG/M metagenome (GOLD analysis project Ga0316205, IMG submission 204941) | Microbial mat bacterial communities from mineral coupon in-situ incubated in ocean water Damariscotta River, Maine, United States -... | ecosystem: Environmental > Aquatic > Marine >... | reverse complement strand
CAGCCAGAGCCTCGAGATCATTCCAGCTCGAACCTGATTTGCACCCTCTTGGCGGTTCATCCCCGATCCCTTCAAGGACAGACTCACAATGTCGTTTAGGATCCGGTTACCGTCTTCCCCCTCTGTGAGATCACGGATAAACGTGTCCAGGCTCATCACACCTTTTCTGGCCGCATCCCGGACCATCTGGTTCAACTCCGCCTCCCACTTACTGCCTGGAATGAAGTGCAGCAGCGGCGGGACCCGCTTGTAAGCCTTGAGCGTGTTCATTAGCCCATGGTTGGCGATCATTGTGATTGGAACCTGCCCCGCGTTCAGCGCGGTGGTGGTTATCTTCAGGCCGATCGTTGCAAGAGTGGCCAAGGACCGAGTGAACCCGAACCCCTTCTTGGCCCATTTGTTCGGCTTATGGGCCGGGGGCACAGTGCCCAACTCAGCGCTTATGTGAGCCTTGAACTTCTCAAGGTCCTGCGTTGACCCATCGTTTTCCCGAAGCTCTCTCTTTGCGATTTCGTCATAGGCTTTGGTCAGAGCCGGGTACTCAGGCCCGCCAAACTCTCTGGTCGCCTCGATGCGCGTGTAAGCCTTTTCGAGTGTCCGGCCAAAACTGCCGATCCAACCCGTGTCTACGAACCCGATAGGCAGCTTGAACCTTCGACTCTCGAGCCAACTGTCTCGTCCGGCGATCCAGTTTGAGGCTTCCCGCCGAACCACGCGTTTGAGGAGTCTTCGCTCCACCCCACGCATAATGTCCTCTCGTGCCCGCGCGGTATGCCCGCCCTTCTCAAGCGTCTTACGGATCCTGGCCGACTTCTTCTTGTAGAAGTCCTGCCACGACGGAAGCTTGATAAGTTCGTCGAGAAGCTCCTTTAGCTCCGGGCCGTCCTCTTTCGCCTCGGCTTGCTTGAAAGCCAACTCACCCTTCTCGTTCGGCCTCTGACTGAAGTAAGCACCGTCCTTGGACCGGGAAATCTTGGTGCGCAGACGAACGGGTTTCCCGTTCTTCATCACCACCTTCCCATTCTTGTCCTTCAGGATCGGGCCACCCTCTCGGGTAAGATCAACCTCGTTCGCCTTATCGATCGGGCGATCCATGATCGGGCGCAACGCCTCTCCGATCTGCTTGGCGCGGGGATCCTTGCCTTCGACTCCATACTGCACGTAGTTGAAGACGTCGTATTCGAGCTTCTCAGGGATGTTGCTTAGGTTGTGCTTGACGCCAGGGAGCGGATCCATCCTCCCTCGGCGTCTCCACTTTTCACCAAGGCTCTCGCGGGTCATTCCTTGCCGGCCAAGAACACCCTCGATCGCCTCCAGGGCGTCCATCTTGGCGTTGCCGATCTCTCGCTTCGCCCGATCGTCAAAGCGTAGAACGGAGTCCCTGATGAACTCCCCTTCTGCCCCGAACCGCTGAGCGCCGTAGTTGATGGCGCGCGAAAACGTCTTACTGCCGGTGTATTTCAACTCCTTCAGCGTGCCCAGGGTTCCTTCCTTGAGGCTCTGGCCGAGATCTGTGAGCGGTTTCCCAATCCTGGCCGAGCCGCGCTCAGTGTCGGTTGGCTCCGCCTTCAAGGGCTCCGCTTCCTCGGCCTTCGCGTTGTCCTCAGCGCGTTCCTTCTCGATCAACCGGCGGTGGGTTTCGATGTCCTCGAGCGCCTTCGCCTGGTCGATCCCGCGCTCCTGCCAACGGTGGACCATCCCCTCGACGGACTCGCCGGCCTCCACGGTCCTGGCCAGGTCGACCATGAAGTTGGCCGGATCCTTCGCGAAGACTTCCCGGAACTCAGCCTTCCGCACAGCGGCTTCGACCTCCTTCGTCATCGCATCTTCGCCGCCAGCCCTTCGGACGAAGTCTTCAAGCTCGTCCAGCTTCTCGACCGCAGAAGTCTTGGCTGGGCTGTCAGGCATGGTTTTGAGTTGCTGGCGAGCCTGGAGGGCCATGCTGCCGAACTCTCGGATGCCGATATCTGACAGACCTGGAGCCCGGCGGGCAGGGGCTGCTACAGCGTCCTGGGTGGCTTCCTCAGCCTTGGCCTTGGGTGGAACGTCCGCCAGGGCCGCCTCGATATCGAACGGGCTCCACTTCTTCGTCCTCTTGCCGCCAACAATCGGGCGACTCCGCCAGCCCCCATCACGCCCAATGGTGACCTCGCGGATGTCATCCCCGTCGCGGTAGGTCAGGAGCCCAGGCAGATCCTCGTCGAACTTCGAGGATGCCAGAGCCCGGCGTAGCTTGAGATTCGCGAGCCCGGAGTCCGCGAGTTCCTTGGCGGTGTATTCGACCGCTGCTTTCCCCTTGAGCACCTCTCCGGTGTGCGTCTTGACGACCGGATTGCCGGCGTCTGCGTCCAGGATCTGCCAGCCACGCCATCCAGGGCGCTTGACCAGGCCACCAGGACGGACTTCAGCGCCCGCTGCATACAGGTCAGCGAGCAAAGGACGGATCTCTCGGGCGTTGATCGCCTTCTGGACCTCCCCAGCCTGCCTTGCCTGCTTCTGTAAGCGCTTGTCCTGGGCTTTCCCTAGCTTCGCGACGTCTGCATCGGACAGGCCCTTCACGGGCTCTGTGACGGTGTAGGCGAGGTTGGACCGGCCACCACCGAGTTGCTGAGTGTTCTGGGGCAGCGAGGCGTTCAGGTTGTCGACAACGGCCTTGTCATACTGACGCCTGGCTTCGGGGGAGTTCCAGCGACGGGCAGCCGGCGCCTGCGAGCGCATGGAGTAGCCGAAGCCGCCCATGAACATCGACTCACCGGTGTACTCCAGGAAGGCGTCCCAGGCGATCTTGTCGTTCTCGGTGATGCGGGATTCGATCGCCTTGATGCGCTGAAGGTCAGCCTCGGACGGGTTCCCTGACTCCAGCAACGCCTGACGCTCTTGCTCCAGAACGATGGTGTCCCAGGTGGTCCCGACCAAAGGAGCTACACGGCGCAGATCCGTCTCGGTCACGCCGATTTTGTTCAGCGCAGCGAAGACTCCAAGCCCGCCAGCTTCGACAGCAAGGTCCGATGTGAATGGCTCCAATGCGCGAACAGCGCCAGCCGCCACGCGCGGATTGACGCCCCTCTGGACCAAGGCAGCCATCCCCTTGTCACCGAGGAGGCCAGCTAGCGAGTAGGCCGCTCCGAACATGGCTCCCCGGGCGGTCTCGGCAAGATCGCCCTCAGACACGATCGCTGTGTAGGCTCCGAAGCCAGCGGCGCCGTGGATGGCGGACCCTGCGGCTTTCATGACCTTGCCGCCACGCATCGCGTCATAGACGGCGTAGTTCTTCATCGCCTTGCTGAAAGCTAGCCTGGGGGCGAACTCCGCGACACCTTTGACCGCTGTGTTGCCGACTCCAGCGATAAACCCACCAGCAGGGGTGACCGCGAGCGACAAGATCGTGCCGCCTGATGTGCCGGCTTTCTGGCCAGCCGCTGCCGCTGGGTTCTTCCCCGCGCGGGCAGCCTCGTCAGGATCTAAGCCCTCACCTAGAACCGATCCGAACTCCCGACCCTCCATGGCACGGCCAATGCCTTCCACGAAGCGCCCGACGCTCGGCTTGTTCTCTGGCTCGAGGAATGCGGGACCACGCCCTTCCTTGTCGACAGGGCTGAGCAGCCGCGCGCCATGCCAAAGGAGGTCTATCGGGGCCTGCGCCACCGCCTTGATCCCGCTAGACACGCCCTCCGCACCAAAGGTCACGAGATCCTTCGCCGCGCCAGCAACCGTTTCACCCTGAGACCTGGCCCCCTCTAAACCCTCGAGAGGATTGTCCGTCGAAAGGTCTTTTGGAACCTCATGTCTCTTGGCGGGGTCGACGCGCTTAGTCGTCTGGTCCTGGCTAAAGATCGATGGGATACCCAGGGTCTCGTGGTCCGGCAGCCCCTGGACATACGCCGCCTGGGATGGCCGCAGGGTTGCTGATAGGTCAAAGCCGGAAGCCTTGTCCCAAGCGTCCTGCCTAGTGAAGTCGGCCCGGATCTTTTGGAGCCGATTACGGACCTGAGCTAGCTTGGCCCGATAGAGATCTCCATCACCCTGAGTCGACATGTGCTTCCTACTTTCGACCTTCTAGGTCGTTGAGGATTTCGAAAAGCTGATCCAGCTTCGCGTTACGCTCCGCGATAGCGTCGACCGGGCCAGCAGGCTCCGCGGCAGGGCTTGGAGTTGCCCGGGACGCCCCGATAGCGACACCAGCCTTCATGATGCCAAGCGCATCTCTAGCTGGATTGGGACCGTCCGGTTCACCAGGGGCACTGATCTGACCGCCTGACTGGAGAATCGCCAACTGGCGCCCATATTGCTCCTCAGAGATCCCGCCTTTCTTTTCTGTGAGGTCCTTCCTGGCTTTGAGGATCCCAAACATAGCGGAGAGGCTCTGCCCTGAGGGACGAGCGTGCGAGCCGAGCCCTTGCCTCAAGGTCTCCTTCCCTGCATCAATATCCTTCTGCTCATAGGATATGTGTATTTTCCCGCCGGAGCCGTCTGGGCTCATAATGAACGCCTTGGCGTACTCCTTCCCATTCTCGTCACGGCCTTCATAGACATAGCGGTTGATGTAACTCTTAGCCTCCTCCGCCATCCGCCCTCCTGGCGAGTAGTGGTCAGCCCTCTCGCGATCCAGTGCCGCTTTAGCCTCGATGGCCTCTATGCGTGCCGCGCTCTCATTGGCAAGCCGGGCGGAGTTCACCTGCTCGTTCATAAGGCTGAGAGTGAACTCTAGCTCCTTCATTTGGCCTACCCGCGTGACCTGGTCAAAACGCTCAGCGGCTTGCTGCTGGCGAGCCTGGCCCGCAGCGATCTCGTGGGCAGCGACGATCCGCTGGCGTACCTCCTGCTGCTGGTCGAAGTAAACCTGAGCCTCAAGGGCCGCTTTGCTCTGAGCCTGAGCCTCTACGCGGAGTTCATGGGACCGATCGAACTGCTCACCCTTCTCCTTCCTAGCAGCCTGTTGATCCTCCAGGCCCCGGTCAAACTGCTCGCCCTGCTGCTCGCGAGCTGCACCCCTGTCTTCCAAGCCCCGGTCAAACTGCTCGCCCTGCTGCTCGCGAGCTGCACCCCTGTCTTCCAAGCCCCGGTCAAACTGGTCGCCCTGCTGCTTTCGAGCGGCGCCTCGATCCTTCATGGTTTGATCGAACTGCTTGGACTGCTGCGCGCGAGCCATGCCGCGCTCGATACCTGAAGCGAGCGACTGGCCGGCGTTCTGGAGCGCCTGACCTTCCGCCTGGCCTGCGCCGCGGCTGGTTCGCTCTTGGACTTCAGAGAGCCCCGTCAGTGGGTTCTTAGCCATAGGATCAACCTAGATTTGTGATGCGGGCAGCGATGTCATCCATCGCAGCCATGAACTGGTAGTGGGGCTGGTCATCGAAAAGGTCTGGATCAATCTCGCGAAGCCCAGCCATCATCGTCAACTCGTCCGTCCCAATCGCCTGAGCGATCGGGGCATACTGACCCAGCGAATGAGACATTGGGCGACCAATGCTGTCGACCTGTGGCATCGGGGCGCCAGCCATGGGAGCCGCCCCACCACCACCTGACGCACCACCAGGCGCACCACCCCCTGCGCCGCCACCTGCGCCGCCACCCGCGGGGCCTGGCCCACCTCCTGGTGCGGGCGCACCACCCGGCGCACCACCTCCGCCACCGCCAGGAGCGATCCCTTGAGGTTGACCCGGAGGAGCCTGGAGCCCTGAACGAGCCAGGTCCGGCTGCCCTTGAGCTGCCTGCAATGCGCCTTGAGCCGCACCTTGTCCAGCGGCCCCGATCGGCGCTTGAACCGACCCTGCGCCCGCCGCTTGCTGAGCCCCTGCCCCACCAGCCTGAGCAGCAGCAGCCTGACCAGCAGCACCCGCCGCAGCGCCGGCAGCCGCACCACCGATCCCACCGATACCAGCCGATAGTAGCGAGCCGCCCAGCGAGGCCGCAGCCTGGAGGTAACCAGCCTTCGTGCGCGCCTTGCGCTCGTCCTTGATGGCGTCCTGGCGACCGTAGTGGGTCACATCGGGCGCGTCGATCTGGTTGGTCTGATACGTCCGCGCGAGCTGGCCATAGATCCCGTTCGCCATCGCACTGGCGCCGCCGCGGGAGTAGACCTGCTGCGTCTGGAGTGCGTTGCCGAGAGTCCCCTCAGCCGCTCGGCGCAGGCCAGCGTTGTGGACACCCACAGCCGAGTTGACCGTCTGCTGCACGTCCGCGGCGATGTGTCCGTCAGGGAGCCCGCGAGTGTTGAACCCGGCATCCAGAGGCACGTCGAACTGGTTGGTGCCGCCGATCTTTTGGTAGCTGCCGTAGCGGCTATCCCCGCCGCGACCCTTGTTCTGGCCAAGCTTGTCGAGTCCGTAGCCCCACGCTGCGCCACCGCCGACGTAGCCACCAATCTTCTTCCATAGGCTCATCGTTCATTCTCCATCGTGACAAACAGCACCATGTGCAAGGTCCCGAACTGCGCAGCAACGCCGCCTGTCCGGTGAAACTCTACATCCAGCAAGCCCAGGTAATCCGGGAAGCCGATCCGGTCGTCGAAGCTAACCGTCTCGCCATAACGAGCGAACACGATGTTGCGCGACCACAAGGTCAAAGGCTCTTCCGTGCGGCGCCTTAGCTTCAGCACAACCATCGCAGACGGCGTAGCCCCATCCGACACGCCGGGGTTATCCAGCATGAAGGTGATGCTCTCCACGTGGCCCTTGAGCGATGCCGGGAACAGGTTCGTTGTGTAGAAGTCGACCGGGCCGGTGAACTCCGTCCCTAGATCCACATTCAGACTTATCGGGAAGCTAGCCACCTGGTCCCATCTCCACAAAGATGTCCTTCAAGGCCCAGGACGATGACGACAAGACCTTGATGGTCAGATCGATGTCCTCGGCGTCGAACATGCCGCGCTCCGCAGAGCCGCGAGTCCCGGAGATCGTCCCGTTGGAGATCGTGACCACGTTGCTCGGAATCGCGCCGACAAGGCCCTCGCTGTCCGTGCGCATCGTGGCGGTGAAAGCTGCGCCCGTATTCACCTCTCCGCCCACGTTCTCGCCGCGCAGCTGAATCTTGTTGATCGAGAGCTTCCCGTCCGGGTCCAAGCTAGGGAACGCCTGTGCCTGAATCGTGACTGGGATCTGCCCGATAGTGATCGCGTCGTCAGCTTGAAGCGTGACAGTGGACTCGAGCCCGATCGAGGTCGTGGACACCGACTGAATGATCCCGTCACTCAAGTGGTCATTCCCGCGCTTGATGAGGTAGGACATGCCAACCTTCGCAGTGGCGCTCCGGTCGAAAGCACACACGAACGTGGATGTCGCGCCGAGAAAGGCCGTGTCCACCCCAGAGGTGACCACCGATTCGATCCCCTCGAGCCACTCGTCGTCGAAGACGTAGATCGCCGCGGTCTCCTTGGTCGCTCCGCCCAGGAACGTCATGCGGATCTGCCCATCGCTGAACTTGACCCGCTCCATCCACCAGACCTGGCCCAAGTGGCTAGGCACCGTCCATGTCGTCCACGCCTGCGCGCCGATGCTGTAGATCAGGAACTTGTCGCAGCCGACCTTGCCCTTCCGGCCATCGTCGACCGAGTCGTAGTTCGTCCCGGACTCCCGGAAGCCGAACCAGACCACGCGCCGCTCGTCGTCGTAGCTCGCGATCGAGTGACGCATGTAGCCCTGGCTGTCCGCCTTGAAGGTCTTGAACAGGTTGTAGACAGGCTCGCCAATCCACGAGACACCGTCGCCGAAGATCCATGGCCCACGGTGCCCTACGCCGCCCGCAAAGCCCTCCGCTTCGAACATGGCATTCGGAGACCCGTTGCAGCCGAAGTCGTCTGAGACGCGCATAGGATCGCTTGCGCGGGGGTCTGCCTGGAACGTGTAGCTGAAGAGTTCACGGTCTGTCGCGATGATCCAGCCATTGCCGAACCTCGCTGCGCCCTCAGTGTCGTCGCCGACGTGAGCCTCGACGATCCGGTTGTAGCTCGAAGGAGTCACGAACGGGAAGCCCTGCTCAGAGACCTGGATGACGCCCTGCGCTGGAATACCCTTGCCTTCGGTCTCGAATAGGCCGGCGCCTGACGCGGAGTTCCAATCTGTCCTCCACTGGTGACGAGCCGCTCCTGGATCGTAATACGTGAGCGCCTGCATGTTCACGATCTTCGGAGTGCCCCTTGGCGGGTTGTAAAGGTTCATCAAGCCCTGGTATGCAGGAGGGAAGACATGCCCCCCGACAAGCTCGGTGGTCCGCGCGATCTCAACATCGCGGTTCTCGGCTGGAGCGCCAGAATGCGTGATGTCCGTATTGATGCGGAAATGGTCCGAGAGCAACCCGTGAGTGCCCTGTGTCCCACCAAAGATCGTCTGCCCGCGCATCGTGCGCAGGAACTTCGCGCCCATCGGCATCTGCTCGATCGTTAGGTCGCGGGTGTCGACCGCAGCCGGTAGGGCAGTGATAACGAAAGGGGTCGGGTTCGTGCCGAGGTCCACCGCACTGACCTGGCTATCCACAAGTCGAAGCCCGGTCTCGGCTGTCCCGATGTAGCACTGCACCGTGACAACCGTTGGAAGCTCGCGCAAGACTTCCCAGGGGCTCGCAAACTGCACCGTGATTGTGGAGATGTTTCCGCCAGCGGTCGTGATAGAGAACGGCTTGGACATTAGGCCGAAGCCCTCTGTCTCAGATGTCCGATACGCGACAGCGACGTAATAGGTCGTATCCGCAAGTGATCCGCCGGTAGTCGCTGTGGCTGTGGTGAGATCTATCAGGCCCTTCGGGGTTCCTAGAGCGAAAACCTCGTTCAAGGCCGCATTGACGGACCAGTTGCCGATGTCGACTTGGAAGCAGCAGCCGTAGCCAGGAGTGGCGATCATGACCCGGCGGTCACTGACCTCTAAAGCCGACCGCTTACGGATAAACGAGAAGTCCTGGAGGCCCATGACCCCGCCAAAGTTCTTCCAGACGCTGGGATAAAAGATGATGAAGTCATCAAGGGTGGACCCAAGAGTCGGGAGCGATTGATGCACCCATGCGCCTAGAGCTGAAATCTTCGCGGCAAAGGCGACGTTGTGAGGCGGCAGAACCCCTGTCCCTGCCATCGAGTCCCCCACAGTCGTCGTGTGCGGGATCGTGAACTCGTAAGGGGCGATTGCAGTGGCCGTGTAAGCGGCGTTAGGGATGGCCGGGTTAGTGGGGCCACCACCAGCCGACGTAGTTACTGTGAAGGTCTCGCCAACGTCGTAACCATGCGGCCGGTTGATCGTGAGTCGCGTAGCGGTGCCAGGGGAGATCTCGTATACGTCTTGAACCGCGGCCTGTGCCACCTTTGGGCTGAACTCGCCAATGGCAACCAAGTGGTTATGGACCTGCTTGTAACCGTGGATCTCGCGGGCCCGGAAGACGTGAGCGACACCGTGGTTCAGGGCTGTAGACCCGGTGGTGATTGCGATCGGGATCGTGAAACTGTTTACCGACGCCCAAGTCGCGGTGTGCGTCCCGTTGATGTCCGGGAGTGCGTCGCTACCCGTAATGCGGACCTGGAAGGTGTCTGTGACCGCCGTGCCAGCATCGTGGTTGTTGGTTAGCGTGATCGTGGATGGGTTCGTCGAAATAGGGGCACTAGCAATCGCGAACGCCTCCTCGAACCGCGGCTCTGCGATCTTCCGATAACCAGGCACCCGCCGGAGCTGCGTCCGGTCACTCGACACGTAGCAGTTATCAAGCTGCAAGAACTGGCCCTGCGGCATCGGCTTCAGCTTGCTGCGAAGGTCGATACCCGGCCAGCCACCAGCGGCGAGGTTGACGTGCTGCGTGTCGTTGTGTGATGCCATTAGTAGATCGGGTTGTGCCGGTAATCCCAAGCGGACAGGATCGTGTCATCGTTGTCGAGATCGACGGTGAGGCGCGGATTCTCCATCCGACGATCGCGCTGCAAGTGAGCCACCGTCTGGTCCTTCAAGCGACGAACGGTGTTCATCAAGGTCAGGTAGAAGTCGGGGTTCTTCCGCTGCTCGACCAGGTAGCTGGCCGCGATGTAGCGCACCAGGTTGTCGTAACGCTTCGGGATCGGGCAGAAGCTGTCCTCGGCCTCCATGGTCCCTGCGACCCGCTCATACTGCACCCGGAAGCTCGTGTCCGGCGAGTCCACCGCGATCAACAGGTTCCCGTCAGAGTCACGGTCGACCCACCGAAAACGAACCGGGGCATTGTGGATCGTGTCCCAGAGCATGGAGATCTTCTCCACGTAGCCGGGGACTTGCAGCAGGTTGTCGCCGGCATCGGTGAAGGTGATGGTGGCGGTCTGACGCATGAACGTCGCAGCGTCCCCGAACTCGTTCAGAACCTCGAAGACCGCGTCGTTGATCGCGCAGCCCACCATGGTCGCATCCAGGTTCGTGGAGACCCCGCGACTCGCAATCAGCGCGACCTTGGTTCGCAGTTCTGCGAGCGTCGAATACTGCGGGGCTCGAGCAACACCGGAGCTAGGCCAGGTCCAGTTGTCTGCGCCCTTCCAGGAGTCGACGAAGATCTGGTCCTCGGCTCCGAAGGTGATCGCCCAGGTGCCGTTCTCGTGGAAGATCGGAGCGGATCCCGAACCGCGATCGATGTACTCCACAGTCGGATTCGCCAGAGAGACGTTGCCTGAAGAATCCAGGCCGTTCAGGTAGCCACGGATCAAGACCGAGCCAGGGTCTCCAGCAATGCCAGGGTCGTTATCTCCGACGATAAAGACCATGCGCTGAGTGACGCTCAGATCGCTCCCGTCGTAGACGAGCATATTGGAGCTTACGTCCGACTCCGCGACGACAATGAGGCCACCCAATCCCGCCAGCGGGTCTGTGCGGACGATCTGGAGCTTGCGCGTTGTGGCGTCTTCCCACCAAAGCCGCAGACCATAGCCACGCTTCAACTCAGTTGACGGACCGCCCCCAGCCGAAAGCCTGGCCCAGAGCATCGCATAGTTGTTCGTGCCGACAGCCGACGACATGACATTCGCTTGCTGGATGCTGTTTGGGTCGCTGATGCCAGTCTTCTTGTTGTAGTAGACAGTGGCGCTACTGCTTACAGCCGAGTTGTTCCAACCAAGGATGTCCATCGTGGTAGTACTGGACACTTGCACAGGCCAGACCTGGTTTAGATCCGGGTCAGTGTTTCCCTCCATCGCGATTGTGAGGATGTCCGCTGCAACAACTGGGGGGCCGGAGTCTAGAGGGTCCCACCCATGAGGAGCTGGCCATGTGATTCGATGGTTTGCCCCGTTATCGATCGTGGTCACAGCCGCAGATTCTGTCGCGTAGAGCAGGTAGTTGCCGTTGGCTGTTCCTACCGGCGTTGAGCCGCGTTGCGACACCGCATAGCCGTTCAGCGTGTTGATTTGGCTGTAGTTCGGAGGCGGACCCGTACCGTCGTCACTGACCACCTTGATCCAAGGAAGCCGTGCAATGCCGCTACGAAAGTCTTCGGTGTGAGAGTTCGCCATCAGTCCCTCAGATCAGTCCCTTGGACTCAAGGATGTCATTCTTGTTCGTGCGCCACTCGTCGCGCCCTACAGACTGCTGCATGTTGTTCCGCAGCACCCGGTTCACGCTACCGACCTGGCGCACAGGAGCGCGGTCGATGGTGGAAGATCGCTTCTGACGCCTAGCCTGTAAGAGCGCAGCGTCCTGAGCTTTGCCGGCCTCAAGAGCCTGCTTCTTCGCGCCTTCCTCGCTACCGAGGCCGAACGCCTTGTTGATCTTCGCTTCTCTCTCCACGTAAGCGTTCGTGAGGATGTCGCCATCCGCGCTCTCGCCGCCAGGAAACGACAACGTGGGAGACGACCAAACGCGAGTCGCAGGAGCGCCGCAGTCTTGGCAAGCCACAGGCTTCGCGCAGTCCCGGATTGGACGCTCAACATCGAACGTCTGGTCACACGCAGCACACGAAAACTCGTAGATCATCGGTCGTCTCCTGGTCTAACAAACAAGCCCGACAGGTCGGCAAACACCGCCCATCGGGCCTGAGATTTACTCGTGGCGGTTCGTCTCAGCAGAATCAGCTAGCGAGATCGATACCACCGCAAAGGGCCTTCGGGTTGTGGCACCGGAGACCCATGTGGCCCCAGAGCGCTTCACGCGACTGCGGACCCGTGCGGGCCAGACGAAGCGTGTAGTAGTCTTCCTGGACGGTCATGTCGAGGTAGCTCGGGTCCATGCCGATCATCGACTTGGTCGGGTCGACAGTCGTGGTCTCGAGAGCGCCAAACTCGGTGCGAGTCGGGCTGTTCGACAGGATGCGGCAAGGCTGAACCTCAACGCGACCGTAGTCCGTCTCGAAGACATCGACGTGGTCGTAGAGCGTCGCTGCCGAAGCACTGACGTTCCGGTCGTTCAGTGGGTGAGCTTGGCCGCCCCCCTGATAAACCATCGACCACTGCGACATCACGCGCTTGACCTTGAAGCTCGTGAAGAACACCAAGGCGCTCACGTCGCCACCAGCGAGCACATACGGCTCGAGGATGTTGTCGTAGAACTCCGTGGAGGTCATGTCTGCACCGCCGCCTGGGCCAGTCCAGAACGTCGAGCTGTACTCAGCCGGGAGTGTGCGACCACCAATGACGCTGTTTGATAACGGTGCTTCGCCCGTAGTGATGAGCCAGCCGAAGAGGCCGTGCATCTTGCGGATGAAGCTCATCTTCGCTTCGGAGGTGCCGTTGTACCCACCGACGTTCTCCTGCGAGAACAGCGTCAGATACTCAAACTTCCGGCCAAGGTCGATGAACGCCTTGAACTTCTGGTAGGCAAGCTCGTCGCCAATGCCCACTTCACGCGTCTTGCGCTGCCAGTTGGTGACAGCGTAATCGACGTAGAACTGGTGGCTGTAGCCAGCGGCCATCGTGCGGGAGTCGGGAGCCGTCGGATCGATTTCCGCGTCTTCCATGTAGCCGAGGATGCCGGCTTTGTTGGTGCCCATCCCGGTGGACGGGTCTTCGAACTTGTCCATGGCCCACTCGTAGATTTCACTCGACGAGGCAACCTTGTTCAGTTCGTTGGAGATCGGGGTGTCCACCGCGTCAATGACAGCGATGAAGTCTGCGATCTCTTCGCGGCGGGACTTCTTA
>Ga0316205_10004102_pt1 | contig 13061 bp, 14 predicted proteins | sample 3monthpyrite_MG_FD_204941 | JGI IMG/M metagenome (GOLD analysis project Ga0316205, IMG submission 204941) | Microbial mat bacterial communities from mineral coupon in-situ incubated in ocean water Damariscotta River, Maine, United States -... | ecosystem: Environmental > Aquatic > Marine >... | reverse complement strand
GCTTTGTATTTGCCTTGCTCCGGCAATGCCGCTATTGCTGTTGAAACTGCCAATAAGGGGGGCCTATGGCCGCGCTCACTTGCTTCAAATCTTACGATATTCGCGGCAGGCTCGGCAGCGAGCTGAACGAAGACATCGCCTATGATATCGCCGCTGCGATTGCTGATATCCGGGGGCCCAAAACAGTGGTGCTCGGTAATGACAGCCGCGAATCAAGCGCGGCGCTCAAGGCCGCGCTTCGCCGTGGTCTCACCGATATGGGGGTTGATGTGCTGGATATCGGCATGTGCGGCACCGAAGAGGTCTATTTCGCCACCACCCACCTGTCGGCTGATCTCGGGATCGAGGTCACGGCGTCGCACAATCCGATTGATTATAACGGCATGAAAATCGTCGGCCCCGGCTCCCGCCCGCTGGATCCGGCCACCGAAATGGACAGTCTGCGGCAGCGCGCCGAAGCAGGGGGCTTTGTGCCCGCTTTAAAAAAAGGCTCTGTTCAGCGGGTGAATCCGCGCGCGGACTATGCGGCCAAAGTCCTGTCTTTCATTGATATTTCAAAGCTTAAGCCGCTGAAAATTCTGGTCAATGCCGGCAATGGCACAGCGGGGCCAACCTTTGATGTGATCAAAGCGCAGCTACATGCCGCCAAGGCCCCGCTTGAATTTGTCGAAATGGACCACATGCCCGATTCGGCTTTCCCAAACGGAATCCCGAACCCGCTATTGGAAGAGAACCGGCCGCGCACATCAGCGGCGGTGCGCCAATGTGGCGCGGATTTTGGCGTGGCGTGGGATGGCGATTTTGACCGCTGTTTTTTCTTTGATCAAACCGGCGCATTTATTGACGGCTATTATATTGTCGGCCTTTTGGCGCAACAAGCGCTAAGCGCCCGGCCGGGGGCTGCGATTATCCATGATCCGCGGCTGATCTGGGACACGACCGAGCTGGTAGAGCAAGCCGGCGGGCGGGCTGTGCAATCTCGGGTCGGGCACGCCTTTATCAAGGCCAAAATGCACGAAACCGGCGCTGTTTATGGCGGGGAAATGAGCGCCCACCACTATTTTCGGGATTTTATGAATTGCGATAGCGGCATGATCCCGTGGCTTTTGATCGCCGAGCTGGTATCCCGCAAAAATGCGCCGCTGCGCGAGCTTGTGGCCAGCCGCAAAGCCCGGTTTCCGACATCGGGTGAACAGAATTTCACCATTGCCGAGCCTGCAGAAGCGCTCAAAAAGGTGGAAGCGGTTTTGGGGCTCGAGGCGCTGGAGATTTCCCGTGCAGATGGCCTCAGCCTCGATTTTGGCCAGTGGCGGCTCAATCTGCGGCCCTCGGGCACGGAGCCTCTGGTGCGGCTCAATATCGAGTCGCGTGGTGATGCGGCGCTTGTGGCCAAACAGCTGGCGCGGGTCACGGCTTTGCTGGATAGCATGTGACTTTACGCGCAAGGGCAGCACCTGCTGCGGCCGATGGCATTTTTGCAACAAGTGGCAAAAATGGGCTGCGGCGCTGCGGCCTCGGCTTCGCCTCGGCAGGGGCAAAAACATTGACCAAGCGGACACAAGCCAAGGCCACACGGGTGCCGCCAATGGCCCTGCTGCCCCCTGCCCGCGCTGTTTTCTCGCGCCGGCCCATAATTGTTGCGCCCGGGTGGTGCGCTTGCCTTCGCTGCTCTTGACATCTTGAGCCAAAACATGTGTATCGACCCGAGATTATTGGCGGGCCACCGGGCGCGCCCTTCACCGTTTCAAGGACCAACGCCATGCACGCTTTTCGCAGCCATAAATGCAACGCCCTGACCGCCGCCAATGTGGGTGAAACCGTCCGTCTTTCGGGCTGGGTGCACCGCGTGCGCGACCACGGCGGTGTTTTGTTCATCGACCTGCGCGACCATTACGGCATCACCCAAATTCTGGCCGACGAAGACAGCCCGGTGTTTCACGAGCTGGAAAAAGTGCGCTCTGAATGGGTGATCCGGATTGATGGCAAAGTGCTGGCGCGCGACGAGAGCCTGATCAACGCAAATCTGCCCACTGGAGAGGTCGAGATTTTTGTCGAAGATATGGAGGTGCTTGGCGCCTCGGAAGAACTGCCATTGCAGGTGTTTGGCGAGCCCGATTTCCCCGAGGAGACCCGCCTCAAATACCGCTTTCTTGACCTGCGCCGCGAGGGCCTGCACAACCGGATGATGCTGCGTTCCAACGTGGTTTCCAGCATCCGCAAGCGCATGGAAGGTATCGGGTTTAACGAATTCCAAACCCCGATTATCACCGCTTCCAGCCCCGAAGGCGCGCGTGATTTTCTGGTGCCCTCGCGCATGCACCCCGGCAAGTTTTACGCCCTGCCACAAGCTCCGCAGCAGTTTAAGCAGATGATGATGGTGTCGGGCTTTGACAAATACTTCCAGATCGCGCCATGCTTTCGGGATGAAGACCCGCGCGCCGACCGCTCCCCGACCGACTTTTACCAGCTCGATATGGAAATGAGTTTTGTTACACAGCAGGACGTGTTTGACACCATAGAGCCGGTAATTACCGGTGTGTTTGCGGAATTTGCTGATGGCAAAACCGTTAACACCACCATCCCGCAAATCTCCTATAAAGACGCGGCGCTTTGGTATGGCAGTGATAAGCCAGACCTGCGTAACCCGATCAAAATGCAGGTAGTTTCCGAGCATTTTGCTGGCTCCGGCTTCAAAATTTTTGCCAGCTTGCTCGAGCATGAAGGCAATGAGGTGCGGGCTATTCCGGCCCCCACCGGCGGTTCGCGCAAATTCTGCGACCGGATGAACAAATTCGCCCAGCAAGAGGGCCTGCCCGGCATGGGCTATATTTTCTGGCGTGAAAAAACCGCCGATTCCGTGGCGCAAGAGCTGGGTATCAAGGTGAAAGAAGCGCAGGCGATGCTGAAATCGGGCGAAGCCAAAGGTGGCATGGAAGCCGCTGGCCCCTTGGCCAAAAACATCGGCGTTGAGCGCACCGAAGCCATTCGCCAGCAGCTTGGCCTCAATGTGGGCGATGCCGCGTTTTTCCTTGGTGGCAAGCCCAAATCGTTTGAGCCGGTCGCTGGCCGCGCCCGTAACGTGATCGGCAAAGAGCTGGGGCTGACGGATGAAAGCCGCTTTGAATTTGCCTGGATCGTCGATTTCCCGATTTACGAGAAAGACGCTGTGACCGGCCGCGTTGATTTCGAGCACAACCCGTTTTCGATGCCGCAAGGCGGGATGGAAGCGCTGGAAGGCGACCCGCTAGAGGTGCTCGGCTACCAGTATGACCTTGCCTGCAATGGCTATGAGCTGGTGTCCGGTGCGATCCGAAACCACAAGCTTGACGTGATGTATAAAGCGTTCGGCATTGCCGGATACGACCAGTCCGAAGTTGAAAAACGCTTTGGTGGCATGGTCAAAGCTTTTAAATATGGCGCGCCGCCCCACGGTGGCTGCGCGGCAGGGATTGACCGTATTGTCATGCTGCTGGCCGAAGAGGAAAACATCCGCGAGGTTATCATGTTCCCGATGAACCAGCGCGCGGAAGACCTGATGATGGAAGCCCCGACAGAGGCGACCAACGAGCAACTGCGCGAACTGGGGCTAAGGGTAATTCCACAGGAATGAGCCAGGGATAACAGGCCAGCGTTATTGCTGGGGGCGGGCTTTAGCTCGGGCAGCCTTCGATCTCGACGGTGCGTTTGCCGCCAAAAATCGAAACCGTTACCGCATCGCGGTCCATATCCATTTCGCTGCTGCTCATAAACCTGAGCGGAGCAGAGGCGCTGATTGATGCGCCGTCGCTCCGGCTTTCGGCTGTGTCTATCCAGATATCCTGCGTGCCGTATTCAAACACGGTATAGGCGGCAGCCACCGCGCTTTCAAAGGCCATATCGGCGGTGATCTCAAAACCGGCCCCGCTGGTTTCCACTGTGCAATTAATGCTTTCCAGCCCAGCGCTCGCACCGGATTGCGGTGCGGTGGCCAGCGCCGCGCGAATCAAGGCGGTGCCTTCATCGGCGCTGCCATCCAGCGCCGCTAAAAATACCGCCTGCGCTGGCACGCATATATCAGAGCACACGCCGAATTGCAGGCTAAGCGCGACGCGCACCGGGCCGTCAGCCTCGGGGGTGATTCGAATCGGCAGCACAAGCCTGTCGTAATAGCCAAGGGTGGTCATACCGCCTTGGTCGATCACTTTAGGGGTGGGCCAGCGCATGTCTATCGCCCCGATATTACCGGAAGCGGCCCAGTCAAACACCGGGGGCAATCCGGCCGGGCCTGGGCTGCGCCAATAGGTTTTCCAGCCCGGATTGAGCTGAAATTCAAGCGCAGCCTGATAGCTGCCATCATCCATTTTCCAGCCACGCAACAGCTGCACCGAGCCATAATCGGTGCTTTGCGCAGCAGCAGCCACTGGCAGGAGTAAAAGTATCAGCAGCTTTTTCAGCATCTGGCCCTCGAAATTACCTAAACCGATACATAAGCCTTTTTTTGGAAAGGAAAAGTCACAAGATTGCGAGGCTTTGGCTTGAATCCGGCGCGGCGGGCACACATTGTAAGAGTATGAAGAATCCTGAACTTGAAAATGTGCCGTTTCTGGACGGCAAACTGTTAGTTGCCATGCCCGGCATGGGTGATCCGCGCTTTGATAAAGCCGTTGTGTTTATCTGCGCGCACTCTGCCGAAGGCGCAATGGGGCTGATGATCAACAAACCAGCCGAGCGGCTGAAATTCGATGACCTGATGACCCAGCTCGGCATTGACTGGGACGGGGAGCTGCACAGCCCGCCGGTGCATCACGGCGGGCCAGTCGAGCACGGGCGCGGCTTTGTGTTGCACTCGCGGGATTACGAATCCGAGGGCTCTTCGATGAAAATCGGCGGCGATTTCGGGATGACAGCCACGCTGGATATCCTGACGGATATCGCGCTTGGCAAAGGCCCGAAACGCGCGCTTTTGGCGCTGGGTTATACCGGCTGGGCGCCGGGGCAGCTTGAAGCCGAGCTACAGGCAAATGGCTGGCTGATCGCCGACGTGGACCCGGAGCTGGTTTTTGCCGCTAAAGACGGAGACAAGTGGCAACTGGCTATCGAAGGGCTGGGGATTGACCCGCGCATGCTAAGCGCCGAGGGCGGGCGGGCCTAACCTTGCCTGAATCTCAAATTTAGCCGCATCGCGGATACGGCTCTGCTTATTGCGCGGTTCTCGGGGTGATTTTTTGCCTGATTTCCTCGCCGAATTTATGGCGGGCCTGCTCCATGTCATGGTCAAGCTGGATATGCACCCAGAAATCCGGCGCGGTGCTGAAATAGCGCGCCAGCCGCAGCGACAATTCAACCCCCACCGAGATTTCTCCTTTCAGCAGCGCATCAACAGAATTTGTCGAAATGCCAATATAGGTGGCAAGATCTGTGGCGGAAATTTTGAGCGGGGTGAGATATTCGTTGGCAAGAATTTGGCCCGGTGGCGGGCAGATAAACACCGGCTCGGGCGTTTTTTTGCTTGGTGGTAATATTTGCACTTCGGTTGGAAAGCCAGCGGCTTTCCAGGCGTCCAAGCCGCCGGTCAGATGGATTGCGCCGGGGTGGCCTTCGCTCAGCAGCATCTTTCCCGCCGCCTCGGAGCGCTTGCCAATTGCGCAATGCAGCACCACTTTTTTGCCCGGAATCACCGGAAATATTTCGGCGTCAAACGAGGACATCGGCAGCAAAAGCGCCCCCGCGATGTGTTCAAGCTCGAATTCGGAGGTTTCGCGCACATCAACCAGCACGATTTCGTTGCGATCATACCATTCCTTTACGGTTTTGGCGTCGGCACTCTCGACAGCGTTGGACATGGTTTTACCTCCGAAAGTGAATGGCCTCTGGGTTTTACATAAGGCCGGTAGAGATACAGCTACAGGAAAACATTTTTGTGTAAAACCCAATTTGCACATTTTTCCGCAAGAAAACCTCGTTTTAGATGCAACGCGTCGCCAAAAGGCGCCAGTGCCGGTGCGCGCAGTGTGGCGGCAAGCAAGGACAAGGCGGTTGACATCGGCCCGGTTCATTTTATCCTCGCCCTTGCGGAGCCCGGCCGCGAAGGGCCCGTGTTGCCGCGCCCGAAAAGCTGCACAGCCTCGGGTTAGGGCTTGAAAAACAATAATAATCACTCAGGGGAGAAACGGAATGGCTGAATTTATAATAATATATCACGGGCATGGGCAACCAGCCTCAAAAGAAGAAGGTGAGGCGGCAAGAGGCCGCTGGATGAAATGGATGCAGGATCTGGGCGAAGATATTGTCAACTTCGGCACGCCATTTAAAGATGGCACGATGATCGCGCAGGATGGATCAACCCGCAGTGGCGGACTTTCGGGATATTCAATCGTGCGGGCGGATAGCAAGGATGCAGCAATGGAAATTGCCAGAGCCTGCCCGCACCTTGAGATGGGCGAGGTCGAAGTGGCCGAGCTGATGAAAGGCATGGGCTAAGCCATACGCGGCGCGTTTGCCGGTGCGCTTGTTTTGGTGCCGGTTCCGCGCCGCTCTTTTACCCCAGCGCCCGTGGTGGCTCTTTTTGGAATTTGACCGCGCGTTTTGCTTGCCGATCTATTGTTTGACCAATAGGTTGGGGAAAACAATCGGGAGTTCTTCATGGCTTATCGCGCGCCGGTATCGGAAATCAATTTTTTGCTGGAAAATGTGCTGGAGGGCGCAAGAATCGGTGAGACAACGCTTTTTGCCGAGGCCGGGCTCGACACAGCCGCCGCTATTTTTGACGAGGCTGCAAAGCTTGCCGAAGGCCAGCTCGCGCCGCTAAACCGCATCAGCGACGAACAGGCAGCGACGCTGGAAAACGGGGTTGTGCGCTGCACGCCGGGGTTTGCCGCGGCTTATCAGGCGCTGGCGATCGGCGGCTGGGTGGGCATGAACGGCCCCGAAGCCTATGGCGGCATGGGCATGCCGATGACCGTGACTGCGGCGGTGAACGAGATGCTGTCAAGCGCCTGCCTTTCACTGGCGCTAAATCCTTTGATGACGCAAGGGCAAATTGAAGCGTTTGAGCATCATGCTTCGGACGAGCTGAAGGGCGTATTTCTGGAGAAACTGGTTTCGGGCCAATGGACCGGCACCATGAACCTGACCGAGCCGCAGGCGGGCTCGGATGTGGGGGCGCTCAGCACAAAAGCAATTGATAAGGGTGACGGCAGTTTCAGCATCACCGGCCAGAAGATTTTTATCAGCTGGGGCGACCATGATGTTGCGGAAAACATCGTGCACCTTGTGCTGGCCCGCTTGCCAGAAGCTGCTGCCGGCACGCGGGGCATTTCGCTTTTTGCGGTGCCAAAGTTCATTCCGGATGCGGCGGGCAACCCCGGTGTGGCCAACGCATTGCGCGTTGTAAGCCTTGAACACAAGCTGGGCCTGCATGGCTCGCCCACAGCGGTGATGGCGTTTGAAGGCGCAACCGGCTGGATGGTGGGCGCAGAAAATGGCGGCATGGCGGCGATGTTTACCATGATGAACAATGCCCGCCTCGGGGTTGGGATACAGGGGCTCTCACAAGCCGAAGGCGCTTACCAGCAGGCGCTGGCATATGCGCATGAGCGCAAACAGGGCCAGACGCCGGTGGAAGGGGTAAACGCCATTATTGGCCATGCCGATGTGCGCCGCAATTTGATGACCATGAAAGCCCTGACCCAGATCGCGCGCGCCATTTGCCTTGATTGCGCGATCAGCCTTGATCTTGCGCGGGCCAACGATGACCCGGCCCAAGCCGCCCGCGCGGCATTTCTCACGCCGATCGCCAAAGCCTTTGGCAGTGATACCGGCTGCGAGGTGGCCGCGCTTGGGGTGCAGGTGCATGGCGGCATGGGCTATATCGAGGAAACCGGCGCGGCGCAGTATTACCGCGATGTGCGGGTGACGGCTATTTATGAGGGCACCAATGGTATTCAGGCGATGGATATGGTTGGACGCAAGCTGAAAGACGGCGGGGTGGCGGCAAAAGCGCTGATCGCCGAGATACGTGAAACCGCTAAAAAAGACGGCCCGCACCCGCGCCTGAGCGCCGCGTCCGACAGGCTGGAAGCGGTGGTAAACTGGATGCTGGAAGCCCCGGTGAACGACCGCTTTGCCGGCGCGGTGCCTTTCCTGCGGGCATTTGCGCTGACGCTGGGCGGGCACTATCTGCTGAAGGCGGCGCAGGCGGATAGCACGCGCCTGCCACTGGCCGCCTTTCACATCCGGCAATTGATGGCAGAGGTCGGCCCGCTGTGCGATATAGCCTGCGAGGGTGACGCCCCTCTTTATGCGGACCCGCTAAGCCTATGAGCCAGATCAAATTCCCGCATGAAACCGCCCCTGAAGGGGCCGAGATGATCGAGATTGCCAGCGGCATCCACTGGATTCGTCTGCCGCTCCCGATGAAGCTTGACCACGTAAATGTGTATGCGCTGGAAGATGGTGACGGCTGGACGGTGATTGACACCGGCATGAACTCGCGCCGGGGCCGCGCGCTGTGGGAGGCGCTGATGGCTGGTCCGCTTGGCGGCAAACCTATCAAGCGTGTGTTGCTCACCCACCACCATCCCGACCATGTCGGCATGGCCGGCTGGCTGCAATCGGCGCACGGGGCCGAGCTGTGGACAACCCGCACCGCCTGGCTTTTTGCCCGTATGCTGACGCTGGATGTGCAAGAAACATGGCCCGAGGAAACTCTTGCCTATTATCGCAGCGCCGGAATGGACAAAGCATTTTATGAAAAGCGCAAAGCCGAGCGGCCGTTTAACTTTGCGGATGTGGTGGCGCCGATGCCGCTGGGCTTCAAGCGGCTCGACGAGGGCGACAGCATCGAGATCGGCGCTCGGAAATTTGCTGTGCGGCTCGGGCAGGGCCATGCGCCGGATCATATCACCCTGTGGTCAGACGATGTGGTGATTGCCGGCGATCAGATCATCGCCAATATTTCTTCCAATCTCGGGGTATACGCCACCGAGCCCGAGGCCGACCCGGTGGGCGCGTGGTTTGAAAGCTGCGAACGGCTAAAGCCGTTTGCCAAGCCCGAACACCTCGTGTTGCCCGGCCACAAGCTGCCGTTTTACGGGCTAAAAACCCGCCTCACCCAGCTGATCGACAACCATCACACCGCGCTGGAGCGGCTTTCGATCTATCTCGAAGCGCCGCGCACCGCTGCCGAATGCTTCCACCCGCTGTTCAAACGCCAGATCGGCGAGGGTGAATACGGGCTGGCATTGGTCGAGGCTGTGGGGCATCTCAACCACCTGCACCAGATTGGCAGCGCAACAAGAGAACAGCGCGAAGACGGTGCCTTTCTGTGGCGCAGAGCCTGAAAACCCCTTCCCCTCGCGCCGTTTTTCTGGCAAATGGAATGAAACCAATTAACGGGAGACGCAAAATGAGCGAACACAAACACGGGTCTATGAACATCGAAAATCAGGAAAAAACCTATTCCGGTTTTATCAAAGGCGGCATTTGGCTGGCGGGTGTCTCGATCGGCATTCTGGTATTTTTGGCGATTTTCAACTCCTGAACTGGAAAAGCAATGCGCGCCCTAACGATAGCTTTGCTTCTTGGTGTTGGCCTGTTTGCCGCTGGATGCGCCAGCAATAGTGGCACCGCCCCAGCCGAGGAAATCTCGGCCGCGCAGTTCAGCAATCCGGAACCGGCTTCGGTTTCGGTAATCACCATGGTCAATTCAAACAGCGAATTTGGCGAACATTCGGCGCTGTTGATCAATGGCTCGCAGCAAGTGATCTATGATCCGGCGGGCACATTTCGCCACAGCCAGTTACCGCGCCGCGATGATATGGTTTATGGTATCTCCCCGCGCTTTGCCAGCTATTACAATTCCTACCACGCGCGCTTTGGCTATTATGTAAAAGTGCAAAAGCTGGCCCTGACCCTTGAAGAGGCCGACGCGATGATCGCCGCTGCGCAAGCACGCGGCCATGTGGCCAAGCTCTTTTGCGCCACCGCAACGTCTGATGTGCTAAACGACTTTCCGCAATTCGCCAATATCCGCTCCACCTTCTTTCCGGGTGCGATTATGAAGCGGGTTGCCAGCATTGCCGGTATCGAAACCGAAATTATCCGCGAAAACGACATCGGCCAAAATTACCGGACCGACTAGCCAAGCCCGTGCCCGACAGGACAGGGGGCAAGCCCATCTGCCATCAGCACTTTTTGCGTGTCATCTTCCAGCACAAGGCAGGAAAGCTTGCGGCCAAATACCGCGCCGGTATCTACCGCAATCCGGTTGCCGTGGTTTTCAACCTCGTGCACCGGTGTGTGCCCATGCACCACCACTGCGCCAAAGTCGCCTTTATAAGTGAGGAAAGGTTTGCGAATCCAGATCAGATCAAATTCGATCTGGTCATCGAGCGGACGCGCCGGATTTACCCCGGCATGGGCGAAAAAATAGCCGCCGATATGGACAGAGCGTTCGCACGCCTCAATCCATGCGGCCTGCGCTTTTGGCATCGCCGCCGCAAAGGCATCGCGCATCTCAAGCGCGTTTTCGACCTCGGCCCCCTCGACCCCATAGCTCGCCAGCGTTATCTGCCCGCCCATTGGCGCTTCCAGCCAGTGAAACCGGCAGCCATGCATGCCGAGCGGCTCTGTCAAAAAATTTCTCACATAGCTGTCATGGTTGCCGTATAGAAACCGCGCGGGCAGCGCGGGCGTATTGGCCGCCATCAGGTTTTCGATCACACCGCGGCAATTGGGGCCACGGTCCATATAATCGCCAAGGTAGATCACCAGCGGATTGGGGTGCGGGCGCGCCAAAAGGTCGGCTCTGATTCTCGCCTGCATGTCTTCCAGCTCGGCCAAACATCCGTGGATGTCACCAATGGCGTAAATCCTGTAACCGTCAGTTTTGCTCATTATCTTCTCCAAGAAAAAACCCCCGAAGTTGCCGACGGGGGTTCATAACTACTTAACAGTTCAGCTTCATATTCTATCGCGCAATTTATTCCGAAAACCGGTAACCACTTTTCGGATCGCGCTATAGCTCAGAGCATCCCTTCGCGTTGCAATTTCTTGCGGGCGAGTTTGCGGGAGCGCCGAACCGCTTCGGCCTTTTCACGGGCTTTGCGGATCGAAGGCTTTTCGAAATGTTGCTTGAGCTTCATTTCACGAAAAACGCCTTCGCGTTGGAGCTTTTTCTTCAGGGCACGAAGCGCCTGATCGACATTGTTGTCACGAACCATTACCTGCATGGTGTAGTCACCACCTTTCTAATCAGTGTTGCATAATTGCAGGAAGCCGCTCTATACCAAGAGGGCAATCATTTGTCTAGGGCAGGGATATGGCGAAGCGCAAAACCGAGCAAGACCACATTAATGAGACCAAAAACGCGGTGATTAACGCGGCGCTGCCCCATGTGCTGTTTGACGGTTGGTCAGACACCACGCTTACAGCCGCGATCACCGATTCGGGCGTGGATGCGGGCCTTGCCAAGCTCGCCTTTCCACGCGGGGTTATTGATCTGGCGCTGGGCTATCATTATCAGGGTGACGCCGGTATGCGCGCCGAGATGGAGGCGCTCGATCTGTCTGAAATGCGCTATTCCGATCGCGTGTCAAAAGCGATTTCGCTGCGCCTTGCACGGGCTGATAAAGAAGCCGTCCGCCGCGGCATGGCGTTTTTTGCGCTGCCGCAAAATGCGGGCGATGGCACCCGCGCGCTTTGGCACACAGCCGACGCGATTTGGGAATCGCTCGGGGATACCTCGCGCGATTATAACTGGTATACCAAGCGCATGACTCTCAGCGCGGTTTATTCGTCATGCGTGCTGTTCTGGCTTGGTGACGCGAGCGAAGACGGGGCCGAAACCGAAGCCTTTATCGGCCGTCGCATCGCCAATGTTATGGATTTTGAAAAAACCAAAGCCAAGTTTCGCAACAGCCCGCTGGGCAAGCAGTTCTCCGCCACATTTGGCAGAATTCTTGACGGGGTAAAAGCCCCCGAAGCACCGGATGATCTTCCGGGAAAAATACACAAATAGGAGTTATATATGGCGCTTGGAAATAATGTCTGGACGTGGTTCAGAGGGGACTGGACGCAGGCCAATCTGCCAGTGCTTGGCTCGGCTGACCATGCCACATGGCAAGGCACGCTGGTTTTTGACGGCGCGCGCCTGTTTGAGGGTGTCTCGCCCGATCTTGATCTTCACTGCGCGCGCATTGTGCGCTCGGCCGAAACCATGGGGCTAAACAGCCCCTATACCTCCAATGAAATCCGGCAGCTGGTGCAAACCGGTATCCGCCTGTTCAAAAGCGGCACCCCGCTCTATTTACGGCCGATGATGTGGTCGACCGAAAGTGACAAGGGGCTGATCGCGCCTGACCCTGATTCGACCGAAATCGCGATTGTGCTGGAAGAATTGCCGATGTGGGTGCCGGGGCCGTTTAGCCTTACAGTAAGCCCGTTTCGCCGCCCGCACCCCGATACCGCGCTGACCGAGGCCAAAGCCGCCTGCCTTTACCCGAACAACGCCCGCATCTCGCGCGAAGCTGGCAGCCGTGGCTTTAACAATGCTTTATCGCTTGATCTGGATGGCTTTGTGGCCGAAACCGCCTCGACCAACGCCTTTTATGTGAAAGACGGGGTGTTTTATACGCCGGTGCCCAATCGCACCTTTCTCAACGGTATTACGCGGCAGCGGGTGATCAAGCTTTTGCGCGCTGCCGGGCATGAGGTAGTTGAGGGCAGCCTGACGGTGGAAGATTTTGCCGATGCTGACGAGATATTCCTGACCGGAAACGCCAGCAAGATCACACCCGTTACCCGGTTTGAAACCCGCGATTTGCCAACCGAAGCAGGCATGATGGTGCGCCAGCTTTATTGGGATTACGCCCATTCAAAGCCGGCAATATAATGCGCGCGGTCGAGATCACACAACCGGGCGGCCCCGAGGTGCTGGCGCTGTGCGAACGGCCAAAGCCGGTGCCGCGCCATGAGGAAATCCTGATCAAAATCACCGCCGCCGGGGTGAACCGCCCCGACGCATTGCAACGCGCCGGTGCCTATGACCCGCCCAAAGGCGCCAGTGATCTGCCGGGGCTGGA
>Ga0316205_10004101_pt1 | contig 13068 bp, 10 predicted proteins | sample 3monthpyrite_MG_FD_204941 | JGI IMG/M metagenome (GOLD analysis project Ga0316205, IMG submission 204941) | Microbial mat bacterial communities from mineral coupon in-situ incubated in ocean water Damariscotta River, Maine, United States -... | ecosystem: Environmental > Aquatic > Marine >... | reverse complement strand
TTAAATACGCTGCCGGTGGGTTTAGAGATTTTACGCGTATCGCTTCAAGTGATCCGGTTATGTGGCGTGATATTTGTGTGAATAATTCTGAAGCTATACTGGCGATGATGCATCATTTTCAACAGAACCTGGATTGTCTAAAAACAGCAATTGAACATGCCGATGGGGATAAATTGCTGAAATTATTTTCAGATGCTAAAAAAGCACGTGATGATTTTAACATATGATTTATAAATCTGTATTTAATGCTTTTTTAATCTAAATATTTAAAGAATATTTATCTTGAATTTTATAGATGATTTTTCTGATATTTTTAGAATTTATTTTTTACATAAAAAAGCCCTGTCTGGCTAAACGTTCAAGCACAGAACAGGGTGACTGCTATGACATGCAGGTGTTTTTATTTTTAAAACACGTACTGTGTCTGTAAATAAAATTCGTCCTCATTTTTATCCGTAACACCTTTGAGGTTTTCACCCATGCGGTAGGTCATTTGCACTTTAATTTTGTGCTTTTCAATAAACCAGTTTGCACCAATTGATGTTCTATTCCATGCATCTGCATAGTTATCCGCATCCTGTGTTTGATAACCTAAAACCAATTCTAATGTTTTCGGTGAAACCATATAACCAGCTTCTACTGCAGCATTAGTCAGGGTAGTTGCACCGTCTTTGTAGATGCCGCCAGTGTATGTAGCAACTACGGTTTCAGCATCAAAACTGTTTATCTGTGCATCTACCGAAAATCCATTACCACGAAATGCCGCTGATAATTCCAGGCCAGTAACTGAGTCAACATCAGCTTTATTGTTAGCTTCATTACCTGTATTGTTATCGCCATCATTACTCCATGTGTATGCACCCAATCCAATACTGGTTCCTGTTTTATTACTGAAATCACCCTGGCTGAATTTAACACGATTGCCAAAGCTCATTTCTACACGACCACCCGCCATAAAGCCTTCATTGAAATCATCATTCGCATTTGCAGGCGAATCAAAATCCAGTTTCTGATCATCCGGGTCAATACTCGCCTGTGTAATCGCTGCGCCCCAGTTAAACATTTTATCTGAAGCGTGACCTTTTAAATGAACACCCATGTTACGGTCTGGAGTGCCATAGTTGTGATCGCCAACAAACGTTCTTTCAACAAGTTGTTGCTTTTTGGAAGAGGTAATCATCTCACGTGAGAATGGAAATACTTTATTACCAATAATGATTTTTGTGCCTGATTGCGTTTTATATTGCATATACGCATCTTTAACTGCAATCTCATTTTCACCTTCAGCTTTTCCCATATCCCACTGAATTTTTCCTTTCCAGTTTTTATACAGACTGCCTTCTATATAAGGGCGTAAACGACGGAAAATTAACTCATCTGTTTTTTCACCACCTTCGGGATCTGATAAATGATATTGCATCTGGATACGTCCACCCAGTTTAATATACTTGTCGCCATCTTTATAAGTTACACCTGCAACTGCTGTAGCTGGTACGATAGTTGTTGCTAATAATATGCCAGCCGTTTTTGATATTGTTTTCATTCTTTTCTAACTCCAGATTTTACATCTATTTAATAAGCACGAAGATAATATGGCGAAAATGTTTCAGTTACGTGTAAGGTTTGTTACATTACTGTTAAGCATTATTAGTAAATTTCAGCGAGATATTTAATCGATGTGACTTATTCATTAATAGTGAATAAAGAGGTATATTAGAGGCGCAACAAAATTGTCACATTTTGTAACATTCTCGTAATAAAAAGCGAGTAATCTACCCATCATGAAAGATCAGATGCTTCAGAAAAAATATAACCAACGGGCTTTAAAAGACCGTATGACGCGCTATTTTGTCGGAATTGGCGGAATTAGCGTAATAGTTGCCATCCTGTTAATTTTCTTTTATCTGCTGCAGGTTGTAATTCCGATGTTTGAATCGGCCGAGATAGAAGAAGCTCAGGCCTATACATCGATGGGTGACGGTAAATCACTCTATCTGGGGCTTGAAGAGCAGGGCACAATGGGCGTTCGATTTACAGATAGCGGCCATATTATCTTTTTTGACACAGCTTCAGGCAAACTGGTCAAAAATGTAAACCTTAATCTTCCTGCCAAAGTCACCAGTATTTCTTCCATACTCAGCCAGGTAGTTCTGGGGCTTGAAAATGGCACTGTAATGCTGGTCAAATATGACTTTCAGTTAAGTTACCCTGATGATATCCGCACCATAACACCCGTTTTAGAGTACCCACTCGGAAAAGACCTTTTGGCACTTGATGGATCAGAAAAACCATTAACTGAAATAGCCGTACAGATAAATGAAGATGGAATTGGCATGGCCGCTAAAACGGCTGATCATCGACTGGTATTTGCAAGATACCTTCTGGAAAAATCATTTATAACAGAAGAAATAACAACTACATTAGCCTCAAGATCTGAGCAGGCTTTTAAAGATACTATTAACACAATAGCTTTAGCTCCTGCTTTAGATCATTTATATGTTGCAATGCAAGGAGGCGTACTACGGGATTACGCATTAGATGATGACGGGTTTGATGCTAATTTTACTGAATATAAGCTTAAGCAAAATATAACCCAGTTGCAGTTATTACTTGGAGGTAATTCACTTCTAATTGGTCTGCAAAACGGTGAAGTACAGCAGTGGATGTCAGTGCGTAATGAGCAACATGGCAGAATATTAACTTATATTCGAAATTTTACAGCTACCAAAAATGCCGTTACTGTTATATCAACAGAACAACAACGTAAAGGCTTTGCTGTTGCGGATACCAGTGGTGACATCACTCTTTATTATTCAACTTCACAACGTACTCTGGCAAATATTAATACGGCTAAGAAGAAAATAACAGCCATGGCCTGGTCTGCACGTGCACAGCATCTGTTAGTTAATGACGAGCAGGAAACGTTACATCTATATAAAGTGCGCAATGAATATCCTGAAGTATCATGGGATGTTTTATGGGGAAAAATCTGGTATGAAGGTTATGATGAATCCGATTATATCTGGCAATCATCTGCCTCTACAAATGAGTTCGAACCGAAATTTAGTTTAATGCCATTAACATTCGGCACGATCAAAGCCGCATTTTATGCCATGCTGTTTGCCGTGCCTATTGCAATTTTAGGTGCGATGTATACCGCACAATTTATGACGCCCCGGATGCGTCAAACCGTAAAACCATCTATCGAAATCATGGAAGCATTACCCACTGTTATTCTGGGTTTTCTTGCGGGTTTATGGTTAGCACCTTATGTTGAAACACATCTGGCAGGTGTCTTTACACTGTTAATTATTTTACCGTTTGGCTTTATATTCTGCGCCTGGCTATGGGATCAGATGCCAAATAAATCAATTTTTGAAAGCTGGGAAGCGGCACTATTAATTCCGGTTGTACTGCTGCTAATCTGGATTTCTATGAGTTTAAATACACCTATAGAAAATTTATTTTTTAAAGGTGATATGCGAGCTTATATGACAAATGAATGGGGAATAAATTACGATCAGAGAAATGCATTAGTAGTCGGATTAATTATGGGGTTTGCAATAATTCCCACTATTTTTTCAATTGCTGAAGATGCAATTTTCACCGTACCCCAACATTTAATTCGAGGTTCATTAGCTTTGGGCGCAAGCCGTTGGCAAACGATGTTACGTGTAGTTATGCCCGCTGCGAGTCCGGCACTTTTTTCAGCCATCATGATGGGCTTTGGGCGAGCAGTTGGCGAAACCATGATTGTATTAATGGCAACGGGTAACACACCGTTAATGGATATGAGTATATTCCAGGGCATGCGTACCCTGGCTGCCAATATTGCGGTTGAAGTGCCGGAAGCTGAAGTTGCCAGTACTCACTATCGCATATTATTTTTAGCGGCATTTATATTATTTATGTTTACTTTTATCTTTAACACCTTCGCAGAAGTTATTCGTCAGCGTCTGCGCAAGAAATATAGTGGCCTATAATGAAAAAATGGTTTAACAGTGGCACTCCGTGGATCTGGTTAAATGCAGGGGCAATTGCCATTGCTCTGGTCGCCGTATTCGGATTATTGTTTTTAATACTCGTGCGTGGAATGAGTCATTTCTGGCCCGCAAATGTTCATGCATTTGAATATCAGAATGCTCAAAATTCATTAACGGTTATCGCTGAAATTGTTGAAAGTGAAACTGTTCCGGCTGAAACTGTTCACAATGCGGATATTGATATCAAGCAGGGCAATATCACCCGCTATCTGGTTAAAACTGGTAACCGTGATCTTCTGGGTAGTGACTTCAGATGGTTATATGATATTGATCTGCAAAAAATTCAACAGCCTGCAAATATTATGGTGCTAGAAAGGATTGAATGGGGTAATTTTTACGGATATTTAAATTCTGTTTTCGAAAAAGACAAGCAGGTTTCCAGTACAGAAAATTTATGGTCAGTATTTGAAAAGCGATTACAGCGAACCATAAAACTACGCAAACAGATATTAGATCTTGAGCAGGGAAAAATTGGTGCGATTAACTATAAACTAGAGCGCTTGAGACTTAAAGAAAAGGGTTTACAGCTTGACGGTAAACTAACTGACACGGCATTAATCGCCATAAATGATAATCGCAAGCAACTTAATCTTGAATATAATATTTTACTAAAAGAAACCCAGTCTCTTTATAAAGAAATTAACCGTGACTCAATCCGTGCAACCGTCATGGATGGTAAGCAGGTAACCATACCCCTGGATAAAATTGTAAAGGCCTGGCAGCCAAATCAGTTTTCATTGTTTGAAAAGCTGAATTTTTATATTCACTCATTATGGAGCTTTATTACTGAAGATCCAAGAGAGGCAAATACTGAGGGTGGAATTTTCCCAGCAATATTTGGCACAGTAATGATGGTTATTCTAATGGCAATACTGGTAACCCCGTTTGGTGTTATAGCGGCAGTATATTTGCGTGAATATGCTAAACAGGGTGCCATTATTCGTATTATTCGTATTGCGGTTAATAATCTTGCCGGTGTGCCGTCCATTGTTTATGGTGTATTTGGTTTAGGGTTTTTTGTTTATTTTCTGGGGGGGCATATCGATGATTTATTTTTTCCGGCGGCTCAACCGGCACCCACCTTTGGGACACCGGGTTTATTATGGTCTTCTTTAACACTGGCGTTACTAACCTTACCTGTTGTTATTGTTGCGACTGAAGAAGGCTTGTCAAGAATACCCACTAGTTTACGCGAAGGCAGTTTAGGACTAGGCGCCACAAAAGCGGAAACACTGTGGCGTGTTGTATTACCCATGGCAAGTCCGGCAATTATGACCGGTTTAATTTTGGCTGTCGCACGAGCAGCGGGTGAGGTTGCCCCCTTAATGCTGGTAGGTGTGGTAAAACTTGCACCCAGTTTACCTCTTGATGGTAACTTTCCTTTTTTACATCTAGATAGGAAGTTTATGCATTTAGGCTTTCATATTTATGATGTTGGGTTTCAAAGTCCGAATGTAGAAGCGGCAAGACCTCTGGTTTACGCAACTTCATTTTTACTGGTCGTAGTAATTGTAGGTTTGAATTTAACGGCAATTAATTTACGAAATAGCCTACGTGAAAAGTACCGGGCACTGGATAACTAATTACTAGCAGGTTCTGAAACAAATCAGAAACAGGTTAGGGTATAGCACAAGTAAAAAGCGGATATAAAGATATGAGTAATGCAATATCAACAAAATTAGATAGCAGTTTATTTCATGCGCAAGAAGCAGATGAAATTACTGATATTTGTATGGATGTAAAAAATCTAAATCTTTTTTATGGTGAGTCCCAGGCCTTACAGAACATTAGCTTTCAGTTACAAAAGAATAAAGTAACCGCATTTATCGGACCTAGTGGTTGTGGCAAGTCTACTTTACTGCGTTGTTTTAATCGTATGAATGATCTGGTGGATAGCGTGCGAGTTGAAGGTGAAATCATTCTCGATGATCAAAATATATATGATCCTGATATTGATGTGACCTCTTTACGCCAACGAGTGGGTATGGTTTTTCAAAAACCTAACCCATTTCCAATGAGTATATTTGAAAATGTTGCCTATGGCCTGCGACTGCAGGGCATGAAAAAACGTAGACTTTTAGAAGATAAAGTTGAATGGGCATTAAAAGGTGCCGCATTATGGGATGAGGTTAAAGACCGTCTAGATGAAAGTGCACTGGGTTTGTCAGGTGGTCAGCAACAAAGACTGGTTATTGCTCGTGCTATAGCAATAGAGCCGGAAATTTTATTGCTTGATGAACCCGCTTCTGCACTTGATCCAATTTCCACGCTAAAAATTGAAGAGTTGATTTCTGAATTAAAATCTAAATATACTATTTTAATTGTTACCCATAACATGCAGCAGGCGGCTCGCGTGTCTGATGAAACCGCATTTATGTATATGGGTAAAATGATTGAGTTTGGTAATACCAATAAAATTTTTACCAATCCAGTAAAGAAACAAACTGAAGACTACATCACTGGCCGATACGGTTAATAAATTGAGGCATAAATATGGACAATAATAATTCGAGTCAGCATATTTCACATAAATTTGATCAGGAAATGGAAGATCTCCGAAATATGGTTTTAAAGATGGGTGGATTAGTTGAACATCAGATTTCCAGCTCAATAGATGCACTGCAAAGTGTTAATGCCATTGATGCTGAGAAGATAATCTTACGTGACCATAAGGTTAATGCATTAGAAGTTACAATTGATGAAGCCTGTACACAGATATTAGCCCGTCGTCAACCCGCGGCTTCTGACTTAAGAATGGTTATTGCCGTTATAAAGACCATAACGGATTTAGAGCGCATTGGTGACGAAGCTGAAAAAATTGCAAAAATGGCTTTGCATATGGCCGAAGAAGATGCCGGATTTAATAGTCGTTATGCTGGCATTCGCCATCTTGGAGATCAGGTTCACAAAATGGTGCATGATGTACTGGATGCTTATGCGCGACAGGATGTAGATGCGGCTATCAAAGTTGTGCGTGATGATGAAAAAGCCGACGAAGAATATCAGGATTTATTGCGTCTGTTAGTTACATACATGATGGAAGATCCGCGATGTATTTCTGAAGTGTTAGATGTTATGTGGGCGGCACGGGCATTAGAACGAATCGGAGATCATGCCAAAAATATTGGTGAATATGTAATTTATCTGGTTAAAGGAAAAGATATTCGTCACCTTGATTTAAACGAAGTTGAGAAGGATATTTTGTCATAATATGATTGTTTGATTTATTCAAATGGTTCATTTATTTCAAAAGGAAATTATACCAATATGAAGCATGCAAAGTTATTAATTGTTGAAGATGATACGGGCATTCAGGAAATGCTGGATTATTCTTTAAAACAGGAAGGTTATGAAATTCACTCGGCCTTTACTGTCAAAGAGGGATGGGAGTTACTTGAATCTAAAGCGATTGACCTGGTCTTACTAGACTGGATGTTACCCGATAATAGTGGCATAGATTTGTTGCACCGGATCAGAAAATACCATTCTAAGTTGCCGGTAATAATGGTAACAGCTAAAGCTGAAGAAGAAGACAGAATACTCGGTCTTGATGTGGGTGCAGATGATTATGTCACCAAACCTTTTTCTGTACGTGAACTTAATTCAAGAATTCAGGCGATTTTGCGTCGTTCAATGCCTGATGAACAGCCCATCCAGATTGGTGATTTATTTATCGACCCAGTAAGTCACCGTGTAAAAATAAAAGAATCGCCTTTAAATTTGTCGCCAACTGAATTTCGCCTACTGCATTATTTTATGGGCCATACTGACAGAGTTTTTTCACGCACCCAGTTACTAGATCAGGTATGGGGTGAGCAGGTATATGTTGAAGAACGCACAGTTGACGTGCATATACGAAGACTGCGTAAACAACTTAAACCGTTTGAAATGGATTCATTGTTGCAAACCGTTCATGGAAGTGGGTATCGTTTTTCACGTCAAATATAAATGTGAGTTTTTCTTTGAAAATTACCGCAACAATACAACGTGAAATTGTTTTTCTAGCTGTCTGGTTAGCATTTATGCTGACACTTGGTGCTATGCTTAGTGTTGCAGTACCTGCTTTGTTAGTTGCTTTAATTAGCTATATTTTCTGGCATTTATACAATCTTAATCGACTTATTAAATGGTTAATAAAGCCAGGTAAAAATACACCTGAAGCCATGGGTATCTGGGATGAGACATTTTTCAGGTTGCATAATCTACATAAGCGCCAGAATAAGGCCCGTAAAAAATTAACAAAAATGCTCAAGCAATTTCAAAAATCAACCAGGGCGTTACCCTATGCGACAATTGTTTTAGATTCAAATAATGTAATTGAGTGGTTTAATCCGGCATCAAAGTCATTATTTGGTTTGCGTTCAGGGCTGGATGTTGGCCAGCGTATCGATAATTTAATTCGACAGCCTGAATTTATAAAGTACCTTACGGCAAAGGTTTATGATAAATCTCTTGAGTTTACAATGCAGAATCTAAAGTTGTCATTAAATATTACCGGTTATGGTAGTGGTCAGTATTTATTAAGCGCACAAGATATAACGCAACGTAGTCAGCTAGATGACATGCGCAGAGATTTTATTTCCAATGCGTCCCATGAGTTGCGAACACCTATTACTGTGATGACTGGATATATTGAAGCGCTGCAAAGAAGCATTGATGAATCGAATAAGTTTCCTGTCGAAAAGATTTATCAGCAAACAATACGTATGGAAAAAATAATTAAGGAATTAATTGAGCTGGCTAAGCTGGAATCCTCTATGTCAGTCGATATAAATGAGGAAGTTGATATAACTGCTTTATTAAATGAAGTTTATAATGAATCGCTGGCATTTGATCAGTCAAAACATAAAATTCACCTGCAAATCACACCCGTTAAAATTAGGGGACGATATGAAGAAATTCGTACTGCGGTGTCTAACTTGTTAACTAATGCTATTCGTTACACACAGGAGGGTGGTGAAATAATACTATCAACCTCAAAAGATGAAACAGGCAGTTATATTCATGTTAAGGACAATGGAACGGGGATAGACTATGAGCATATTTCAAGGTTAACGGAACGCTTTTATCGTGTTGATGAGGGGCGTTCGCGGGAGAAGGGTGGAACGGGCCTGGGGCTTGCAATTGTTAAGCAGATTCTTGATCGCCATGGAGCGGTTTTACAGATATCCAGTCAACCTGATGTGGGCAGTGAGTTTACCTGCTATTTCCCGGTGAGTCAGTTATTGTCTTAATTTTCATAAAACTGTAACAATCCTGTCATTTCACATTCACATTATTCATACAAAATGTTCACACTTACTTATTCGGAGTTAATCGTAATGAAACAAAACAAATTTTCAACCGTTCTGGCTGCTACAGCTCTCAGTGTTGGTTTACTGGCATCAGGTGTAGCAAATGCAGTATCTGTTGATAAAGGTATTAATGAATACAAGCCCGTTAGTGGTATTTCGGGTAACTTGTCCAGCGTAGGATCAGATACCCTGGCAAATTTAATGACATTATGGGCTGAATCATTTAAGCGCGCCTATCCTAATGTTAATATTCAGATTCAGGCGGCAGGTTCTTCAACTGCACCACCAGCACTGACAGAAGCGACTTCTAATTTTGGTCCAATGAGCCGTAAAATGAAATCTAAAGAAATTGCAGCTTTCGAAGATCGTTACGGTTATAAGCCAATGGCTGTTCCTGTTGCGATTGATGCACTGGCTGTTTATGTGAATAAAGATAACCCAATTAAAGGCATGTCTATTTCTGATGTTGATGCGGTTTTCTCTTCAACCCGTAAATGCGGTGCTGACAAGAGCTTCGCTAAATGGGGTGATCTGGATATGACAGGTAACTGGAAAAACCGTGACATTCAAATGTACGGTCGTAATTCAGTTTCAGGTACTTACGGTTACTTCAAGAAAAAAGCATTATGCAAGGGCGATTACAAAAATAATGTAAACGAGCAGCCGGGTTCGGCATCTGTTGTACAGTCAGTTAGTAGTTCTGTAAATGGTATTGGTTACTCAGGTATCGGTTACAAGACATCGGGTGTGCGCGCTGTGCCTTTAAGAAAAAAATCTTCAGGTAATTTCATAGATGCAACACCGGATAACGCGGTATCGGGTACTTACCCCTTATCTCGCTTTCTTTATGTTTATGTAAACAAGCACCCCAACAAGGAATTGGCGCCATTAGATAAAGAATTTCTGAAACTGGTTCTATCTAAGCAGGGTCAGGAAGTGGTTATCAAAGATGGTTATATCCCTTTACCTGCAAAGGTTGTACAAAAGTACCTGAGTAAACTGTAAAGTAATATTTATAGCAATTCAGTTAAAGAGAGGCCGCAATTATTGCGGCCTTTTTTAGTTTTGACGGGTTACAATCCACCTAAAATTGCGGAATTAAATTTAACTAATTACCCGCTAATCCGAATTTCTTATATAATGTGATGCTAATTTTTATTGATAACCTAAACCTGTAGAGTGTTATGTCTCAAATTGATTACATCGTAAAACCCGGTGGCCAGCTTAGTGGTGAATTTCGCGTACCCGGCGATAAATCCATCTCACACAGATCCATCATGTTCGGTGCTATTGCCGACGGAACTACCCGGGTTACCGGCTTTTTGCAGGGAGAAGATAGCCTGAACACGCTACGAGCGTTTCGGGCCATGGGGGTTGAGATTAAAGGCCCAAATGAACAAGGCGAAGTCAGTATTTATGGGGTGGGAATTGATGGTTTAAAGCAACCCGCAGGTGATATTGATTTAGGTAATTCCGGTACCTCAATTCGGTTAATGTCGGGTTTGTTGGCAGGACAGGCATTTGATGTCGTACTCAGTGGTGACCGCTCATTGTCGAAAAGACCCATGAAGCGGGTAACTGATCCGTTAGCGTTAATGGGCGCCAGAGTCGATACAGAGGCTGGTGGCAAGCCGCCTCTGCGTATTCAGGGTGGTTCAGTAATTAAGGGCATCAATTATAAATTACCCATGGCCAGCGCACAGGTAAAAAGCTGTGTATTACTGGCAGGCATGTATGCCGAGGGTAAAACCTGTGTTACAGAGCCGGCGATTACCCGCGATCATACCGAACGTATGTTAACGGCATTCGGCTACCCGGTAGAAACCAATGGTCGCCAGATGTGTATTGAAGGTGGTGGGCGTTTAACTGCATGCAACATAGATGTACCTGCGGATATTTCATCTGCGGCGTTCTTTTTAGTGGGGGCTAGTATTGCGACTAAAGCCGATATTACTTTGCAACATGTCGGGGTTAATCCAACGCGCACCGGGGTAATTGATATTTTAAAGCTCATGGGTGCGAACATTGAGTTGTTAAATGAGCGCATTGTCGGGGGTGAGCCGGTAGCGGATATTCGAGTGCAAAGTGCGCCGTTAAAAGGTATTGATGTGCCAGATAACCTAGTGCCACTGGCGATAGATGAGTTTCCGGTATTATTTGTAGCGGCTGCCTGTGCAGACGGTAAAACAGTGATTACCGGTGCTGAAGAGCTACGGGTTAAAGAATCAGATCGCATTCAGGTTATGGCGGATGGCTTGCTGGCAATCGGTGTAGATTGTGAAGCCACAGCAGATGGCATGATTATTAAGGGTGGTACGATAAAAGGCGGCACGGTGCACAGTCGTGACGATCACCGAATTGCCATGGCGTTTACGATGGCGGCTTTACGCGCTGAGTCAGATATTACGATTGAAGATTGTGAAAATGTGAATACCTCATTTCCAGATTTTGTGGGTATTGCAAATAGAGCGGGAATCACTGTTTCAATCGCAGAGTAATGCCCTGTTTATGCACATTTCCCCGAGCAAATTAGCTGATGGAATACACTTAATTATGAATTCACAAACTGTTCCCGTTATCACCATAGACGGCCCAAGTGGCGCAGGCAAGGGCACCATCGCCCAGAACGTTGCCAGCGCACTGGGTTTTCACATACTTGACAGTGGTTCACTCTACCGCTTAACCGCATTAGCTACTCAGGACGATGATATTGCCCTGGCCGATGAAGATAAAATCGCGGCAATCGCCCTGAATTTAGTGGTGGCTTTTAAGCCCACTGAAGTCGGTCTGCAAATTTTTTTAAGAGATGAAGATGTCAGCGAAGCGATCCGTAAAGAAGATATTGGTATGCGCGCCTCAAAAGTAGCTGCCATACCAAAGGTGCGAGATGCGCTGTTAGCCCGCCAGCGCTGCTTTTTAGAGGCTCCTGGTCTGGTAGCCGATGGACGAGATATGGGCACAACTATTTTCCCCGATGCGCCACTCAAAATCTTTATGACCGCATCTGCAGAAGAACGCGCCGAAAGGCGTTATAAGCAGTTGAAAGACAACGGCATAAGTGCTAATATCGCCGCCCTCGTAAACGACTTGAAGTTACGGGACGAACAAGATGCAAATCGCGCTGTGTCGCCACTTAAACCCGCTGAAGATGCGATTCAAATCGATACCACAGAAATGGGTATAGATGAAGTCACTCAGAAGGTTTTAGATTTAGCGAAACAACGCATTTAGCTTTCCCCTTTTCCCACTATAGGTATGGGTAAAAGAGGGAGTGCTGATAAGGCCATAAACTACCAGTTTCATAAATGTTATGAATCTGGTAAGGGGAGATTTTAGTCATAATCCAAATCCCCCTCAATCCCCCTTTTTCTAAGGCGGAGGTTTAAAGAATCTTGTTCACAGGTGCTTAATTCAACATTGAATCAAGCTAAATTTAACTCTAACCCTGTTCGCTGCGCAGCCCGCAACTTAGGCCGCAATCCACCAGCCAGCAGTTATATATTTAATGGAAAGTATTATGTCTGAATCATTTGCAGAACTCTTTGAACAAAGCTTGCAAGAAACCGAAATGAATGCAGGTACCATTGTTAACGGTATTATTGTAGATATTTCTAACGGTTATGTAACCGTAGCAGCGGGCCTTAAATCTGAAGGCGTTATCCCTGAATCACAATTTTTAAGCAACGGCGAGCTCGAAGTTAAAGTTGGCGACGAAGTCGAAGTTGTACTAG
>Ga0316205_10004099_pt1 | contig 13074 bp, 14 predicted proteins | sample 3monthpyrite_MG_FD_204941 | JGI IMG/M metagenome (GOLD analysis project Ga0316205, IMG submission 204941) | Microbial mat bacterial communities from mineral coupon in-situ incubated in ocean water Damariscotta River, Maine, United States -... | ecosystem: Environmental > Aquatic > Marine >... | reverse complement strand
GTGTTCGGCGTTCCGCCGGAAGATGAGGCCATGATCGAGGCCGCCGCACAGAACATGGACATGGGAGACATGGACATGGGCACCGGCGGTGACATGAACATGGCCACCGATACGGCCATGGACATGACCGCTGGTGGTGACATGAACATGGCCACCGACACAGCCACGGACATGGCCGCTGGTGGTGACATGAACATGGCCGCCGACACAGCCACGGACATGGCTGCAGGTGGTGACATGAACATGGCCACCGATACGGCCATGGACATGACCGCTGGTGGTGACATGAACATGGCCGCCGACACAGCCACGGACATGGCCGCAGGTGGTGACATGAACATGGCCGTCACCGCTGTCAGCGAAGAGGAAGCTGACCGGCTGATGGCCGGACAGATGGCCGGGCTGATCGTGACCGCCGAAGGCGATTACGATCGCGAGATCGAGCTGTCGATGTCGGAATGGACGTTCTCGGATCTTTCGATCGACGCCCAGGCCGGCGAGCGGATCCGGTTCACGCTGCGCAATGATGGCACCATCCTGCACGAATTCATGTTCATGGGCATGGCGCAGATGCAGGGCGTCAACTACCGCGCCCAGCGGGCCGACTGGAACCTGCTGGAGCACGAGGCGCTTTTCGAGCAGTCGCTGCTTCTGCCTGGAGAGGAAATCACCTTTGTCGCAGAAATTGTGCGACCGGGCGTATGGATGTTCATGTGCATGCTGCCCTATCACATGCAGATGGGCATGATGGGTCAGATCTCCACCCCCGGCATGGCCATGGAAATGTAACCGGCCCATCGGGTTCGTGAAAAACCATGCGGCCCGGCACAACCTCGTGCCGGGCCGCTGCGTTCAAATGCCGGGTAAAAGACGCTCCCGGCCTGGACCGATTGTTTGCGCACCACACCTGCCCAAATGTGCGCAACCGGGTCACATCGCCGGCAATGCGCCGCTTTTGATCGCCGCTGATCCTCAGCGTGTCTGACCGGCTTGATCCTTGCGCCGTCGCCTCAGGCCGTCGCCAGGATCGCAAGGCCCAGCAACACCACCCCGCCGCCTAGAACCAGCTTCACCCCGTCGCGGTGATGCAGGTTCCATCGCGCCAGACGGTTCAGCCCGGCCCGTGACGACGCGATCAGCAGGATCGCCACCAGGGGCAGGATGAACATGATGTTGTAGACCAAAAGGTAGCTATAGCTGACCGCGAAATCGGTCTGTAGCGCCAGCAGGCTGACGATGGCGATATAGACCGCCCCGCTGCACGGAACGGTGCACAGGCTGATAAGCGCGCCCAGCCCGAACATAGTCGCCGCCGAGGCCGCGCCATCGACCCCGCGCACATGCCCCGCGACCCAGCGTGGCGCCGCCAGCCGGGGTCCGACGCCGGGCAGGAAATAGTCCTTGAGCATCCAGAGCCCCAAAAGCACGGACAAAAGCGCGCCCAGCCGCGCGCCCAGGTGGTTCTGCGCCAGCGCGGCCGAAACCTGCATCAAACCGGTGCCCAGAACCAGATAGGCCAGAAAAATGGCAAAGACGAAGGCGCCACCGTTCAACAGGATCCGCCGCCTGGCCAGCCCCACGCCGCCCGCCTCTGCTTTGCCCATCGTTGCCAGCAGCGCCGCGATGAACAGCAAGAGCAGGGTGAAGGAACAGGGATTGATCCCGTCCACGAAGCCGGCGATCAGGATGGTCGGCAGGGTGATCTCGGGACGCGCCAGAAGCCCGTCCGCTGCGCCCGCGAGGCCGGCAGGGGCCTGCAACCAGCCGGCGGTCAACCCGATGGCAAGCGCCGCGACAAGCGCCACCGACGCGCCGACCAGGACGGGCCTTTGTGTGACCACGCTCATGCCTCCACGATCAATTGGCCATGCATGTAGGGATTGGCGGCACCGCCACAGCAGACACCGCAATAGAAATCATAGGTGCCTGGCCGCTCGACGGAGAAGCTGACACGGGATTCGCTCAGCGGACCGACCATGAAATCCACCTCCAGCTCGTCGATGGCAAACTGGTGCCAGCCACCGCCGTCGGTGTGCAGGGAATTGTCGCGGTTGATCAGTTGCAGCTCGATGGGCACACCGGCCCGCGCGCGCAGCACGTTCGGCGCGAAACCGCCCATCGAGATGCTGACCGGCGTCGCCTCGGCGGGCGTGGCCAGCGTCGCCTGGCGCAGGGCAGGCCACAGGAAATAACCCGACGCGCCAAGCGTGCCGACCGCCACCAGGCCAAAGCCCAGAACGCTGCGGCGATTGGGACGCGCGGGCGGGGTTTCGGGCCCGGCCTTCGGGTCCCGGACTGGTGAAGTCTTGTCTGTGTTTCCGGCCATGACCCGGCTCTCCGCTATCGGTTGGTTCGATGTCAATACCCCGGCGGGCCGATGGGCCCGCCGGGGTTCAGGGTCATCACATGGCCGGCAAAGCACCGCTTTCGATCGCCGCCGCCAGTTCCTCGGCATCCACGGCGCCGTCCTTGTTGGTGTCAAGCGCGTCGTATTGCTCCTGGGTCAGATCGGCATATTCGGTCTGCATTTCGGCCAGCGAATAGAGCCCGTCCTGGTCGGTATCCATTTCATGGGCAAACGCGGCACCGGTGGCGGCCAGAAGTCCGGCGGCGGCGAGCGCGAGGATTGGGGTCGTTTTCATTGTAGGGGTCTCCTTGGGTGTGTTCGAAGTGGGTCGCCCGGGGTTCAGAAACCCGGGCGCGTTGCTCGCGCGCCGTCCAGTGCAGAGCGGCGCGGAATTCGAATTGGAACGGCACTGGGCTGCGCCCGGGCGGCGCCCCAAACAAGCGGGGCGGCGACGGCCAGGGCGATCAGGATCAACGTCATTGCTGGTGCCTCCTTGCACGGTTACGCCTGTCAGTATCACTGTGGCGTTCAAGGAGTAGACGCTGCCAATCGGTTTCGATTACACGCCACAACCCCTGTTTTCGGCTGCCGCACCGTCAATCCGCGCGCTCGGCGACAACGATCTGATAGAGCCCGCCGAATAGGCGCCGCTCGCGCCAGCACAGCCGGCCTGGCACCGACGCGAAGGACCGCACCGGACGGCGCCACATCTCGGCGGCGAAGGGTTCCAGCAGGCGAAACACCAGCGCCATCAACGGTCGCAACGGATGCCAGCGCCGCGGGCGGGCGTAATCGACGAAGATCGCGCGCCCGCCCGGCGCCAACCGGTCCAGCGCCGCATCGACCACCCGTTGTTTGTGATCGTCGGGCAGCTCATGCAGCAGGAAGAAACACACAACGGCATCGTAATGGCCCGCCCCCGGCGTGGCGGCGTCGCCCACCGTCAAGGTGATGCGCGGATCGGCACCCAGCTTGGCGGCCAGGTTTTCCACCTGGATCGGCGCCGCGTCCACCACCGCAAGCCGGCCCCGGGGCCCCAGATGATCCACCAGGCGCGGCGTCAGATCGCCGTAAACGCAGGCGAGTTGAAGCACCCGTGATCCAGGCGCGATTTCCGCCAGAACAGCATCCGACAGGCGGCGGTATTGCCCCCACAAGATTGCCGAAACCACCGCCGGGTGATCGAAGATGCGCAGACTTGCGGGCCGCAGATAAGCCCACCAGTAATACCGTTCCAGATAGTCCGGGATCGTAGAGCGGATAGCCACCGGGTGCAGCCCGCCGAGAGCCGACGCGCCAGGCAGGGCCCGGCGCGGATTGCGCGGTTGGGTCTTGTGTGTTTGGGACATGAGAATGGGCTTTGCGGCTGCTTGCGGTTTCATTTGAGAGATGAGTCCGTGAAACAGGCGCCTCTCGATCAGCATCCCGCCGATTGAGAGGCGCCGGTTCCGATTTGGCGTTGAGGCAAACCGCTTCAGCCGATCCGCAGCAGCAGGGTATCGCTCAACATTGTGGGCGGAATATCCAGGTTGCGTGGGGCCGGCCCCCTGCGGACACGGCCCGACATATCGTAATGCGAACCGTGGCACGAGCAGAACCAGCCGCCCCAGTTGCCGACGGTGGCCCCGTCCTGTCCCTGTGGCACACAGCCCAGATGCGTGCAGATGCCGATCACCACCAGCCATTCGCCGGCCTCGTCGGCGGTGCGGTTCTGATCCAGCGCCGGCATTTCCTGGGCGTTGTTGGGGTTCTCCTCCACGTAATCCACCGGATCGACCAGATCTTCCAGCGGCGTCGCCCGCGCTTCGGCGATGGCCTCGGGCGGGCGGCGCCAGATGAAGACCGGGCGTCCCTGCCAATTGACCGTGATCCTCTGGCCGGGTTCGACACCGGACAGATCGACATAGATCTGAGACAGGCTTTGGACATCGGCCGCAGGATTCATCGAATTGATCAGTGGCCAGGTGACGGCGCCAAGCGCAACCGCGCCGGCGCCGCCAGTGGCATAGTAGATGAAATCGCGGCGCCCGGTTTCAGGTGGGTCGGGTGACCCGTGCGTAACCTTTGGGTTGTCGGACATGGATTCCTCCTTCGTCGGTCCGCGCGCCGCGCCGCGCGAACCCTATTTCGGGGCGGGCTTTGCGCGGGATCCCATGATGCCAAGGGCGATCAGCAAGACCGCGCCGGCGAAGAACGTCACCAGCATCCAGGTCGGCAGATAGAAGGTCATGTAGACATTCCAGCCGATCCAGCCGAGGCTCTTGGTGACCAGAGACGGCGTGCCGCCAAGTGACCCGCCCAGGGTTCCGGTGATGGTGATCACCGCCACCCCGATGGTGGCCAGCGCGAGGGTGATCCAGCGCTGCGCGCCCTCGAACAGGTGACGGCGGAAGCGGTAGCCCAGCACGCTCATCACGGTCCAATAGGACAGGGTCCATGTCGCCAGCATGATGTGGTTGCGGCCCAGCGGGCTTTCGGTGATCGCCGACCACGGATAGATCGTCAGCCCCAGCCCGTAGGTCACGAAGCCGGCCAGGGTTCCCAGGGCGGCCACCGGCCAGATCGCCTTTTGCAGCCGCACGGCAAATTCCGCGTCCGACAGGCTGCGGATCAGGATGAACAGATAGGCTGTTACCCACAAGCCGACCGGGAAGTGCGCGACGAGGATGTGATAGACCGGGCTCAGCGACCACGATGGTGCGCCCTCGACGGCCACCGCCACCCCGCCATCCGCGCCATGCGCCAGCGCCGCGCCCGTTGCGGCCATCAGTATGGCGGCGCTTGCCAGTCCAGTCCGGCGGCCGCGCGCCAACCATCCCAAGCGATTCATGTCGTTATCCTTTCGTGCCTTTGCTGCGGTGCCGGTGAGAGCCGTAATTGTGTTCGAGCGGGTCATCACGCATCCCCCTCCTTGCGGCGCATCAGCAGGTTGACACTGATACCCAATCCGACGATCAGGCTGAGACTTGCAATCAGCGTCCAGAGCCATTGAGCGCGGATTTCTTCGCGGAATTCCATCTGCACACCGTAAAGCGCCAGTTGTTCCTCGGTGTGGCGCGCGGCAACCGGCACGCGCTGCGCGATACGGTCGGCACCGGGGTGCACGCGCGCATCGGTCAACTGGCCCCAGGTGATCTGACCGGGATAGTAGACTTCGATCTCGGTCCAGGGGCCCGTCCAGTCCGGCTGACCCGGTTCGGAACGCCTGGCCTCTATCTGCGCGGGCTGGCCAAGTCCCAGGGACACCGGCAACGAGATATAGTGCCACCGCATGGTCGAGGCGTTGCGGAACACCGCGAACGCCAGGTCATAGCTGCCGCCATCCTGGAAGATCTTGTCGTCCAGCGGGTTGCCGGTGTCCATCGCGCGTTGCAGCGTCACGTCCCAGAATCCGTTGCGCCAGCGGGCCGCCGAAGGCTGCACCACATCCGCGCGAGAGCCCGTTTCCGGCCGCAGGAACCGACGCGGAATCGTGTCGCCGTTCTGCCATTCATATGTGGGATCGAACGGCACGGCGGTCTGTTCGCTGAGATAGTAGGTATCATTGAACCCCACATCTCCCGCGACCACATCGTCGAAGCTCAGCGCACGATAACCGGCGACATCCGGGTCGAACATGAACCTGGGCTGGCCAGACGCGCTGTCGAAGTTGGTCATGTAGGGGCCGGTGCCCTCGTCGCCGCCGCGTTCTTCGGCAACCAGCCCGTCATCGCCCAGCCCGATCGGGTTCGACCGGCTCGACCGCCATTGCCACAGGTCGATGAACTGGCCCGCCTCGCGCAGCATCTGCAAATCGCTCTCGGGCCTGACCGTATCGAAATCATTGGGATCGGTCCGGGTCGAGGGCAGATATTTCGTCCGTTCCTCGTCGGTCTCGGGCACACCGGTGAAGGTGGTCAGCCCGTCGCCGATGGTGATGTAGCCGCCGTAACGCGAAAAGAGCGGCACCGAGCCGTCGTCGATCATCATCGCCACCCGGTCCTCGGTCAGGAATTCGGGATTCGGACCCAGCGACTCGCCGCCGCGCCGGACCCACTCTCCATCCTGATAGATCAGCACATCGTTGAAGATCGACGGCCGCTCGACCGGCCAGCGGTAGCGAAACCAGATCGTGTCACCGTCATAGGCGACCTTGACCTGAAGATCGCTCATCAACTCGTCAGGGATCACGATGTTGCGTTCAGGATCATCCCTGACGACACCGGTCCCATGGGTGACCCAGGCGGCCACCAGCAGCCCGGCAAAGATCGCCGTCGAGGCAGCCAGATATTTGGTTTGTCTTTTCATTCCAATGTCCCTTTCGATTGGCGGGCTATTGCGCCGCCGCCTTCTTATTGGTGTTCGTAGTCGAAGCTCTGTTCGACGGTGCGCTGACCGCCGGCAAACGTCGCCTCTATTCTGACCTCGTAATGCTGGCGCGGCTGAAGCGCGAAATAGGCGCCATAGGTCTGTGCATCGCCGATGGTGAAGGGCTCGAGCGTGCTGGGCGTTCCGCCCAGCCCGGCTTCGGCCACGGTTGCGACAACTGCGGCATCGGTGATGCGGGCGCCGGAAACCGTGTCGAACAGCGCCACCTGGACATGGTGAACATGCCCGCCGCGCGGAACGCCGCCATGCATCCGGAATTCCTCGGATCCCGGCGGGAATACCCGCAGCATTTCGGCTGGCAGCACGGCGAAGTAGACCGCGACATCATCGACCACCGCATAGTCGCTGGTTGTCTGCGCCAGCGCGCCTGAGGATGACGCGATCACAATCGCGGCACCGAGGGCGCGCAGGGCGTCGCGCCCCGGCCTGGATGTCAGATCGCGTGGATTGAACATCTTGAATCACCCTTTGAATGTCTGGCCGCTGAATGCGGCACTCAACAAGGACGCTGCGCCGAACCATTCATTACCGAACGCGTTTCGATTGATCGCCATCCGGGCCGCCTGTGCCCCGGCCTCGTCTTGACCTGCGATGCCACAACCGGCCGCAAGGACCGGCTCCGTCTAGCTCGCGCAAGAACCGGGTATCGGCGGCGGATCACGTCTTTGCGCCATCCGGGTGTTCGAGCATTGGCACCCCGTCGCGGGGCGCTGGCCGCCTGGCCCATCCCCCTCGGGTATGAAAAGGCCCAAAGCCATCAGCACGGCGATATCGCGCCGGGTCTTCTCCAGCATGTCCTCCACCTGGTTCAACTCCAGGTTCAGTGCATGCGCGGCCTGTGCCGGGGTCTGCCCCTCGACTTGCGTCAGCCGCAACAGCGCACGGCGCAGACGGGTATCCGTGTCCTCGACATCATCCTGACACGCGCAGAACAACGCGCTGAGGATGTTCTGGAATTCCTCGTCAAACTCCGGGCCGGACAGGTCAAAGCCGGCCCCTGAAGGCCGCAAGTTCTGCATTTTGGGGCCACCCCTGGTTTGCCGGGCCGCAAAGCCCATCCCAGTGTAGACGCCGGATTTCGGGCGCCGTTACATAGCCGCCGGGTCAGGCCTGGCGCTCGTCGCTGCAATCGGTTTCCTCGACCGGGTGTTCGCAGCCGACCGGCGGGCAGGAACAATCCTCGAACCCATGCTGGCAGCAATAGCCGCAATGCGACAGCAGCGCATCGGCCAGCGCGGCGCGCGCGCGGTGCAGCCGGACATTCAGCGTGCCGGGCTTGAGGTCAAGTTCGGCCGCGAGTGTCGCGCGGTCCGCCCCGTCGATATCCAGCCGACGGATCAGGTCGGCATCCGACGGGCGCAGCCCGGGCACCAGCCCCTTGACGCAGTTGCAAACCACGCCCATCGCCTCGGCCGGGTCCTCCTCAAGCGCCGCCGTGTTCAACTCCAGCGCCACCGCGTCATTCAGTCTGCGAGAGCGCCCGGCCTTTCGATAATGGTCATTGAGCGCCGAGCGCAGAACCGCGTAGAGCCAGGCATCCATGCGCTCGACTTCGCGCAACTGGTCCTTTCGGGCCAGCACCCGGATGCAGAATTCCTGAAGCACGTCCTCGGCATCGGCGCGGTTGCCCAGGCGCTTGACCAGAAACCCCATGAACGCCGAACGCCCGGCGGTCAGGGCGCGCTCCAACCCCCGGTCGCCCGGGTTGGCACGCGGGTCCGGCGGGGATGACTGAGCCATATCCGTAGCCTCCTTCACAAGGGTTGTGCGTGGCGACCGATCCGAATGTCGGTCCTCATCCGCCAACCCAACTGACCAGCAGAATGATCGCCAGAACAAGATCGACGACGATGCAAAACGGAATATACCACGTTGGAACGTCGGCAAGCATATGGGATTTTCGATGATGAAGGAAGTCCCACCCCGCATGGCCGACCAATCCGGCAGGAATGATCCAGGGCGCCACCAACAGGCCGCCCAGTGCAAGCACCGAAAACGAAATGGCAACCGATGCCTCGGACATGACGGCGTGGTCGCGCCCGTTGACGATGGCGAATCCGACATAGATCCCGGCGATGAACACCAGCGTCAGCGCCGCGACAGCAACCGACCAGTCCAGCGGCAGGAACAGATGCGGAATGCTGATCGCCAGGCCGACGACCAGCCCGCCAAGCGCGGGCCGCGTGTTCATGAATTCAAGCATTCGCCGGTCCTCCGTTGCAAGGGTCCAAAACGGATCCCGGTCGCACGGGTTCCGCTTTCGTCGATGCCCGGCGCGGCGCGCGCGCTTTCAGGCAAACAGCACCGGGCATTCGCGCGCGCATTTGTTGCGCGCGATGATGTAGATCAGATGCAGCGTTCCCAGCCCCGCCAGCAGGCAGAAGAACGAGATATAGGCATAGCGCAGGAACAGGATATCCACGACCACCACCGCGACGATGGTCAGCGCGAACCAGCGCATGTGCATGTAGGTCGAAATCGCCGGCGGCGCGATGATCAGGAACAGATAGATCGTGTACGTCAACGGGCGCGGCATCAGATAATCCAGGATCATCGTGCCTTCATAGGCCAGGCTGTCACGGTTGACCGACACTTCAACCCAGTCCGGGTTCAGCAGGTGCGGCACATAGAGCGCCAGACCGAAGGCAAGCCCGGCCACCGACATCGCCGCCATCCAGGGGCGGCGGCGGCTTTCAGGCGGCTCCAGCACCCACGAGGCCAGCGGAATCCAGAAGGGCCACATGAACCAGGTGAAGAAGATGAACCCAAGTGCGTTCAGCAGGGTCGTGGACGGATCGCCGGTGTTCACCCCCAGCCAGACACCGCCCTCCATGAACTGCTGGATCCCGGCAAAGACCGGCATCAGCGCCACCGGCAAATAGCGTTTGTTGATTGCCCAGGCCCGTGACACCGCATAGCCGCCACCGGCAAGCAGGACGGCACTGGCGGTGAAGCTGACGGTCTGGGACAGGCACATGGTTCGGGCTCCGGCAAGGTCTGGGGCAAAATCTGGGTCAAGGTCCGGGCGGGCGGACGATCCCCGTCCCTATCAGCCATTCGGCGACCTGTCACGGCGATTTGTTGCGTCCGCGCCTGGCACCTCCAAGGTTCGGCCCGGCATGGATCAGGGGCTTGCCCAGCGCACGTCCCCGGTCATACTTGGCGTTCGGATGACTTTTTGATCGTCAGGAACACACCATGCCGCGCGCGCATCGCGGCATCAGAACCGGGGGCGCAAATGCCGCAACACGCGGAAATAGAAATTGTCGGGGCGGGTCCGGCCGGCCTGACCTGCGCGATCGTGCTGGCGCGGGCCAACCGCAAGGTCACGGTGCGCGAATGGCACGGCAATGTTGGCCACCGGTTTCATGACGACTTTCAGGGTCTGGAAAACTGGACCGACCCGCAGGACGTTCTGGACGAACTGGCCGAGGCCGGGATCGCCGCCGATTTCGCGCATCTGGGGGTTACCGAAGGTGTCGTGTTCGACAGCCGCGCCAGGGCCTGCCGGGTGCAGGGGGCGAAACCCCTGTTCTACATGCTGCGGCGTGGCAATGCGGAGGGCACACTGGACCGGGCGCTGCTGAACCAGGCCCGCGCGGCCGGGGTCGAAGTGCGCTTCAACGACCGCGTGAGAACCACCACCGACGCCATGGTCCTGGCGGGCGGGCCGCGGCGCGCCGATATCATCGCCGTCGGCTACGTTTTCGACACGGATATGGCCGATGGCGCGTGGCTGGCCTTCGGGCCGGATCTTGCCCCCAAGGGCTACGCCTATCTGCTGGTGCACAACGGGCGCGGAACGGTGGCCAGTTGTCTGTTCACCGGCTTTCGTGATCAGGCGCAACACCTGGCCGCGACGGTGGCGTATTTTCAGCGGCACGCCGGGTTGCGGATGGACAATGCAAAAGCCTTCGGCGGGTTTGGAAATGTCCGCCTGCCGCGCACCGCGATGCAGGGCGCCAACCCGGTGATCGGCGAACACGCGGGCTTTCAGGACGCGCTTGCGGGCTTCGGGCTGCGCTACGCGATGCGGTCCGGCCGGCTGGCGGCGCAAAGTCTGATCGATGGCACCGATTACACGACAGCCTGGAAACGCGCCTTGCAGCCGGGTCTGCGCGCGGGTGTGGTGAACCGGTTCATGTTCAACCAGACCGGCCCACGCGGGGTGGATTACCTGATCGCGAAACTTGGCCCGGGCGACACGCGCAACCTGCTGCGTCCGGCCTATCAATTGTCACTGCCCAAGCGCCTGCTGCTGCCGCTGGCGCGGCGGCGCTACCGCGCGGCCCTGACCGATCCCAGCTGCGACCACACCGATTGCGATTGCGTCTGGTGCCAGCATGGCGCGCACGAAGTCACGGAATTGCGCCCGCAAGCTTGACCCCCTGCCCTGCCCTGCGGCCTGCCGGCACTATGGTGTCATTGCGCGGGCAGGCCCTTCACGGCGCCAAAACGGCCGGCTTCGCCGCCCTGATTTTCGACTTGCCCCTCCAGGTGACAAAGCCGATGCCCAGGATGACCAGGGCGATGCCAAGAAACTGAACGCCGGACAGACGCTCGCCAAAGAACAGCGCGCCGATGGTCAGGCCGAAGATCGGCACCAGGAAGCTGAACACGATGGCCTTGTTCAGTTCCACCTCCTCCAGCACAGAAAACCACACCCAGTAAACCAGCGCCGAGCCGAACAGCGCCAGGCCCAGCAGCGAGAAGACGAACACCGATGTCCATTGCACGCTGCCCGGGTCCTCCATCACGAAGGCCGCGATGCCCAGCGGAACACTGCCGATCAACAACTGCACGCCCATCGCGAACAGCCCGTCCACGCTGCCGGCGACGGACTTGATCGCCACATTGCTGATCGTCACGCCGATCGCCGCAAGAACGATATAGCCAAAGCCGATCGCGCTGCCGGTGCCGCCCCCGTCGACCAGTTGCGGCAGGGCGATCACCAGGATCCCCGCGAAGCCGATCAACAGCCCGGCCCAGCCGATCTTCGGCAGCCGCTCGCCCAGCCAGGCGACGCCCAGCATCGCCGCCAGCAGCGGCTGGGCATTGGCGATGACCGTGGCAAGCCCCGGGGACACGAATTCAGCCGCATGAAACATGCCCAGATATCCCAGGCTTGTCGCGCCAAGGCCAACCACGACCAGCGTCAGCCAGGTGCGCCGGCCGCGCGGAAACGGGCGCCCCAAGGCCAGCGCGACACCCACCAGCACGGCCCCGGCCAGAAGGGCGCGCAGGGTGGCAAAGGTCAGATGCGGGGCATAGCGCAACCCCGCCGTGATCAGCGGAAAGCACGCCGCCCACAGGAACATGGCCAGAACGATCTTGGCGATTGTCTTCGGCGGCATCGGGGTTTCCTATTCCAGGTCAAGACCGGAGGACATTCGGAAATCTTCCGACTTGCCAACCCGGGGGCGAATTGAAGATACTGCGGGTCTCTGGCCGTGCAGGCCCATTTGAAACCGCAAGTGTCAACAAATGCGAAACACGGCCTTGGCGACAGTCGTATGGACGAAGTAACAGGACGCAACAGCAACCGATGCCTTACCGGGGCCAGGCACCTTTCTTTGTGCCCGCGGCCCTCGCTGCCCTGTAATCATCAGCAGTATCTGACGTCTGTTACAGGAAGCCTTGGGGGCCAGTGATGTCATTTTCAACCTGATGTCCCCTCCATCCCAATTCAAGACCGGAGCCGACACATGTCCGACAGTGAAACCCCGCACGACGCCCGCTTTGAACAAGGCGGCAGCCGTTTGCGGTTTCCACCCAGACGCATGGCGATGCGGCTGCTCGCCAAGTCGCTGCGCCACCTGGTGCGCACCGGTCGCCTGACGCTGATCGACCCGGATGGCGAGAAATGGGTCTTCGGCCCCGGCAACGGCACGGCCGTCACCATCCGCGTAACCGACCCCGGGCTGCCCGGGCGGCTGCTGACCAATCCCAGCCTGGCGCTTGGCGAGGCCTATATGGATGGAACGCTGCGCATCGAATCCGGCAGCCTGCGCGATTTTCTGTCGATCTGCATGACCGATCTCGACGCCGTGGATGACATGCCCGGGCGGCGGATCAGGGCCTGGCTGGATGCGCTGCGCATTCGCCGGCTGCATCACAATCCGATCAACCGCTCGCGCGCCAATGTGGCGCACCACTATGACCTGTCGAGCGATCTCTACAATCTCTTTCTCGATGCCGACCGGCAATATTCCTGCGCCTATTTCCCCACGGGCACCGAAACCCTGGATGAAGCGCAGATCCTCAAGAAACGGCACATCGCGGCGAAGCTGCTGCTGCGGCCCGGGCTTGACGTGCTGGATATCGGGTCCGGCTGGGGTGGCCTGGGGCTGGATCTCGCG
>Ga0316205_10004098_pt1 | contig 13076 bp, 10 predicted proteins | sample 3monthpyrite_MG_FD_204941 | JGI IMG/M metagenome (GOLD analysis project Ga0316205, IMG submission 204941) | Microbial mat bacterial communities from mineral coupon in-situ incubated in ocean water Damariscotta River, Maine, United States -... | ecosystem: Environmental > Aquatic > Marine >... | reverse complement strand
TGCCCGGGTTGGGTTAACTGGGTTGAGCTCAACCGGCCAGATCTATTGCCATACCTGAGCACCACAAAGTCGCCACAACAAATGCACGGCGCACTGACCAAACGCGGCGCCTTTGTCCATAGCCTTGGGCCAGAATTTGCCAGTGGTGATAAAGAACCCTATGTGGTCAGCGTGATGCCCTGTACCGCTAAAAAAGATGAGGCCGTTCGACCCGGAGTCAGCGGCGATGTTGACCATGTCATAACAACACGCGAACTGGCCAGAATGATCAGAGCGCGCGGCATTTCCTTTAGCGCACTGGCAGAAGACGGAACATTCGACAACCCGCTGGGTGAAAGCACCGGTGCAGCACAAATTTTCGGCGCATCGGGTGGCGTAATGGAAGCCGTTGTACGTACTGCCAGCCATTATATTGGCGAGGAAAATTCCAATCCTCTGGAATGGCATCAATTACGTGGCGTAAGCCAGGGCGTAAAAACTGCGGATGTACCTGGCGTCGGCAAAGTGGCTATTTGCAATGGCATTGCCCATGCACAACAAATGCTGACATCTGAAACATGGCGCGATGAATATGTCGCGATTGAAGTCATGGCCTGTGTAGGCGGATGCCTGGGTGGCGGTGGCGAACCAAAATCCATGGATCCGCTCGTGCTTGAAAAACGCATGCAGGCCATTTATGCAGTGGACAAAAATGCTCCACGCCGCAGATCATATGAAAATCGGGATGTTCAAAAGCTGTATGCCACAGAATTAAAAGCCCCAAATTCCGAACAAGCACACAAGTTACTCCACACCGCCTATGCGGCACGTCACTCAAAACGCTTACTCTTAATGCGCTTTCTCGATTGCGTCGACAAACGAGACGGTCATGCTGCCGCCAGTCTGTTTCATCCGCAGGCACTGTGGTCAACAGCTTCACCTTTTGGCGAGATACAGGGCGCAGAAAATATAAAAACCTTGATCAACTCGAGTTTGCCACCCCGAAAATATGGCAGTGCTTTTGCACGGCACCGAATGGCATCTGCATCCGATATTGATGATCTCACCGTTGTAACACCTGCGGGGGAAAAATGCCGTTTCAGTATTGAAATCGCCAGCACTGATCAAGACGGGCAGTCGAGAATGGTTATCAGAAACCTTGTGAGAAAGGTTATTTAATCATTTTTATTACTACGAACTCTGCTACTTTAACTTTTCACTCCTCAAGCCGTTTAATTGATCATGAACTACTATCAGAATCTGCCATATAGCATATGATCAAAGTGAATCAGATAAAATTGATTCATATCACCCACGCATTCAGCCATTACACTACAATCAATTTATTACTGACAACAGAGCAATCGTAAAAATGACCTCCTTTACAAAAGGCGTCAGCATGTTTTTATTGTCGATTATCATCATGGCCCTGCTGATCACGACCGTACTTGGCTTCATGCTTGGGTTCTCTCACCCGTTACCCTGGATACTGATTGGATTTTTAATATTCATTCCTTACCTTCATGAATTTTTAATCTCACGCCATAATATTAAATGGGACCCCTCAATGGATACCGGTATTGATCTGATTGATGGTGATCATAAAAAACTCATCAGTCTGATTAATCAGCTGCAAAACGCAACCCAGTATAAAGTTGACGACCACATCATTGATCAGATTATGGATGATTTACTTAACTACACTAAATATCATTTTGACCGCGAAGAACTATTAATGCGCAGCAACCAGTACCCAGATTATGAGAACCATAAAAATTTGCATAAAGAAATGATCTCAAAGATGTCAGAGTGCATGGAAGAATATAAAAGCAGACCCGAGAACACCATTGATGATGCACTCAACTTTCTAAAAAACTGGCTCATCCACCACATTAAAGGCGATGATCGAAAATACATTCCTTATATTAAAAACAGTAATCTGAACAATCATGAACGCACAATTTAATAAATGAAAAACAACATCATAAAATTTTACAAGCATTTATTAGCAAGAAAGCTTATCTTCGGCTCAACTGTTGGCGCCTCCATCTTTTTTATGGTTATTGGAGTTGTTTACTGGGGCGCATTTAACACGGCAATGGAAGCAACCAATACAATGGAATTCTGTATCAGCTGTCACGAAATGAAAGACAATGTATATGTTGAATATAAACAGAGCATACACTACAAGAATCGCTCAGGAGTCAGAGCAGTCTGCGCTGACTGCCACGTACCTGACGAATGGCAACACAAAGTCGTAAGAAAAATACAGGCAACAAACGAGTTATTTCATTCCATTACCGGCAGCATTAACACGAAAGAAAAATTTACCAGAAAACGCAGAGAATTGGCTGAAAATGTCTGGAAGACAATGAAAAAAAATGACTCTCATGAATGCAGAAACTGCCATGATTTTGAAGCCATGGAAGCAAAAGTTCAGCAAAGCCGCAGCGCATTAGTACACAAAGCAGGACAGGAAAGAGAGATGACCTGTATCGACTGTCACAAAGGAATCGCACACAATTTACCTGCCGATGCTGAACCATACATTGGTGGCAACGATGATGATCACCAATATTACAAAGCCAATAACTTAAAATGCTACCAGTGCCACGAAAACATGCCTAAGCCAGAAGAAGACTGGGGATTTTAACTCAAACAGTCTGATATTTAGACTGAACAATCACGGCTTTCGGATCAACAATACAAGCTTCCCGGCATAAGGCACAGCCAGTACAAAGCGCCTGATTTATTTCTGGCTTTTCCATTTCCCAAACCATTGCCCCCTCTACCGGACAAACACGACAGGCCCCGCATTCAGGTCCCATATAAGGCAAACAAGTTTCCTTATTAATAAACACTCTGGCTATCTTTGGTACAAAACGCTCCTTATACTGATCACCATAAACATCCGGTTCAGATAACTCATTTTTCTCTGCCGTTATCTCAGGCAACTTTAATGCGCCAGTTTCACAGGCATTTACACATGGCCAGTCTTCACATAAATGGCAGCCTTTATTAAGTAAGTCCAGTGCAGGAGTGGCGGCCACTTTAGCACCCTGCTTAGCAGATAGCGGGAAAACCAGATCATAACTGCAGGCCTGAACACAGGCATCACATCTCGTACATGCTAATAAAAACTCAAGTTCATCAAGGGCAAACGGCGGACGAATCCAGCGAGACGCATTTTTTCTTGCCTGTTCGGCGCTATGATCAGTAACAGCTTTTGCAACCTTACCTGCACCACGTGTAAAAAATGATCTTCTGTCCAAGCCTTGTTCCTCTAAATCGTTGCCGGCACAACACACAGCGCACCAAGCCGCATAACCATTGGCTGCATTAACATCCAGATATGAAAACTGTTTATTGCCAGAATAAAAAGTAAAACAGGCAACAAATGCAGCACACGGCTTATGTTTAGTTGTTCACTTCGCTTTTGCAAAACTTTTATTGCAATCCAGAAACCAAACATCATTAACAATGCCTGCAGCATGAATATTGTGTTTTCAGATAACAACATACTGTTTTTTATTAACAGTTCATCTGCCACACCGGAGTACGTCACGTTATTTCCTAACGGGTTTAGAAATAACTGACTGGCTCCAACCGACTCACGAATCATATGATTCAGGTTATGCGCCAGATGATAGGAGAAAGCTAACGGTAAAGTAACAAAAACCAGACTGGTAAATATCTTTTTAAAACCAAGTTTTTTTTCAGCGCCAGAATTTGACCAGCGTCTCGTTATCTCAATAACTAACGCATAGACACCTACTGGTATCAGCATACTCAACACCAGTCCTGCTGAAAAACTAACCAGCAACTGTCCCGAGTCACCAATGATTTGTGCAAAATTTCTTAAACTATCTTCCCAGAATTCCATCATAGTAATGCCATGAAAACTGGTCAGCGTTAACAGTATCAGCATAAACCAGGCCTCATCCCAGTGAGGTCTTGCGCTTTCTATCGCTTCCCGACTTTGAGGACGAATTTGCCAGGCAACATTTTTATCAGGACAACTTTGGGTACAGTTACCACAGGAAGTACAATACGTGTTCTGAGTCAGCCTGCCCATAACCAATTGCGTAGGACAAGCATCTATTTGATCGCTACCATTAAAACATTCCATTGTTTTGCAGTCTGCACAAATACTATTATCAACAGGGCGTAATTCAACAGGTGCCAGCTGCGAATAAAAACCGATCGTCCTGCCAACAGGACAAATGTAATGACAGAATGCTTTATTCTTATACATGGCCAGTGAAACCACTGCCATCACCACCATCACTAAAGACAAAATCGCTGTCATATATGGGCTGGTGGTAATACCATAACCTAACTCCAGCCAGGTTAATCCAACAAACATAATCAAAGCAGGCCATACGCTACGCATCCATTTAGGCGGCGTCATTTCAAGACTGTTATTGAGCTTTAAAGAATATTTTTTAAGCCAGAGCCTTGGCTTCACATGCCAGCTGGCCAGGGTATCCCATGGACAAACAGCACACCAGGCAGAGCCCAGAAAAAAGATTGAAATAATTAAACCAGCCCACCAGATATTCCATGTTAATACGGTCGCTATATTTCTTTCCGGCACAGGAGTACCCATCAGACCCGCATAAATAACCAGCAGAAATAATGCAACTACAACAAGTTTTAAAACCAGTAACAGCCATCGAGACTGTGTTAAAAAAATAATAACCGGAGAGACAAATTTTATCTGATATAAATTGACATTTTTTTGCTTAAGATAAGAAAATCGCGAGAAGTCGATTTTTAATAACAAACCGAGACTCAATAAGAACATAAAACCCCAGACAACAAAAGCCCAGTATTCAGGCAGCCCGGGGTGAGTCATTCAGGCTGACTCTCGTTATTTCGAGCACTGCGAATTTTCTCTCTCATTATTCGCCTGCGCTGCAACACATTGACACTGATTAATGCAAATACAATGACAGCAAGTGCAATCAGAACAGGTGTCATACCTGAGCCATCACCAACCTGCAACGGGAAGTCTATTGTATAGGGCTCACCGTCTGCTTCGAAACTGGCAGTAATAATATAGCCACCATTTTCTTTAAAAACAAAACCCTGACGATAGACGCCACCATCAATATTTTGTGTACCTAATACTTCTTTGTTTTCATCTCCGATGAGCACATCATTTTTCACTGTGAATGATATCTCACCTTCATACGACTGGCCATTGTCGATACGTGAGGCATAAACATTAACCCTGCCACGCTCGCCTGGGCGAGGAAAGGCAGGATAAACCATATAGGTAATAAAATAACTGCCTATTTGAGTCTCCACCTGCATACTGGGTGGGGTATTAGAGTCTTCATTTAAACTATATGCAGGTCTACCCAATACATGATGCGCTGCAGCCTGTGCTGTAAAAAGAAAAATCAGAAAAAAACTGAAAATCCGAAGCATTTTATTTTTATATTTTCTCATCACAATACTGACAAACCTTTTATAATCAGGGGACTCGTAAATTAAATAGTATGTAACATTACCGAACCCAATTTAGGCTCTACGATTGCAATCGGCAAACTGGGGTGTGGACAAATTTCAACACACATACCACAGCCTACGCAGCCTTTTTCAATAACAACCGGCTGATACATATTAGCAAAATTAAAAACAATAGCTTTCTCGCCCAGCGGGCAAATTGCCACACATGCACCACACACACCTCGGTCGACCCAGGGGTAGCAGGCAAGACGATCAATCTGCGCGACACCCATTTCAACCTCTTCTCTTTTTGTAATCGTTAAGGCTTCTGTCGGGCATACTTCCATGCATTTTTCACACAGAATACAACCTTTAATCTCTGGATCTATGTAGGGCGTATTTACTTCGTTACCACCCTGCCGCTTATCAAACTGAATACATTTAGGCGGGCATATTTCACCGCACAAACCACAGCCTATACAGGCATCAACAAAAGCCGCATCATCCTGTTTAGCACCAGGTGGTCGCACATGATTTGAAAATTTACTGGCATAAGCAGGGCTTAATAATCGGGAGACACCATATGGTAATGATGCCACACCTAATACACTGGCAGAAAATATTAAAGACTGTAAAAAATTACGCCTTTCCATTTTACTCTCCTGACTCTTGCAACCTTTTATACTGCTTACCTAAGTGACCAGGACCCTGAAATTCAACATCACGTACAGTTGTTACAAAGGTCATTGCATCGGTCGGACACACTGCAATACAGGCAGAACAATTATTGCACTCCACACCAAAGTCATCATGTAACGGATCAAGCCCGAATTCACAAACCGCATTGCATTTTGCGCAATCATTACATTCTTCAACTATACGTTTAATCCGGAAAAGTCTGAAACTACCCAGCAATGAATACAAGGCGCCGCCCGGGCAGACATAACGACAAAAACCCCGGTGCGCAACCAGCAAATCAAACAATAAAGTCATTACAAAAAAAGCAAGCCCTGCACCAAAACCACCCAGCGCAATACCAAAATAAAGTTCGCGGCCGATAATCGCCGGCGGATAAATAACTGAAATTAAAACTGAACCACTGATAGCAGAAAGCGCCAGACCAACTGCCAGCACCAGATATTTCAAACGACGATCAAATTTTCTGTTACCCGCTTTGATTCCAAAACGATGTAACCAGAGCGATAAGATCGTATTAAGTTCATATAAAAATGTCGCCGGGCATATCCAGCCGCAAAAAAAGCGTCCAAACAATACAGTCGCCAGCACAGGAACAGCCGCTGTCAGTATAAATGGCCAGTACAAAGTCAAACCAGATGCAATCTGTCCAAGCACTGACAAAGGATCTGAAATCTGAAATCCGAAAAAGTTACCGGACCAGGTAGTACCCTTTATGCTATCCAGACCATTGGCCGGATCATTTGTAAATGGTGCTGTCAGCATTTCCATAAAGTCATACAGACTTTTTTCACCCGGGGTCAGCAGGTCATAAGAAAAAGAAGCAACAAAGGTTTGATAGACGTGAATAAAAGGTAAAATAATCAGCATCAAAAAAATCGTTAATAAAACCAGCCACCGAATTTTATTAAGATGACGCCAGAGAAAGAATGGTTTAGTTGATTCAGCCATATCAGGATACCGGATTAAGAATGTGATCAGGAATAATTTTTATTGCCTGAGGAATTTGTATACAGGAGCGTTCGCACAAACCACATCCAACACAGGCATCAAGCACAACAGGTTGCTCCAGCAACTGTACTTTAATAGCAACATCTGCAAGCGGGCATGCACGATAACAAACACCACATGTTTTCCCTTGATAAGATAAACACAGGTTTTCATTGACACGGGCTTTGCCCATTTGAACGTAGCCAAGAATATCTTCTGCGGTACGATCAAGTTCTTTGATTGCATCAGTCGGGCAAACATCACCACACTTCATACATAAAATACAAGCTTTTGCTCTGGGTGTGATATAAGGAGTATTGAGCGAATCGATACCATTTTCTAAATCAAAATACTCAATACAATGATTAGGACAAACTTCACTACACTGACCACAGCGAATACAACGCGATTCAAACTCTTCTTCTTTAAGTGAACCTGGCGGGCGTAAATATCGCTGATTAGACTGCGCAGCAAACACTGCCTCAGCCAGACCAGAACTCAGGGCTGATGTTGCAACTGCACCGGTAATCAGTTCTTTTAAAAAATTTCGTCTATCCATTTTCTTTCATCAACTTTGACCCGATCATGACTTAATTCGCCCTGTTGATTATTAATACATCAACAGGCCAGACCAAATAATCAATTCTAAAAATCCACTATAGAAACTAATGTTATTGAATTCCTAAAACGATAATGGCATACAGTATTCTGTATGCCATTATTATCACTTAGAGACTCAACCACTAATTCGCATTTCCTATACGAAAATTTTATCTCTTAAAAATAACTATACCTTTTCAATTCGGCAAGCCAGTTTCTTAAAATCAACCTGACCAGATACCGGATCAAATGCACGACTGGAAGTTGCATTTACCAGCCATTTATTTTTCTTCGGATCAGCACTATCAGCAACAGACAGGTTCCATGGGCTGAACATATAACCCTCAGGTACAGAGTTACGTGCAGGTTTGACAATACTGTTTGTACCAACCTGAGCACGTGCCTGATACTCTCCCCGACGAGTAATCAGTTTTACACGGTCACCATCTTTTATACCCAGTTTTTTCGCATCATTTTCATGCATTTCAACATACTGCTCAGGTACCAGACGACGGGTAGTCGGACTACGATTCGATTTCGCTGTATGGAAATGCTCATAGACCACACCCAAACCTAACCAGAATGGGAATTTATCTTTAGGCACATCATTCCATTTTTTGTTGCGGTATTTTTCATCCGGAAGATCTGGTGTCAGGCCCATATCTCGCGCTTTAACTAACAGATCTTTATTATCAATACAGAAGAAGTCTTTCTTCACACCGAAGTCCATCAGCTTTTTGGTAATTTCTTCTCGCTGACTGTAATCTTGCTTACAAATTTTCATGTTTACTTTGCCATCTTTGGTGCGGAAGTAACCATACGGTTTGCTATCCCACTTACCTTCCTGCCCCATATAACGACGTTTTGCACCACCTTCTTTGGCAATAGTATAAGTCGGTGCAGGCCACTGAATACCGCGATGATCAATCAGCTGCTGATACAAGCCAATGCCATCCACTTTTTCAACTTCCAGCATACCTGTCAGATCAGCATCAGTTCCTTTAGAAGCTTCTACTACTGAGCGAAAAATTGCTTCGGCATCGTAATAACCTTTTGCATTTTTACCCCATGGAAAAATCTTGTCGATATTTTTCATTCCCAACAGGTGGGCAATTTCTTTACCTTTATCAATAACCATATCCAGATCAGGACGACAACCAGGAGGTGGTGTACCACCAGCCTGAACGATATTTATCCGTCGTTCAGAACTGATATAAACACCATCAACTTCACCCCATGTTGCAGCAGGGAAAATAACATCCGCAAATAAATTATTTGGTGCGTGCCGATAAATTTCCTGCACCACATTAAATGTATTCATCAGACCCGGGCGTACCAGATTATGTTGATCAGGCAAATCAATATGCGTTGCATATACCAGGAACATGGCTTTAAGATCACCTTTAACAGCACGTTCCATCATGCCAATGGCCATACCACTGTTATCACCTTTCAACGCCGTTTCCAGATTTAATTCAGGTATACCCCAGTGTTTTGCCATATGACTTCTGGCTTTTTTACTTTTCAGCGGCTGATTAAATGGCAGCCGTGCTGTCAGACCACCAGTGAATCGTTCCCCCATTGCATTAGGCTGACCAGTCATTGAGAATGGACCACAACCCGGCTTCGCTAAGTTACCTGTAAGTGTCAGCAGATTTATGATTGAAATTACATTATGCTGGCCATGGATATGTTGGTTATAACCAATACCCCACATTATGATGACGCCGCCATGACCATCACCACCGTGACTCATTTTGCTACGCTTTAAACGTTTACGAGTTGCATCGGCAAACATACCTGCAACACGACGTATCATCGCCGGTGTTACTTTGTCACTACCCATACGATCCTGAACCTGTTCAGGACTGTAATTTTTCTTCACTTCTTTAACGTATTTTTCCCAGCCGTTCGCATGTTTTTTAACAAAATCCCAGTCGATTATATCTTCATGATCTTTTAATAAAACATGTGCAAGTGAATTCAAAAAGCTGATATCGCCATTAAGAATTGGCACATGCACGTTATTCTTTTTATTAATATCATCATAGCCTTGAACAGAACCGGTGTAACGCGGATCAACAACAACGGTCGGAATATCTTTTTTCTTTTTATGATCGGCAATACGCCAGTAAATAATTGGATGTGCCTCACGCGGATTATGTCCGAAGTGCATAATCATATCGGCCAGCTCTATATCTTCATAAGCCAATGGAGGTGTATCTGAACCCAGCGTTGCAAAGTAGCCAGTAACAGCAGAGGTCATACACATACGGGCATTAGCTTCGATGGTATTCGAGCCCATAATGCCTTTCATGAACAGATTTTCTAAATACTGACCTTCCATTGTCAGCTGACCAGAACCGTACAAGCCAATGGAATTCCCGCCATATTTCTTAACTAAGTGCGCCACTTTATACGCCACCATATCAGAGGCTTTTTGATATGGCACACGTACAAATAAATCTTCGTCAAATGCATTTTTGGTTTTACTGGTGTACTCAATATCACCATGGCTCGGCTTATTCCATTCAGTCCATACATCTTTTCTCACGTATGAATCACCTTCCATGCGATCAACATAGATAGGTTCTGCCGCTGTCAATCCTTTAATACATTGCAGCCCATAGTTTGTCGGATGATCTTTATCAGGACGCATCGAAACAATTCTGCCGTTCTCAGAAATAATTACCGTGCCACAACCCACGCCACAATACGGGCACTGAGCTAAAGCTGTTGTTCGTTTTGTTGATGATGAATCACTGGTTGCTGCTTCCAGCTCCGGGTTATCTCCTACAAATAAACCGGCACCTGCAGCGGAACCAGTAATAAATGCGCTGTTCTTTAAAAAGTCGCGGCGGGAATGATTTTTTATACGTTTCATAATTTAAATCCCTAATTAATTCTTAATCTATATTTTGTTTTCTTAAGTGCAAATCTATTTATCATGTAACTATCGACCGCGGTCATTTCCTTTATCAAGCGTTCGCATATAAGCAATGATATCTTCAATCTCTTCTTTTCTTAGATTTGCCAGCCCCTCAGGCCCTGTAAATGGCAACATGCGCGTATTAGATCGTCCGTTTTTTATCGTTTCACGAATAAAACCATCAGATACTTTTCGCAAGAAATCTTTATTGCCAATTGCTGTACCAACCACGCCATTCTCATAACCCTTACCTTCAACACCATGGCAAGTTACACAAATCTGGTTAAACCAGAAATGGCCCTGACGAGCATCGCCATAAGAAGCAGCTTGTGCATCAATTGATTTCGAGCGATTAGGAGTTGTTTCATAAGTTCTTAAATATGCAACGACAGCCTGAATACCTTTTTTTCCCAGATGTGCAAACGGCGGCATACCTGTTCCTGTACGCCCGTCTCGTATGGTCGACATAAAAAACTTATCAGACGCAATGCTTAATAATTCTTTATTTGTAAGAGAGGGCGCAAAGCCGGGCTTGCCTATTGCATCTGCCTGATGACAATAAATGCAGTTTTGCTCATAGATTTGTTTGCCTTGTTTGACTTGTTTTGAGGCTGTAAATCCAGTTGAGCTAATAGCAAACAGAGTTAGTCCAATCACCCCGCTCAATATGCTTGTGCACTTCATACCTTTTCCCCTTAGTGTCTCATTTTTCAAATTCTATATTTCGACACAATACGCGTATGTATATCGCTGGAATTGATATACATCATAAAGTGCGACATAGTGACGCACCCGCACACAAACAACTACTACTTAAGTGGTACTCACCATAAAGCCGATAAGCATTTGAAATATTTAAACAAAATCTTCTAAATATTAAATATTACAGACTATTTATCGCAGCAATATTCATAAGTAGTACACTCAGAAAGGCATTACTTTAAAGAGAAAAAACAAGCAACCAATGCTGGAGTGAAACGATTTATAAATGCATAATGAATATCATGCATTTACGTTTTCGAGATTCACTGTTAATGAGCATGGGCGTTGTCATGACGGCCATTATTTTGCTGGCATTCGCCAGCATGGCTTCCTCCATTTTTATTGCAGACACAACGCAAGGAGTCGCAACAGCAATTAATGAATCGGGTGCTTTACGCATGCGCTCTTACAGAATTGCAACGAATTTGACCCATATCTCTTCAGATACCAAACAACACAGGGAAAAAATATTTCAGTTAATTACAGGGTTTGAAAAACATTTATACAATACCAGTCTCACAGAAATTCTTCCCGATGATAAAAGCAAACCTGTTCAACTAGCCTACAGCAGGATAGTAAAACAATGGAATGAATCGATTAAGCCTCTGTTTAATGTTTATCTTGATGGACAGCGAGACACGCCTATTCCCAGTAACGTTGTTGATGATTTACGTAATCAGTATTTACTGGTTGTTTCTGACTTTGTCGGCAACATTGACCATCTTGTATCGCTACTGGAAGAAAATGCAGAAAACAAAATCCATGGGTTACGTAGTTTTCAGGTAATCATAATCATCTTCACTGTTATGCTGACCATGACAGCTCTTCTTCTTATTTACAAACGTATTCATAAACCGCTGAAGCAATTATTAACAAGCGCGGAACGCGCCAGCCAAAGAAATTTTAAATTTCATATAAAATACACCGGCAAAGATGAACTGGGTCAGCTTGGCTCAGCATTTAATGCCATGGCAAAAGATCTTTCTGAAATATACAGTGAACTGGAAGACCGTATAAAACAGAAAACAGCTGACCTGGAACAAAGCAATCATTCAATGGAACTGCTTTATAAAACTGTTAATCGCCTGATAGAAGCTGACTCTCCCCGCTCAACTTTCACTAAAATTTTAAAAGATATTGAGGAAATTTCAGGCATGGGAAAAGGAGCCATTTGCCTGAGTGATCAGAAAACAGAAAAAACCAGCACACTGACATCAACTCTGGATAAAGACAGTCACAAACACCTTATGTGCAACTCTCCGGGCTGCAAGCAATGCCAGAATAGCGGAATAGCACATACTCGAACCGTTACCGATAGTAATAATAATCAAAAAATACTTATTACCATTCCAATAAGCGACCTCAGTAAACAGTATGGTGTACTGATCATAGAAACAACTGACAACAACATGATGACATCCTGGAAATTACAGCTGCTTGAATCAATCGCCAGTCATATTGGCATTGCAATAAAACTATCACATCAGTCTACAGAATCACGCAGACTGGCACTTATCGAAGAGCGCGGTGTCATTGCAAGGGAACTACACGACTCTCTTGCCCAGTCTTTAACTTATATGAAAATTCAACTAAGTCGCATACAGGCCTTAATTAATCAGAAAAATAATTCAGACTCAGAAGAAGCAGACATCATTGCAGAAAT
>Ga0316205_10004097_pt1 | contig 13081 bp, 14 predicted proteins | sample 3monthpyrite_MG_FD_204941 | JGI IMG/M metagenome (GOLD analysis project Ga0316205, IMG submission 204941) | Microbial mat bacterial communities from mineral coupon in-situ incubated in ocean water Damariscotta River, Maine, United States -... | ecosystem: Environmental > Aquatic > Marine >... | reverse complement strand
GCTACTGCTATCATGACCGGAGCTGTAGTTGTTCGGATTATTATTCTGCCCAAACATGCCACGCATAAAAAATATAAAAACCAGAAGAAAAATAACTGGAAATATCCACATAAATCCAAAACCATTTCCCATCCAATAATCAGGGCCCATATTTTTTCTCCTGTCATAATAATTATGAGTAAAACTTATTAAACAATCGCTGTTTATTGAGCGACTTTTTTATCCGGCTATTCAGTATTGACGTTAGCTGTGTGTGTGGCCATCCAACCGCTGAAATCCTCTAACAGACGGAGCAGCTCTGGATCGGGTAAACAGTAGTAAATAAAAGCACCCTTGCGCTCAGGACGCACCAGACCCGCTTCCCGCAATGTGCGTAAATGAAAAGACACATTGGTCTGGCTTAATCCCGTGGCTTCAATAATATCGGACACGGGGCGGCACTCTAATGCAAGACTGCACAATATTTTTAAACGGTTAGGTTCTGACAGTAATTTAAAAATTTTACTCAGGCTCTTGACATGCCCGCATTCATATGCGTTAATACTCATATGTGTTATTGCTCATATGTGGAATTGCTCATGTATTCATATTCAACGATTACAGTATGAATGTCAATATTCTGAGTCAACATATTAAAAAAGGATGCGCTTTAACAAGTTGGGCCACAGATAAGTTATCTACTGCTCGGCATTTTATTAAATATTAATTGAGGATTTAATCATGATGAATATGTGCAATGAAATGATGGGAAAAATGGATATGCAAGGAATGAAGCAGAAAGGCATGGGAATGGCAAAAAACTGCATGGGTTCGATGGGTGGAAGTGGTGAAGATGCACCTGCAGAACCCCCTTCAAAAGACGCTACTGAATCAGCAAAAACTGAAACAAAGGCACCTGCCAAAACTAAGTAATGTCTTAAATTATAGTCTGGTAGTCAGTATTAATTGATTATCCGGCTATTATCTTACCGGTGAAAAGGCCATTGCTCATAAATTGTAATAAACCATTGTCGTACAACATTAATCTGCTCAGTAGTAGCATCTACTATTATTCATGTTCGACATCACCCTCAACAAATGGCTTGTATGCCTCTATATAAAACTCGTCATCACAGCGGTTAGCTTTTACGGATGGTTGTTCAGCCATAACTTCCAGCCAGCGGTGAATGGCTTTATATTTTGATGCAATATTAAATTTTCGATAATGCGATAATACAGGGGCGTGCTCAAAAAATGGGTAATAGGTTAAATCAACCAGGGTTAACTGATCTCCCATCCAGTAAGGACCAACGGATTCAGATAAGCCTTGCTCCATAAAATCGAGTGCGGTAGTTAATTGCTGCCGGATAGCATCTTGTTTCGAATCATCCAGTTCAAAAACCAGTCCACAATAATTTGGCTGAAACGCTGTATTACAGTAATCAATCCATAGTCTCGCCCTGGCTCGCTCTATGGGTGAAGCGGGTAGTAAAGGTATATCTGTAAACGCATCTTCAAGATACTCATTAATAACCGTGCTTTCCCAAACAATATCATCACCCTGCTTAATTAAAGGCACTTTACCTTCTGAAGAAATTTGATAATAACTATCAGGAATATTATGCAGATCTATTTCAATTCCCTCATAGTCGATATTCTTTTCGGCTAACACTAAGCGTACACGATAGGCAAAAGGGCATACATCGTTACTGTAAAATTGTAATTTTTTCATTATTTTGATCCAAACTGTTGACCCATGGGGCGTCTTATGCGTAAACTCGCATATGAGTTACTACACATATAATAAAGCACATAATCTACTATATTATGTTTACTGTCAATTGGAGCCACACAATGAATAAAGAAGCCCTTTTTCCCGCGACAATGATGCCCGATAAAGACTGGTGGCAAGCCCTGTGGCCAGATCCACAAGGCGTACTACACTCAGTCGGTATAGAGCCAGATATGCAGGTGGTTGATTTATGCTGCGGTGATGGCCATTTTACAAAACCTATGTGTGAACTGGTGCATCCGGGTAAAACATGGGCATTAGACCTGGATAAAGTACTACTGGGTGAAGCTGAAAAAGGTTGTGAAAATAACCCTAATTTTCATGCCATTCTGGGCGATGCGCGTGAATTGGGTAAGCAGATAGACGAGCCGGTAGATTTTGTTTTTATTGCCAATACGTTTCATGGTGTACCGGAAAAAACTGAATTATCTAAAGCCGTATATGAATCTCTAAAAACAGGTGGCCGTTTTGCTGTGATTAATTGGCATAAACGCCCACGAGAAGAAACCACCGTGCTTGATCAACCACGTGGGCCGGATACAGAATTACGCATGCAACCGGAAGAGGTTCAAAAGGTTGTTGAACCAGCCGGTTTAAAACTAGATAAAGTTGTTGATGTAGGCCCTTATCATTATGCTGCTATTTTTGTAAAAAATTAAAAAAGTGCATCGTTTTAAGTGAGTTCACATTCAATGAAATTTATGAATAAATATTCTGCTTGTCTCTTTTTAACTATCATCAGTTTTCACTGTAGCTCTGCATTATCTGATATAAAATTATCAATCGACGCTGAAACAAATTTAAAAGGCTGGAAACTTAATCAGGGAGATATGGAGCTGGAGCTCCTTCAAAGAACTCCTGATCAGACCCGAGGTTTTTTTCTAGCCAGAGGATTTTCTGCAATAGTGGCGAACGACATTGTGACTAACCTGACTAAGACTAACCGGACATCCACCGCAACAAAAAACTAACCCCTATCTAAGTCATTGTTTGTATTAACCATGTATTATGGCTGTCCATGTAATGTAGCTGTCCATGTAATGTAACTCCGATTATTTATTGGAGCATTCAAATAACCGCTAGTTTCTTGAAAGTGTGTCGAAAAATTTTATGGCAAAAAATGAGAAAATATAATATATCTAGACTGGATTAAAAAACGCGTCTGCACCTAAAGTCACGCACATTTAGCACTGATTAATGCTTGTGTTAAATGTAGTATAAGAATGTTATAAACTTTTATTAATGCTTAATGTGTATTACAAAAATGAAAATGATAAGGGGAGTTTTATGAAATTGTATTCAGGTATTATTGTAGTAAGCGTGCTGGCTGCCACTTCAAGCACAGCATTTTCTGACAGCAAATCTAAGTCAAATATTTTTGTTTCCAATAAAGGGGATAAGAGTATGTCGCTAGTGCAGTGCAAAACAAAACGTGGTAAGCACGCTCAGCCCAGCAGTATTCAATGTGAAGAAAAACAAAACGAAGTTGTAGGTTTTGCTACTTCTTGGCCAGCCAATCAGTATCGGGGGAATAAACACTGGTGGTGGAGTGGTTTAAGTGGTGAGGTTATTGGCCTGCGCGCACGTAACAGCATAACACCTTTACTGAATGATAAAAATCGCATGGTCGTAGATACTTATACGTATGATGGCGTCCCTGCAGGCCTGCCTCAATCTGGTTCTAATTTTATCGGAGTAACTCCAAACGGTAAAAGTGCTTGGAATGCGGCCAGAGAAATTGATGAAATTCAGGAGATTGACACTGACCCCCATAGTAAAACCTTTGGTCAAATTTTAACGCACATCAAGGTACCTCTCACCACAGATGCGAGCTCAGGTTCTGCAACAAAGGGCATGATGCGCCCCTGCGATATGAGCATTACACCAAACGGACATTATTTATGGGAGCCGGATATTGGTGGCGAATCAGTAACCGGTGTCGATATAAAAAACAAGAAGGTTATCGCACAGATTACTTTACCTAAAGTGAATCCGGAAAATCGTGTTATTCCTTTTATGCTGACTACTAATAATAAATTTGCAATTGTAGAAAATTTTGAGGCGCCGAATGGCACTGTTGATATTCTTGATGTAAGCGATCCTGCAAATCCTAAGCACCTGAAAAAGCTGACACAGGCAGATGGTTTAGGTGTATCGCCTGAAACCGGTGAGTTCACACCCGATGGACACTATCATTACATCATCAACAGGGGCTCACCAGAAGTGCCTGGAAATGTTGATGTGCTTGATATGAAAACACTGCAAATTGTTGAAAAAATTGCCTTACCAGCCAATTGCCAGCCGCATAACGGTGACCATACTAATGACAATAAGTTTTTCGTTGTGAACTGTTCGGGTTCTGATTCTATTGCGGTTATCAGTAATAAACATCGGGTATTAGTACAAGAAGTTGCACTCAGCGGCAGCGTGCCACGAGGTTTGGTTGTTCGTTAATCGTTTTTTTCAATGCTTGATTAATTTGCTCGACCAATGTGTTTGGCCGAGCATTTTTTTGTTGTTCAGTATGCTGACGGTTAATGCATACGCAAATCAGACTCTCACTCTCAATCTTTCAACGGCGAGTACCGACAACACAGATATTGCACAAATTTCTGTACAACAATTTATTCAAACTACCAATCAGCATAATCCCGCGATAGAGATTAAGACATCAGTTAACCAACATACCTTAGAAAATCACAGCAGTGATTTAATGGTGATGCCGCTGTATAAACTTGCACAAAAGGTACCGGCTATTGAAGTATTGGAGTTACCTTTTTTCTATTCTGGAATTAAGCAGATACATAATCAGCTAGGCGGTAAACAAGGTGAGTATTTAAAGCAACAAGCACTTGAAAAAGGCTGGGTAATACTTGGGTGGTGGGATGAAGGCATGCAGGTTTTCTCGGGGAATCGTCGTTACAACCAGCGCGTTAATTTAAGCGGTATGGAGTTTATTTTGCTGCATGATGACCCGATGGCAAAGCAGCAGTTTAAATCATTCAATGCCTGGAGTCGTCAGGTGACCCCGCAGTCCAGTAAACAGTTATTAAAAGAATGTGCCGTGGGAAGTCGCTCGGCTAGCTTGCAACGAATCTGGTCGGAACGTCTCGATCGCGTTCACCTTTCATTGTCACTTACCCAGCATCGTTATGAAGGCTGGGTACTGGCAGCACCTTTGAGCCGCTGGAAAAAATTGCCTACAAAACTGCGCCAACAATTACAACAATCAGCACTCAACATGCGGGACTGGCAACGACTGCAGGCTAACAGCAGAGAACAGGAATCACTTGAAAAACTAAAACAACATAATATGAAAATATTTGAATTAAGTGCAGAGCAACATCAAGAGTTTGTGCAACGCCTGCCGGCCTGGGAGGATTTATTGCCAGGCAGTTTATCCGCTGAAGAAAAACAACTTTTATTAACTAATGGAGCGGCTGGAATATAAATTTAAGTTACGCCATAAATAATTTTTAAATTGAGTAATTTTTGCAGTTTAATCTATTCGAAAAACAATTCAGTTAGCTCGGCTCAATATAGTTGATTGGATAACCGTTGTTAAATCAAGAGAGGATAAACAAATGTTAAAATGCATGTCTATTTTTAAAACTATTATATTCTTAATCACGATAAGTTCTATCTCAGCTATAGCTCAGGCAGATTCCAAAAAAAAGCGCCTTGCGGTCGATAAGGTTAAAAGCGGTTTGTCGGTTATGGTATTGGGTTCCGGTGGCCCGGTTGCAACAAGTGATCGAGTTAGTGCAGGCTATTTAATATTTATTGATGGCCAGCCGCGTATTTTAATGGATGCAGGTGGTGGTGTTTTTCAGCGCATTGGTAAGTCAGGTGCTAAGATCGGTGGCCTCGAATCTATATTGTTTTCACACTTACACATGGACCACACGGGTGGCATGACACCCATCTTGGCCATGTCATTTTTTCACAATATGGCCGCGGGTGTGCAGCGAGATGCAGCTTATAACTTTATTGGGCCAACAGAAAATGAGATTACTCCTTTTCCTTCCACTAGTGGATATATCGATGGGCACTTTCTTGCTGGTGAAGGGCTTGAACGTTATATTGCCGGTTTTCCCAGGGCTTTAAATATCGGCACGTTTAATTATGAAGTCCAAAGTGTTTCAGCAGATACTGACGATCCTATGTCGGTTGTTTCCCATTCTTCAGATGGGGTCGTTATTAAGGCGATAGCCGTTAATCATGGTCGCACACCGTCATTGGCCTACCGTATCGAGTACAAGGGTAAAAGCATTGTTTACTCGGGAGATACTACATCGAAAACGCAGAATATGATTACGCTGGCACAGGATGCTGATCTTGTTATTTATGATACGGCTATTCTCGATGATTCACCTGCACCTTTTATTAATGCACACACAACCCCAACGCGTATTGGTGAAGTTGCGGTAGCGTCCGGTGCAAAAGCCGTGTTACTGACGCACATCACAGGCATTACCGAACCCAATCTTGACCTTGTTAAACATACAATACGTGAACAAGGTTTTAATGGTCGCCTTAAAGTTGCACATGATCTGGATGTCATTAATTTACATAAACATTAAACTTGAAAAGTTATCGACTTAGAGGTGGAGGTTTTTAATTGGAAAGGATTCCATTTAAGTTTTATCTGCTGATGTTTTCGTTAGCACATAACTAAAACATTAACGCCAAATATCTAAACTAGAAAATTTACTTGCCACCGCAACAACTGGAGTCTGAATTTATATTGCGTGGTATTAATAATTTTTTCAGATAACCAATAATTCCCCAACCCGCTAGAAAGAATACAACAACCGAGCTACCCCATTTAACAATCACTGAAGGCGTCCACCATAAATTATCGCTTTGATCCATTAACGACAGGCTAGCAAGCGGGTCGAAGTCGGGTTCAAAACCCGGCATTAGCCACATATTTACCAGTAAACCCGCTAGCAAAGAAGATAGTATTAAAACGCTGGTATAAATAATAACAGTACGTTTACCGATTGTGCGATACAGAGTAAACAACTCGGGCAAATTTGTTGCAGTACCCGTCACCAAAAAAACAATAGCCGCGCCAGGTGCCGCACCCGCTGCCAGCAAAGCTGCAACCAGTGGAATATGCGCAACCGCACAAACGTAAATGCTGGCTCCCAGTAAAGCTGCAACCAATAAACTAACAATCGAACTATTGCCAAGGTAAGTTTGCATCCAGTCAGTGGGTACAAACGTATTTAACAGGCCGGCAAGTGCAATACCGATGGCAAGATAAAAACCGATATTAGGCCCAAGTGTGAAAAAACCCCAAGCTAGACCATGCTTAATTCGAGACATGGTATTTGAAGCTGCTATTAGTTTTTCGCCACAACAGTCTGCTGAAGTATTGCATTCGGCATCTGCACTGTCACTGCCTGAGTTAGATGCGTCATAAGGTTCGCCCCAACGTTGTGTCAGGTAGCCCATTAAAACTGGCAGTGTGATACCCAATATAATATAAGCAAAGGTAATTTGAGGCCCAAGCAAAGCAAAACTTAGAATAACTGCCGCTGGATTAATAATCGGTGTGGCCGCAGTAAAAGCCATCACCGGACCAAGGCGCACCCCGGAGCGATATAAACTCACTGCCAGTGGAATAACGCCGCAGGAACAAATAGGAAGTAAGCCACCCAGTAAAACTGCGCCTCCCATTGCAGTGGGGCCAGGTCTGTTAAGCAATTTACGCAAACGACTATCAGGTAAAAATTCGTGAACTAAACCACCAACCAGTAAACTCAGGACAATCCACGGTGCGGATTCAAGCACAATAACACTGGTTGACTGTAAAAAATGCATTAGCCAGTCAGGTATATTGATTGGCATATTAACTCTGTTGACTGGCAAGTTGATGCAGACGAGTCTGCTGACTTAATAACTGTTGTCTGAGTTCAATAGGGCAGACAATATAACGACCGGTTTTACAGGCTGCTGCCGACTGCAATAAAGCCGACATCCGCACAAGCTCCATAAATACTTTTTTTGACTTTTCACTTTTATCAGCATTTTTTTCGGCTTCAATCATTAATGAACGTAATGATTCTCGATAAAACGTTGCATCAATACGAAAACGGCTTGCATTAGCTTCGCTTGATATTGCCTGCTTTACCAGCTGATCAGCATCGCTAATTAATGAAGCAATACTGGTTATTTTTTTTTTGCTATTTAAGTCTGACTTGGTAGCAGTAATTGATTGTGCATTGCCCACAGAAACCAAAATAAACGACATGAAAACATAGAATAAAATTTTACTGAGATATTTTTTATGAAATATCTTTCCATTTATAAAGTAATAAACAATTTTATTAACATCATTCATAGTTGTAATACATCTTATTTTGCAGTTATTAGCACAAATAGAATAACCTAAAACATAGGAAGTATAAACACTCTTTTTGATTCCAGAAGGGAGAATCAAATGCATAAAATGGTATGCTACAGAAGTTCAAGCAAGCGCTACGGTAATTTCTGCCATTATGGCAAATGCAACAAATAACCATTCATACACCATAAAGCTAACACCCCGATGTTTTATCAGAAAATCTGTTTATTAGAAAGTGACCAAAGAAAGTAAAAAAAGGGATCGGTGTGGTCTTGCCCCAATAAAACGCACACTCAGTTAAGCTACCATTTTATTTTCAAAATTAATTGGTGATTTGTATCCCAACGATGAGTGTCCACGTTGTCGATTATAAAACACTTCGATGCAATCAAATATAACCGATTTTGCTTCGTCTCGCGTATGATAATCATCATGATGCACTTGTTCAACTTTTAAACTATGAAAAAAACTTTCCATTGTTGCGTTATCATAACTAAAGGGGTAGGTTTAGTCTGCCCCCGATTATCCCATTACACAGATAATTAATTAAATACCACCCTTTCACTACAACAAATCAAAGCCCGTTTAAAGGCTGATAAAAATCTGTTTCAGTCCACATGGGTGAATCACTTACATCTTCTATGTTTTTTCTTGTGACTTGAGGGAACAAGTTATTATCCAAACTATATCGCAACATATCAACTGGGGTTAAATCGATTAATGTCTCCGGGTGCGTTAAGCGGGTGACATTTGTAAAACCACTGTAACTACACAAGGTTGTGGTAGCATTAAAATCGACCGCTCTTGAATAGCCGCTTACGTTTAGTCTTAAGCAGACCCCCATCCTAAAATTAACTCTAAGTCTTTGTTTATATTAACCACGTATGATGGCTGTCCATGTAACTCGGTGATTCGCACACAGGATAAAATTAAAGAACTACAAGTGGGCGATACGTTAGAAGTAGTATCGACTGACCCGGGTGCATTAAATGATATTCCCGCGTGGAGCCGAATTAATGGCCATAAAGTTTTACAAACCCGCGAAGCTGATGATGAAGTTTTTGTCACCGTTGAAGTATGTGAAAGTTAAGCAACCGGCTATTCAATATGCCCCTTCTCCCTTTGGGAGAAGGAGTTAACGGCACAGCAAGCAACTCGCCCGCATAAATTATAAACACAACGCAGTCCGTTTGGTTTTACAGGCCCATCATATTTTTTATTAAATTTAGACATACTCTACAAATCCCCATCCACATTTTTAATAGACTCCCTGTGTTTCAAAACACACATAACAAAAATAACTAAACAAGGATTCTACAAATGTTAATAAAATATTTCAGAAACATACGATTTTTTATTTTTTTAATTAGTGCTTTAACACTAAACACATCGGCACATGCTTTTAACAAACCGCCCGCCGTGGATTTGGTTAAGGGTGATTTTTCTATTATGGTATTGGGCTCCGGCGGTCCGGCGGCACTCGGCGATGCTAATGGGGGTTCGGGGCGAGCGAGTTCAAGCTATCTTATTTTTATTGATGGCAAACCCAAAATATTAATGGATGCCGGTGGTGGTGCTTTTAAAAATCTGGCTGAAAGTGGCAGCAATATAAAAGATCTGGATATTGTGTTATTAACTCACCTTCACCTCGACCATACCGGCGACTTGCCGTCTATTATTAAAACCCTGTATTTTCATAATAGTATTTATAACATTAATAATCAGACGTTCCCGCCTGGGCGCATCAAACCTTTTCGCGTATTTGGCCCAGCGACAAATGGCATGGCCTTTCCTCCCTCTCTCGGTGCAGACCCGTCAACCACACAATACTCATCAACATCAACTTATGTTGATAAACATTTTGATTTGAACTCCGGCACAGAACGTTATTTAAATATTTTTACACGCGCCACCAGCGCCGGTATTTTTAAGTACGAAGCAACCGATTCATCACCACAATGGACAAGCTATAACCCGCGCGTTATTTTAGATGAAAACGGTCTCGTGATTACGGCGGTGGGCGTTAATCATGGCCCGGTGCCCAATGTGTCTTACCGAATTGAATACAAAGGCAAAAGCATTGTTTATTCTGGCGACACCAGCTCACGCAAAGTAGACCCGCAAGGTAACCCGTTAGAAAACGGTGGCAATATGATTTCTATTTCTGAAAATGCTGATATATTAATTTACGATGCAGGCCTAGGCACCGATATTCCACCCAGCCCGGCATTTGAATTTTTCTATAAACTCCATACCACGCCCTCACGCATGGGTGAAGTTGCGGCGGCAGCTAATGTAAAAATGCTGATGCTTTCGCATATTACGCTGCAGTCAGAAAATGAAATACCCAATATGAAAGACTTAATCCGGAATCAGGGTTTTGTTGGCCGTATTGAAGCGACCCAAGATCTTGAAGTTTATAATTTACTCGCTCGATAATCACCGCTCGCGCGCCATTACTTAATTATTCAAACCATCAGGTGATGGCGCTCATAACATTCCGAAGCAGAACTGGATAATGGCCACTATATTTTAGAACCCCGTAAAACTGATAACGAAGCATTGGTAACGGTTGAGGTATGCCGCAACTAAATAATTAAAGCTAAATCACGACTCTAAATACTGAGTCAGCGGCAACAGTAGATAAGCAGAAAAAAAACCAATACCCCAGAAAGCGCAAGAAATCCACAGCAATCTTTTATTCCATTTATTAGCAGATGCACATGCCTGAGCGAGTTCAGGGTCAGTCGGGAAGCGTCTATCAGGGCGAAATAAAACCATGCAGATGAAACTAAAATGCCTGCAGTAATGATAAACGTCCAAATTTTGTGTAAGCCTAAAAAATTAAGCAAGGGAAGGCTGCCATACAGTGAAGCCACGACAGCACCCATGCCCAAACTCACTAAAATAATAGTGATAACGCAACACACAAGTGTTGTTGAGGATGAAAGGAGAATTAGCCATCCCCAATGCCTGATGTTATTTTTTTTCTGCCATGAATTGAATCCGGTTATGTGTAAATTTAAATACTACTAATTTTAAGGGTGCCCTTACGGTGCCTTTGTATCTTTGTTTCGATAAAGCTCACTTACAATACCCTTTATATTCAACAGGTCGCCATCCAGTGCAGGGTGACCATGCCACCATTGATAGTCAGGGGACTGATGGCCCACGCCAAGATAAACATTTTTTAAATGATGTTGCATTTTTTCCATAACCTGCCTGGCTGGTTTAAGTTCAGACTCACTGAATACTAATGAAGCCTGTTCAATAAGATTATTTCCTTCACGTACTTTTTTTCGTGCAATTTCCAGCATATTTTCACCATTGACTAATAGCCGAGTAATATAACGGGGTGCATGGCAGTCCTGACAGACACTGCGTATGGCCGTTTCATTATTGTCAGCCGCTTTACTCTCCATTAATGAATGTCGGGATAAGCTGTTTATATTGTGATTTGAATCGTGCATATGGCAATAACTGCAACCGGGAGCGCGATAGTTTGCCTGTGCAAGGGGTTGTTGCCAATCATAAGTATTTTTTTCCAGACGCATAATAATGCCGTGTTTTGAGCTGGTATAGCTATGTACCACGGGAGATTTATCTCCGCCGTGACATGCAATGCAGGTTTTATCCGGGCGAGCAGTCGCTGCACTGTTATTATGAATTTTTCCATGACAACTAATACAATCAGTCACAGGTTGAGTGCTGGCATGAGTGCTGGTTTTCCAGTTTTTAATAAGCTGAGGGTTGATTTTTCCATGGCAATTTATGCAGGTTTTATTATCAATATTTCCTGAAGGAATGGCTTGTTTATCGGCGTGAAGAAGAGGGCTTAAAACACTTAAAATACAAACTAAAAAATAACTTCTGAATCGTTTTATCATCATCAGTTATTCTCCCGATTAAATTCAGTGTATTCACCTTTATGCCAGATATCTTTAATGATTTTTGTATCAGCTTTTATTTTTCCTGATTGTTGTAATTTCTCAGCTTTGATTTTTATGTCTTTTAAATTTTCATCCATCGACTCATGCCATTTTTTTACAAATGAATTGTCGCCATGGGCAGATCCTTTATAGGCACCCAGATTACCAAAATACCACATATCAAAATAATCACGCTCAATAGGGGAAACATTATAAAAAGCGGAGGCCTGACCTTCAAAAAATCCGATACGTTCAAACTTTATCAGGTTATCATCTTCATCGCCCGGATAAGGTGGCCGTTGTTCTACAGATGGAAATAGTTTTTTACGGGTACGTAAGTCTTTTAATATTTTTTCTGCCTGATAGAGTTTTTCCCAGGTTTTTTTACGTTCCTTATCCATAACTTTAAGTTGCTCAGCCGACCATTTTTCATCATGGCAATCAGCACAAAGTTTTACCCATTTTTTGCGTTTTATTTCATTGCCAGAGGTAAGCGGGTTAATTTCTTTCAGACCAAATTTCCAGATAGACTTATCCGCTACCTGATGTTTACCTTCGTCCATATGACAATAAGCGCAGGTAGGGGCAGAGTAGTTGCCTTTTTTAAGCGGTTTGCTCCAATCCCAGTTTTCGCCCTCTTTAAGATAAAGCTGACCATGAGCCGAATTAAAATAAGTTTCATCATCGGGGTGGGGCGGCCCGCTATGACAGGTAATACAAGCTTCGGGTCTGCGCGCTTCGGCGGCACTGAATTTATGCCGGCTATGGCAGGAGTCACATTTTGTTGCAACAGAATGGCATTGCAAACAGGCGGTCACTTCGGCTTTGGGTTTATCGACAAAATGTTTAGCATCCAGAGCGCGCTCCATGGCCAAAGAGTGGCTCGGAAAACCAAAGCGTTTTTCATCTTCAAATTGTTGATGCTGTTCAGTATGACAAGTGGCACAAATTTTTGGCGTGGGTAGATGTAAATTTTCATGATCACTACCATGACAATCATTGCAGTAGACTTTTTTATCTGCTTTA
>Ga0316205_10004096_pt1 | contig 13083 bp, 20 predicted proteins | sample 3monthpyrite_MG_FD_204941 | JGI IMG/M metagenome (GOLD analysis project Ga0316205, IMG submission 204941) | Microbial mat bacterial communities from mineral coupon in-situ incubated in ocean water Damariscotta River, Maine, United States -... | ecosystem: Environmental > Aquatic > Marine >... | reverse complement strand
CGGGCAAGATGAAGCGCAATTTTAGTCAAATTGTCTAGATCAACCGGCAAGCAGGCGCTGTGTGTCATGCCCCGCGATGCGGGCCGGAACCAGCGCGCCGGTCGGTTGGTCGGTTTCAAACGACACTTCGGTGAACTGCTCGGTTCGGCCCATGTGGGGGGATTCCATCAGCACCCGGTGATCGCGGCCGATCTGGGCCTGCAAATGCCTGCGTGTCAGAGCGGCGGCGAGCGACCGAAGTTGGGCGGCGCGCGCCTTGATGGTTGCGGTGCGCACCGGCGGCATGCGGGCGGCGGGGGTGCCGTTGCGCGATGAGTAGGGGAAGACGTGCAGCCAGGTCAGCCCGCAGTCGCGGATCATGGCCAGCGTGTTTTCGAACATGGCGTCGGTTTCGGTGGGAAACCCGGCGATGATATCGGCGCCGTAAACCAGATCCGGGCGCGCGGCGCGCATATCCTGACAGAAGCGGATCGCGTCGTCGCGGCTGTGGCGGCGTTTCATGCGTTTGAGGATCATGTTGTCGCCGGCCTGCAACGACAGGTGCAGATGCGGCATCAGGCGAGGTTGCGTGGCGATCGCTTCGATCAGCGCCGGGTCGGCTTCGATGCTGTCGATCGAACTGATGCGCAGCCGTGCGAGATCAGGCACCAGCGTCAGGATACGGCGCACCAGGTCACCCAATCTGGGTTCGGCCGGCAGGTCAGCGCCCCAGCTGGTCAGGTCCACGCCGGTCAGCACGACCTCCAGATACCCCGCGCCCACAAGCCGCTTGATCTGTTCGACCACGACGCCCGCCGGGACCGACCGGGAATTGCCGCGCCCAAAGGGGATGATGCAGAAGGTGCAGCGGTGGTCACAGCCATTTTGCACCTGCACATAGGCGCGCGCGCGGCTGCCGAACCCGTCGATCAGGTGGCCTGCGGTTTCGCGCACCGACAGGATGTCATCGACCTGCACGCGTTCGGTCTGGCCGATCAGGTCCGGTGTCAGGCTGGCCCAGGTTTGCGGTTGCATCTTTTCGTGGTTGCCGATGACGCGCGTGACCTCGGGCATGGCGGCGAAGGTTTCGGGTTCGGTCTGGGCCGCGCAGCCGGTGACGATGATCGCGGCATCGGGGTTGTTACGGCGGATGCGGCGGATTTCCTGGCGGGCCTTGCGCACCGCTTCGGCGGTGACAGCGCAGGTGTTGACGACATGCGCGTTCGCCACACCGGCTTGTGCTGCGAGCTCTTTCATTGCCTCGGTCTCGTTGGCGTTCAGGCGGCAGCCCAGCGTTGTGAATTCTGGGGCGTTCATGATCCGGCCAGGAAGTCAGCGGTCAAGGTGGCGGTGAACACATCGGCCACGGGACCGGTCAGCCAGACGCCATCGTCACGCCAGTCGGCGATCAGTTGCCCGCCATCCAGATCCATCACCACGCGCCGTCCTGTCAGCCCGCGCAGATGCGCCGCCACCGCCGTGGCGCAAGCCCCCGAACCGCAGGCCAAGGTGACGCCGGTGCCGCGTTCCCACACGCGCATCCGCAAATGGTCGGCGCCGATCAGGCTGGCGAATTCGACATTGGTGCGTTGGGGGAACAGCGGGTCCTGTTCGAACCTTGGCCCGTCGGTGTCAAGCGCCACCGTTTCAGCGTCATCGACCAGAAACACGCAATGCGGGTTGCCCATGCCCACACCGACCGGATCGCCGGGAAGCGGCAGGTGCAGCGGGTCCAGCGCCGCCGAGAGGGGGATATCCTGCCATTCCAACAGAGGCGGGCCCATGTTCACCCAGACCTGCCCATCGGTCTTGCGGGCGTGCAGCAGGCCCCGCGCGGTGCGGATCGTCAACGACTCGCGACCGGTCTCGCGCATCACCAGCCAGGCCACGCAGCGCGTGGCATTGCCGCAGGCGCCGGCGATGGAACCATCGGCGTTCCAGAAATCCAGCGCCAGATCGGCGTCCGCGGCATCGCGCAATTCGGCCAGTTGATCGAAGCCGACACCGCGATGCCGATCCCCCAGCGCGGCCGCCAGCACAGCCGTCATCCGCGCCCCGCGCCCGCCTGATTGCGGCCCGCGCGAGTCGATGATGACAAAGTCATTGCCCGCCCCGTGCATCTTTCGGAAGGTCAGGTTTGAGGGTTCCGATATTCTCATGCCAGCGGATATAGGCGAATTGTGCTGGCCATGCCAGTGGGCGCTGATAGTCTGTTCGGCCGGAGGGTTGCGCATGAAGATCGCCATTGTCGGGGCGGGCGCCGTGGGGTGCTATATCGGCGGCTGTCTGGCCGCGTCCGGCGCCGATGTGCGGTTCATGGGCCGCGCGCGGATGCGGGACCGTGTGCTGGCCCAAGGCTTGAGGATGACCGATTACGCGGGGCGCGATCAGCGGGTAAAATCCGTGGATTTCGTGCTGGATCCCGCGGCGGTGGCGGGCCGCGATCTGGTCTTGGTCTGCGTGAAGTCACAACACACGGCCGATGTGGCGGGCCAGATCCGCCCGCATCTGGCCAGGGAAGCGGTTGTGATCAGCTTTCAGAACGGGCTGGGGAATGCCGCCGCGCTGGCCGACGGGTTGGGCCGGGAGGTGATCGCCGGCATGGTCGGATTCAACGTCGCGATATTGGATGACGGGCGCATTCATCAGGGCACACGGGGCCAGTTGCATGTCGGTGATGACCGGGCGTTGATGGGCTGTGTCCGGGCATTCATCGCGGCTGGGTTGCCGTTGATCGCGCATCCGGACATGCGCCCGGTTCTGTGGGCCAAGCTGATGATGAACCTGAACAATCCGGTGAACGCTCTGGCCGGCATTCCCCTGCGCGAGCAGCTTTTGCAGCGCGATTTCCGCGCCTGCCTGGCGCTGGCGCAGACTGAATTTCTGGCGCTGGCGCAAGCGGCGGGTTTGCCGAAGCTGGCGCGGCTGACCCCCTTGCCCGCGCGGGCTCTGCCCTGGGTGCTGCGCTTGCCGACGCCCGTGTTTCGGCTGGCCGCCGCCAGCATGCTGCGGATAGACGCCAAGGCGCGATCGTCGATGGCCGACGATCTGGCGCAGCGCAAGCCGACCGAGGTGGACTGGATCAACGGCGAAGTGGTCAGACTTGCACAGGGCATCGGCGCGCGCGCGCCGGTCAATCAACGGCTTTGCGCCTTGATCCACGCCGCCGAAACCGCCGGCCAGCGCCCGACATGGACTGCCGCTGCCCTGCTGGCCGAACTGCGAAATGCGATGCGTTGAGAAACGCCTTGGAGGTGGGTACCGGAATCGAACCGGTCTTCACGGATTTGCAATCCCGCTTCCTTCCACGCGAAAACAAACCCTTAGCTGCCAAAAGGTATCAGGACAAAGCGCAAACCAATAGCGAACCTGAAACCCGGTCAATTTGCCCTTTGGGCGGTCTGGTGGCGCTATGACCGGCCAGACACTCAACCGCTTTGAATGGGCAAAGGCCGTCAATCGGTCAGACCTATTGGACCGGGCCAAGACCGTAGCTTGGGCCTTGGCAATCGAATTCTGCAACGATGACACCGGGCGCTTGGACCCCAGCTTGACCACGCTGGCGGAAGCGACCGGCAAAACCGTGGACACGGTGAAGCGCGCTATCCGCGACCTGACAGACGGCGGGTGGCTGGCTCGCACCGAAGGGCGCGGGCGCGGCAACAAGACTGAATACACCCTGCTGTCACCGGGCAAGGTGATCGCCATTTCCAGCACCAAAAAGGGGGCACCGATGCACCAGACAAAAGGGGGCACGGATGCACCTTTAACAAAAGAAAAGGGGGCACAGGTGCACGGAAAAGGGGGCACAGGTGCACTTTCCTATAATAAGGATAAACAAACTCTGAACAAAGAAGGCGCGAACCCCGACCGCTTCCGCCATCATCAATTCACCGGCAATGCTTGGACAGGTCCAGCCGTGGTGTCTGCTACCGACCACGCCGCGCTTGGCGAGTGGGGGCGCTGGCTCAAGGCCGAAGGCTTTCCGGCACTGTCCGAATTCCCAATCAAGCGGCACGGTTCGAAGAAGGGCAGTGAATTCTTCGCCCTGCCATGGCGGCGACCGCCGACCGACATGGAACGAGCCGACGAAGCACGGGCCTATTTCTCTGCGATGATCGAACCGGAAGGGCTTCGCTATGCTGCGCAGTGACGGCGAAGGCCATGAAAACAAGCCCTTTCCCGGCTTTGGGTCCTTCCCCTGTTTCCCCCTTGCGGGTGCGAAACACCCCGAGGGTTCAGCCGCTGCAAAAATTGCTAAGGGGTGAAAAATGAAGATATTTTCGGAATTGCCGCTTGGGAAAGAGCCGCTGTACACGGTGGGCGGGAAAGACCTTTGCGACCTTTTCGAAATCTCACCCGCAGCCCTGACCGACCTGAAGAAACGCAGGATTGCCGTTCACCTGTCACACGACACTTACGACCTGACCGCCACGACCCGCGCCTATGTCCAGCACCTTCGCGACATGGCCGCAGGTTGGGGCACCGGGGATCAGGCGGCGAACCTCACCAGCGAACGGGCGCGACTTGCCAAGGGGCAGGCGGACGCGCAGGCCATCAAGAACGCCAAGCTGCGCGGCGAACTGGTGGAAGCGTCCGAAGTCGAACGCACATGGGCAGACGCCCTTCGCCAGCTTCGCGCCCGCATCATGGCCGTTCCGTCCCGCCTGCGGTCCGAACTGCCCGACATCGACCCGCAGGCCATCGACGCGATGGACCGGGCCTTGCGCGCCACGCTGACGGAGGCTGGCAATGGAAATTGAACAGGTGCTTTCCAGCGCCCTGCGCGCCCTTATCCCGCCGCCGCGCCTTCGGTTGTCGGAATGGATCGAGTCCGAAATGGTTCTGCCCGAAGGTGTCAGTGCGCAGCCGGGACCGGTCCAGCTTTGGCCTTTCCAGCGGGAAATCGCGGACGCCATCGGTGATCCGGCCATTGAACGGGTGACGCTGGTCAAGCCGGTGCGGGTGGGCTTCACCACCCTTCTGACTTCGGCGGTGGCTTCTTTCGTCGCCAATGATCCTTCGCAAATCCTGTTCCTTCCGCCCACTGAATCCGACTGTCGGGACTACATGGTGTCCGATGTGGAGCCGATTTTCGCGGAGTCTCCTGTGGTGGCGCGGGCGTTGACATACGAACGTGAAAGCGAAGACCGCAACACGCTCACTTCGCGCCGCTTTCCCGGCGGTTCGTTCAAGGTTGTTGCCGCCAGATCACCCCGCAACCTGCGCCGCCATACGGCTCGGGTTCTGTTCATCGACGAAGCGGACGGCATGGAAACAGGTGACGAAGGCTCACCGATCAAGCTGGCTGAAAACCGAACTAGGACCTTTGATGACCGCAAAATCGTCCTTGGATCGACGCCGGTTCACGAAGAAACCAGCCATGTCATTCAGGCTTTTGGCCAGTCTGATGCGCGGGTTTATGAGGTCCCTTGCCCCGAATGCGGGGCGTTTGCAGAAATCCTTTGGGATGCCATCCGGTGAGATGAAGGGAGGCCGGAAACCGCCCGCTGGCATTGCCCACATTGCGAAACCGGAATCGCTGAGCGGCACAAGCCGCAAATGGTGGCGCAAGGGCAATGGCGCGCAACGCGGCCCGATGTGAAGGGCCATGCAGGGTTTCGGATGAATTCCCTTATCTCGCTTCACAAATGCGCATCATGGGCAAACCTCGTCACCGAATTTCTGGTGGCGAAGAAAGACCCCGCGACCTTGCAGACTTTCGTCAATACGATCTTAGGGCAGGGCTGGACCGGCGCGGGCGATGAACTGGACGAAGGCGAACTGGCGGGCCGCTGTGAACCATTCGGGCTGGACGCCTTGCCCGAAGATGTTCTGGCCATAACCGCTGGAGTCGACGTGCAGCGCGACCGGCTGGAATGCACACTCATGGGCTATGCAAAGGATGAAACCACATTCGTGCTGGGGCAAAAAGTGATTTGGGGCCAGTGGGATGCAGATGAAACATGGCGCGAACTGGATGAACTGCTTAAGACCAAATGGAAACACCCACTAGGCGGCTCACTAGGCATTGAAGCCGCTGCTATCGACGCTGGCGACGGGGTGACCATGGAGGCGGTCAAATCCTTCTGTGCGCCCCGCCAGCGCCGCCGCGTCATGGCAATCAAGGGGGTTTCCGGCACTCGTCCCTTCATCGAGCCATCGAAAGGGCGCAAGTCAAAGGGTGCGCGGCTTTGGATTGTGGGCGTTGATGGGATTAAGACCGTGATAATGGATAGGCTGGCACAGGTTGGGCTTATCCGGTTTTCCGATGATCTACCGCCGGTTTGGTTTGAGCAACTGGCCAGCGAACGGTTGGTAACCAGGTATGTCAAAGGCCAGCCGCAACGGCGATTTGAGCGGGTCCCAGGGCGACAAGCCGAAGCGTTGGATTGCGTCGTCTATGCCATCGCCGCGCGGCACGTGGTTCACGTCAACTTCGAAGAACGCGAAGCGCAGTTACGCGCGGGGGGAATTCAAGACCGACCAAAGCCGAAGAATGTCTATCGGTCGAAATTCCTATCGGGATAGTCATCCCGCCGCAAGGGCTGCTGGAAGGCGTTCAAGGTAGGGTCGCGCCTCTGGCGGCTGGTGCCGGTGCCGGTGCCAAGCATCATTTCCACCACGCCCCAAAGAAGGGCGAAGACGAAGAATGCACCGGCGGCGCATATGATCCAGAACAGGGCTTCAATCATTTTGGCTATTGGGCAGCGAAAGGCGAACGCCAGCGCCGCCGCCGTTCTCTTCGATGAAGACCACACCGGCGGCTTCAAGTGCAGACCGCATCGCACTCTTGTTCGCTTGGGTTGCGCTGACGAAGCCTGTCTCTGCTTCGCAACGCCTGACCGTTGCCACCCCGACACCTGCCCTGTCCGCCAAATCCTGCGCGGACCATCGAACCAATGCGCGTCCGGCCCTTAGCTGTTCCGCTGTGATATTTTTTTTATCAAGTGATAGCATATTGATCTGCCTTAGATGACATGATATGAAAGCTATCACATGACTTGAAATTAGACAACGGAGTTTCCCATGACCATCACTCGCCGCGCCACCTTGGCCGCTTTGACCGCAAGCCCTTTCATTATTGCTTCGGTTGCCACGCAAGCCGCCCCCGGCGTTGAAGGGCAGACCACGCTTGAGAAAACCTATGCCGACTGGCTGTCCGCGCAGAACGATATTGAAGAAACGCTGGCACTGCATCCGGCGGACAAGCTGACAAAAGCCGATGAAAACCGGATACTAGGGCCGCTCTATGACCGCGCTGACACTCTTCAAGACGCGATGATCGCCGCACCTGTCACCGGACCCAGCGACCTTGCGGTGAAGGTTCTGGTGGTTCTCGCCACGCCGGAGGCGCTGGACGATGACGCCGTTGATCGGATCAAGGCCGATGCCATGCGGCTGGTCAATCTCACCGACATTTCTTGACATAAGGTCCAGTGAACCTTAAAGATAGGAAAAGGTTCACTGGACCATGATGATGACATGCCGGAATTGAAGGCCACCATTGATCTTGAAACAAGCCGGTTTCCGCAAAACCAAGTGGCGGAAATTCTGGACGTTTCGCCGGACACGTTGCGGACGTGGGTGAAGCGTGGTCGCCTTGTCTTGCAATCACCGTCTACGGGGCGCGGGCGAGAACGCACCTATAATTTCTCAGAAGCGGTGCGCGCTGGCATACTTCATTACCTCTCGCAAATGAATGCACCCGCGACGTTCATCGAAGACTTCTGTGACTGGTCGGTTTCATTGTTGGTTGCCCGTCAATCCTTCGGAAAGCTGTTTGATTGGAAGGAGCGGTTTGCAATCGAGGCTCACCGGATGAATGTCCGGCTGGCAGAAGCTATTCACGACGATCAAACCGGCGTTTCCGGGTGGGACCAATGGGGACTTCTGTTCACCGATTACGCCGAACTGGAAACCCTCGAACAGCGTGAATATGCGCAAGTTGCGCGGGAAAAGCTGACCGGGTGGAATGACGGTAGTGTCAGCTTTTCGGTCGATGAAGCGGACCTGTATCGCCCTTTGAGTGCGGATGAATACCGTATTGCGGCGATAAACGAAGCTGGTCCGATGACCATGTGGACGATTGTCCCGGTTGGCTATCTGGTGAACTACCTTGCAGTGAACCTGTTCCCTGACACATTCCAACCGAACGATTCCGACGAAGAAGGAATCCGGTGATGCGCAGTCTTAAAGGTGTCTCCTTGTCGCGTATCATCGGCACCGCCGCCCGTGCCTTTTTCCCTGCCGCGTCCCACATGGCGCAGGAGAGCACGGGCGGCAATCATCGCCGTTCACTCGACGCCGCGACCGGAGGGCGGCGCGGCGGCGGTCTGGGCACCTTTGGCCCGATCAATTCCGAAGTAGCGGCTGGACAGTCGCTTGTTGGGAGCCGCGCAGCCTATCAGGCTGTCAATAACCCCTACATCGCCAATGCGGTAACCAACCTTGTCACCGCCCTTGTGGGCACCGGGCAGCGCCCGAATGTGCGTGGCGTCGAACGGGAACTGCGCCGCCAGATGCATTTTGCGTTCGACCGCTTTTGCGAGACCGCAGACCATGCGGGGCGAACCGACTTTGGCGGGCTTCTGGCGCAGATCGCGCGTGACATGGTTGTCTATGGCGAAGGGCTGGCCGTGATACACGACACGGCGGACGGGCTGCAAATTCAAGTCATCCCGCCGGTTCATCTGGACCCGGCAAAGACCGAAATCCTGCGCGATGGTCGCCAGATCGTGCAGGGTGTGGAATTCGACGCCAGCGGGCGGCGGGTGGCCTACTGGATTTTCCCAGAGCGCCCGCATTCGTTTTTTCGGACCATTCCCCCGCCGTCCGCGTGAACGCGGCGCACGTTCTGCACGTCTTCCATCCGATCGCGCCCGGACAGGTGCGCGGCCTGTCTTGGGTCGCACCGGCGGTTGTGACGGCGAACGAGTTGAACCAGTGGAAAGACGCCACGCTTGTCGGTGCGAAAATGGCCGCAATGCAGGCAGGCTTCATTACCGATACATCCGACACCGGCGGCGAAGACGAACTGTTCGCAGAACCCACATGGGAACCGGGGGCGCTGACGCGCTTGCCCTGGGGAACCGACGTGAAATTCAGCGCCCCTGACCAGATCAAAGACGCCCCCGCCTTGCTGCGCATGACGTTGCAGGAATTAGCGGCTGCGCTTGGGGTGCCGGAATTCCTGCTGTCGGGTGACCTGACCAACGCGAATTATTCCAGCCTCCGGGCGGGATTGATTCCCTTTCGGGCGCGCATCGACCAAGTGCAGCACAACACCCTTGTTCCCCAGGTGTTGCGCCCTGTCTGGCGGCGCTGGCTGGCGTTGGAAATTCTGGCGGGCCGCATCGACGCCCCCGCCGACACCCCATGCGATTGGATCATGCCGCGCCCGCAACAGGTGGACCCGGCAAAAGACTTGGAAGCGACGGAGAAAGCGCTGGCCCTTGGCCTGACCAGCCGCACCAACGCCATCAACGAACTGGGGTGGAATGCGGACGATATTGACGAAGAAATCAAAGCGGATCGCGCCCGCGAAGCCGAATTGGGCCTGACCTTCGCCACCCCGACAACGCAACCGACGAACCCGAAGGAGGGCACCGATGCCGCTTGATGCAACCATGGAGCTGTCCAGCTTCGACCCCGAAGCCCGCACGGTGGAGGCGGTTATCGCCACCACAACCCCCGTCACCCGGCGCGATGCGCGGGGCACCTTTGCCGAAGTGCTGGACTTTTCCACGCTGGACCTGACAAACGCCGCGAATCTTCGCGTTCTGGACAGTCACCGCACCGCCAGCATCCGCGACACCTTGGGCACAGTGGAAGCGGTGCGGGTGGAAGGTGACAAGCTGATTGCGAAGCTGAAATTGAGCGCCGCCGATGACGTGACCCCGGTTCTGCAAAGGATTGCGGACGGCACCATTCGCGGCGTGTCCATCGGATACCGCGTCACGCGCTGGACCGAAAACCAAAGCGGGGGAACCCGCACCCGACGCCCCGCAGAATGGGCACTGACGGAAGTCACCCTGACTTCGAACCCCGCCGATCCGGCGGCAACCCTGCGACACAAAAAGGAGGTCGGTATGGCTGATGATGTGATTGAAACCACCCCGGCGGATGACGCCGAAAAGACACGCCGCACCGAAATTCGGTCGCTGGTCCGGTCTGCTGGCCTTGAGCCGCAGATTGCCGATGACCTGATTGACGCCGGGGCGGACTTGACCCGCGCCAAGGCTGAAATCTTCGATGCGCAGCAGAACCGCCAGCGTAGCGCGCCGATCATCCGCAGCCACGCCCCGGCCAACGATGACCCAGCGGTCATCACGCGCCGCCAGACGGACGCGGTGGCCTACCGCATGGCCGGTGGCGAACTGCCCGACGATGCGCGGCAATATGTGAACATGAGCCTGCGCGACATGGCGGTTGAAAGCCTTGCCCGCGAAGGTGTTTCGACGCGGGGCATGTCCGCTGATGAAGTATTCACGCGGGCGGCGCACACGTCCAGCGACTTCCCGCTGGTGGTTTCGAACGCCGCGAACAAGGTGGCGCTGAATACCTACAAGACGGCGGAAAGCCCCCTGAAAACCCTCTGCCGCCAGCGGACGCTTCCGAATTTCAAAGAAAGCAATGCCATCCGCTTGGGTGACATGGGGCGGCTGGAGCCGCTGTCCGAAGACGGGGAAATCAAGGCCACGAGCCGCGCCGAAAACGGCGAGTCCATGCGCCTGAAAACCTTCGCCCGCGGCCTGACCGTCACCCGCGAACTGCTTATCAACGATGACCTTGGGATGATGGGCGACATGACCGCCGCCCTGGGCGAAGCCGCCGCGCAGACCGAGGCGGACGAACTGGTGAAGCTGCTGACCGGCAACCCGGCAATGTCGGACGGAACCCCCGTCTTCGACGCCAGCCGGGGCAATGTCGGCACCGCCGGTGCCCCTTCGGTGACGGCCCTGACCGAGACCCGCAAGACGATGCGGACCCGCAAGGGGATGGACGGGAAAACCATCATCGCCGTGGCCCCGCGTTACCTTCTGGTATCGGCGGCGCTGGAAACCGAAGCCGAAAAGGTTCTGGCGTCCATCCAGCCGAACAAGGCGGATGACGTGAACCCCTTCGGCGGCAAGCTGTCGCTTCTGGTGGAACCCCGCCTGCCGGATGACTTCTGGTATGTCTTCGCAGACCCGGCCCGACTGTCGGCGATGCAATATGCCTACCTGTCCGCCGCGCAGGGCGTCCAGATCCAGCGGACCGAAGCATGGGACACCCTTGGGATGAAATTCCGGGCCTTCCTCGACTTCGGCGCGGGGTGGCTGGACTGGCGTCCCGCCCAACAGATTCCGGCCGCGTGATGACGCTGGAAGAACTCACCGCGTGCCAGGATAGACTCCGGCGCGCGCGCTTCAAGGGGATCATGACCGTCACCATCGACGGCGAAACGGTCACCTACAAGACGGACGCCCAAATGGCCGCAGCCTTGGCGTCCATCGAGGCGGAAATCTCGAAACTCACACGCGGGCCGCGCCCGCGCACCATCTATCCGCAGACCACGAAAGGACTGACCTGATGCGCAATTTTGTCCAGACCGGTGACACGCTCACCTTCACCAGCCCCGACCCGGTTACCTCCGGGCAGGGCGTTGTCATGAATGCACTGTTTGGGGTGGCAGCAAGCGCCGCCAGCGCCGGTGACCCCTTCGAAGCCGCCGTGGTGGGGGTGTTCGAACTGCCGAAGACGGCGGGTGCCATCGACGCCGGGGCGAAGGTCTACTGGAAGGCCGACACTGCCAACGTGACCACGACTGCCAGCGGCAACAAGCTGATCGGCGCGGCGACCGAAGCCGCAGCGGATGCCGCAACCACGGTTCGCGTCCGCCTGAACGGAACGGCAGCGTAAGGCGGGTGTGACGATGCAGGCTATTCGCAGCGAAGACATGGAATATCCGATTCCGGTGGACACCCGTCCGGCGGTCAATCGGGCCATGGCCTGGCGCTGCGAATGGTGGCTTTCGTCGGAATTCAGGCTGCTGGCTGACAAGGATGTTCGCGCGATAGCCTTCGATTTGTTCTATATCGCGCAGCATCAAAACCCGCTTGGCTCATTGCCAACGGATGAAAGAATTCTGGCCCGTCTGGTCGGTGAGCCAATGGAAGAATGGCACCGGCTTATGGGGAAGCCGATCAATCCATTGAGTGGGTGGCGGCGCTGTATTTTTGAGCAACGGGGATCGCAGATTGTATCACCCCATAAGCCTTGAAATCGCCCGCGCAGCCCTTCGGAAGAAATGACGGCGGTTACCCCCATACTGGCCAACGAGCGCACCGCCGCGCGGCTTCTTGACGTGGGCGTGACGGAGTTTCGGGTGCTGGTGGAGGCAGGGCACTTGCCGAAGGGCCTGGAAATTGCTCCGGGCCTTGTTCGCTGGCCTGTCGATGATTTGCGCCGCATTGCGAAGGGTGACGCGGTGGAGGGTATGGGGGATGTGCAATGGTGAAAAAGAAATACCTTTGGCGTCATCCCGCCGGGCGCATTTATGTCCGCCTGAAAGGCCGCTTGTATCGCATCCACGCGCAGGAGGGCACGGAAGACTTCGACCGGGAGTATTGGGAAATCCTGACCGGCAAGCGGATGCAGGCCAAAACTCTTGGAATGCGCTGATTGATGACTACCGGACTTCTGACCGGTGGATGGGCCTGAAACCCCGAACGCGCCAAGACTATGACAAGGTGATGTTGTACCTGCGCGAGAAGATCGGCCCCCGCGATGTGAAATTGCTCACCCGCTCGGATGTGATCGCGGCACAGAAAGCAAATTCCCATCGAACGCGGTTCGCAAACTACATCCCGCAGATGTTGGTGATTCGTAAGCGGCGGCCGCGGCCCATTGATTTTTCAATTGCGTTTGGTCGATCGCGTGAAGCTGAGGTCTGTTGGTAGCTCGTCAGGGACTACGAGACGAGGTCCTTATGGGCCATCTGCCCGCTGGGCGTAGGCCCATGGCATCAACGCGTCGATGTCCTTGTCGAGATGGCCGTTGGCGAGCCTGATGAAGAGATCGCGCAGATAGGCATAGGGCTCGACGCCGTTCATCTTGCAG
>Ga0316205_10004091_pt1 | contig 13097 bp, 11 predicted proteins | sample 3monthpyrite_MG_FD_204941 | JGI IMG/M metagenome (GOLD analysis project Ga0316205, IMG submission 204941) | Microbial mat bacterial communities from mineral coupon in-situ incubated in ocean water Damariscotta River, Maine, United States -... | ecosystem: Environmental > Aquatic > Marine >... | reverse complement strand
TTGCAGGCTTTTTTTACATTACATGATTTACAGGCAGTTACGACATTCATCCAGACATCTTTTCCACCCTGTGCTCTGGGTTTTACATGGTCCCTTGTTAACAGGGATAGTTTGAAATGATTACCGCAATATAGGCAGGTGTGTCTGTCTCGTTCGAATAAGGCACGATTGCTTAATGAAGGCGTAATATCATGATTGTATCTGGGTTTTGCGCCGCGTATAGCAATAATGGTGCTGAGGTCCAGATAAGAGGTTAAGCCGGTTTTTTGACAAGTTCCACCGTAAAACCTGAGTTTTGTTTCACTGGCAGTCCAGGCCACCTGTTCGCGTACATACAGATTAATAGCTTCTTTCCAGTTGAGCCAGTCTATGGGTCGCCCGGCATTATCCAGCGTTAGAATTAATGGTGTTTTCTCTCCTCTGAACATAAAAAACACCCCCCATAAGTGTTCTCCGTTTACGTATAATAGAAGTATAGTTCATTTTTGTAAAAAAACTTTCTAAATCAACAGTATAGTCAGTGTGTAAACTATATCGTGCGGCTGCAAATTTGTGTTAATTATTCAGAATTTTTACTTTGCAGTTATTGTTAGCTCTTTTTCGATAATTCATTCGTAAAACTTATTTTTTCCTCATCGACTAAAGCAACATTAATTACTTCATTACAAACATCTAACTTAAATCGGTCCCAGTAAGTGTAAGAGCGTTGAATAGCTAAAACTGTTTTTGGTGTATCAAATTGCATCATATTATTATGATATTTTTTGAGTGGGTCACAATAATATCCATTACAAATATCGGAGCGTAAGTATCGAGGTAGTGCGCAACCGGAAGTTGTCTGATTAATGCAGGAGCCGTTAATAGATTCTGTTTTTATATGAGATATATAGAGATCTAAGATTTCATTGCTGGTTAATTCAGGATTGTTATCCATAAAACGTCGCATAGAAAAAACTGACAGGTAAGCGTGTTCTTTTCCTGATGCGCAACAACCGCCTTTACACATTGTACAAAGATTATCGCTTATTTTTTGTAGTGGGGGCTTTTCTATAAATTTTTCTTCGACTACAAGTCTTTTTGCATATGCTTCATGGTGTTCGTCATATGTGACTTCTGATGCGTTAGTGTAATCTGCGGCCTCAATAATAATAGATTTTAAGTGTTCTTTGTAATCATTAAGTCGTTTTATTTCGACAGTAAGGGTTAATGAATCACCGCAAGGTATGGTCAGTGTGTGTATATTATTTTCAGATAAATGTGAATTTGTGTTAAGTGTGTTGTTCAGGTATCGTCTATTTTCCTGTTTTTCTCTGGCAGTGACATTCTCAATATGTTTTTTTGTAGCGATATTTTTTTCACGATTTTTATGAATTAACGTTCTATTAAAATCAAGGTGAGATTTGAACATTAAAGGAGTCATGGTTTTTTTATTTTTCATGACTCTATTGCAATCGATTGACCGGCAAACAGTATAATCAGTGCTTTTGTTAAATAGTTTTTCGGGGTAAGTGATAATGCGATCACATACTTCGCATTTTAGCAGGTTGCTATTTAGTGGTGTAGCTAAGCCGTTTGACATGAAAACATCCTTGTTTTAAGTTTGATCAGTTAGGAGTAAATAATATATTAGGTAACCACTTTGTAACAAGGAGTGTATTTGCTACCGGGTAATTTCATTCTATTTTCCAGAACGAATGATTCAAGTAGTTCATCTAGAGGTTCCATGATTTTTTTCTCACCCCTGATTTCAAATAGACCGTTTTCTTCAATTGCTTTTATACCATCTTCTTTTACATTGCCTGCTACGATGCCTGAAAAAGCTCGACGTAAATTAGCTGCGAGGTGGTGTGTTTCCATATTGGTATTAATTTCTAACTTTGACATGTTTTCGTGGTTAGGTATAAATGGATTTTGAAATTCATTGTCAACTTCCAGAATCCAGTTATAGTAATAAGCATCACTATTATATCGTCTAAAGTCTTTTACAGCTTCCATACCATTTTTCATTTCACGTGCAACAAGTGCAGGGTCATCAATAATTATTTTATACCGTTGCTGGGCTTCGAAACCCAGTGTTTTTTCAATGAAATGATGAATTTGTTTGAAGTAGTTTTCAGAACTTTTGGGGCCAGTAAGAATAAGGGGAAATGGCAGCTCTTTATTTGCCGGATTTAATAAAACACCTAATATATATAAAATTTCTTCGGCTGTACCTGCTCCGCCAGGGAAAACAATGATGCCATGACCTGTGCGAACAAAACTTTCCAGACGTTTTTCTATATCTGGCAAAATAACAAGTTCGTTCACAATGGGGTTAGGTGACTCAGCTGCAATAATACCCGGTTCGGTCATGCCAATGTAGCGACCATTGTATATTCGTTGTTTGTTGTGGCCTATAGTGGCACCCTTCATGGGGCCTTTCATTGCGCCAGGGCCGCAACCTGTGCAAATGTCCAGGCCTCGTAGTCCAAGTTCATGCCCCACTTCTTTGGTGTAGTCATATTCAACCCGGTTAATAGAGTGGCCGCCCCAGCAAACAACCAGGTTTGGATCTCTATTAGGTTTCAAAACATTGGCGTTACGTAAAATGTGAAATACAGCATTAGTAATGCCGCTTTTAGACTCCAGATCGAATTTGCTACGAGACTCTAGTTCACTTCGTGCATAAACAATGTCACGTAACACAGAAAAGAGGTGTTCCTGGATGCCATCGATCATGCTGCCATCAACAAAAGCTCGTAGTGGTGCGTTTTCTAGCTCAAGTTTTATACCGCGTTCTTGCTGGATAACTCTAATATCGAAGTCGGAGTATTCTTCTAATACTTTTTTCGTATCATCCACTACACTGCCGACATTTAATACAGCCAGTGAGCAGCGTCTGTAGATATCATAACTTCCAGACTCACTTTCTTTTTTTAGCTGATTAACTTCCATTTGTGAAAGTGTTTCCATACGCCCATGGGGGCTTATACGGGAAAGTTCTAGATGTTTGCTCATATTTTGTCCATTATTGTAGGGGGATATTTACCCCAATATATTCTATAAGTAATATATATAAGTGTATATGTGCTGTAGCAGGTTAATTCGGTCTTGATTGCCGATTGATTTATTATGGTTATGCTAAAAGTATAGTGTTAAATTAATCTTATTATTGATAAATCGTGAAGGTAAGAATAAATGAGCGATGAATTATTTGAAGTGGCTTTTTCAGGGCAGATAAATGAAGGCGCTGATCTAGAGCAGGTAAAAGCAAAAGTTGGTGCCATGTTTAAGGCCGATGCAACTAAACTTGCACATCTGTTTTCCGGTAAACGCATGGTCATCAAAAAAAATATTGATCAGGCAACGGCGAATAAATATAAGTCTGCGTTAAATAATGCAGGTGCAGTGTGTGAGGTTAAGTCATTAAGTGAAGCGCCTGTTAAGCAAGCAGTTGAGGTTAAACCTGCACAAGCTTCACCAGCACCCACAAAACCAGAAGCCAGGCCAGCGGCTGCTGTTAGTGGAGATATCCCTGCCGCACCACAAACAGATCCTTTAGGAATAGGTGCGGATGATATTTCTGAGTTGACAGCTGCAATTGCGCCAGTGGGTAGTGATATGCAGGATGAAATTAAAGAGGTGGCGGAGCCTGCTTTAGACTTATCGGGCCTGGATATTGCGCCAGCGGGCAGTGATCTAGGGCAGGTTAAAAAAGATGATGCGCCACCACCGCCAGATACTAATGGCTTATCATTAGTGGATTAAATCTATAGAAAATTTAATCCAAATACAGTTGCTGATATAAGCAGGTAAGTAAATATACGAGATCCGACGAATAAATGTGAGCGACCAATAATAGTGTCATCTACTATGGTAAGTAGAGAAATTATCGGCGTGCATGGGAATCCAGCTGAAATAATTTGGCCCTTCAGGTTTCTACCATTATGCTTTAAATGAAAACTGGTAAGAGAGCGAGTAAGAGAGCTTTTTTTCTGATAAGTCGTTACTGTATTGTCAACTTTGACATCAAGCCTGTGGTTTAGCCATAAAAATTTAGGGCTTGCATTGGCCTGTATGTTTATATTGTGACCATTCCATTTATAATTGTTAACAGGATTCATTTATAAGTACGAAATTTAATTAAAAAATACAGCAAGTCCCTATGCTGTCAATATACTAATCTTGTGTTTCAAAGACTGTGGGCTAAATATAGATACTTTTAAGTATCGGGTATGTAACAAAACATACAAAGAGGATTATTTTTTAGTTATTTTTTCGGGTTCAGAAAACCAGCGCAGGCCTTCAGCTGATGATAGTTCTATATGACCTCGGGAAAGCTTAATGCAATCCTGTCTTTCAAATTCTTTAAGTATTCGGCTGATTACTTCACGAGTAGTACCAAGTTCAAAAGCCAGTTCCTGATGAGTAATCTTTAATGTAGGGCCTTGATTTCTCTCAAATAAGCCACCCAGCATGCAGGCAAGACGCATATTGAGGTGGTTAAATGCCGTATCCTGAATCAGGTAAATAGTTTCACAAAGCCTTTCTGTCAATGTTGAAATAACGTAATTACGAAATGGCTCAATTTCATTCATCATTTCTTTAAAGCTGGTAGAACTGATTACTAGCGCTTTTACATTCGATTCAGTGGTCGCAATGGCATTAAACGATTTATTCTTGAGTAAGCTGTTTAAGCTTAGAATACACAGGTCACCTGCCTGTACACGGTATAAAGTGATCTCTCTGCCATCTTCAGCCGTTTGGTATATGCGAATAGTTCCCTCTAGTATCAGCATGAAGTTATTGCAGGTTGCGTTGCCACTAAATAAAGTTGTTTCAGGTTCCGCTTCTAGTACGCGAGCACCATCTATGGTGTCAATCCAGGATCTTTCTTTGATATCAGCAAGCTGACTATAAGTTGAATTTATTTCTTGAAAACGGCTCATTTCAGAAACGTCGCGAAAAGCTTTCTGGGTATTGAACAACTGCATACAACCACCTGAAAATAAAATATTTAGTTTATTATAATTAGTATAGGTAAAACCTTGCTAGCACCGGGCATCAGAAATGATACTTATTAAAAGTGTGTATGTGATAAATGACACATTATTTCTGATTAGGTCGAATATTAGATATAACAGCCTAGTTATGTATGTGATAAAAGATACATTGTTATACTTAATTGTTCTTTCTATGTTTATTATAATGATATCAGGGAAAATGGAATCATCCATTCGAATTAAAAGGTTAAAAATACAGGGAAGAGGCCTTATTAGGTAAGTTTCAGATAAATATAGTGTTTTTAATTTTCATATGAATTTATTTAGAGCTATACTGTCTATTAACTAGTGAAAATAGACCTGAACTGAATATTTTGAATAAAATGCACACATCTAGCGCAATTAGACGTTATGCCCGATTTATACTGGCATTTTTTGTGCTGTCTGTACTAAATATGAGTATACAGGTGCCTGTTCATGCGGCTATGAAAATGCAGATGCAGATGCAGTCGTCAGATATGCAGGAAATGTCAGACTGTCACTGCCCTCCAGCGCTTTGTGACAGTGTACTTGCTCTGGATAATCAGTCAGTAGATGGCCTTGTTTCCATTCCCTTATATAATTATCGATCTACCGATCTATATGAAATTATGGGGTTAAATGTTGGCATGCTTAATCAGATACAGCATGTTGAACAGCTATTCCTTAATGTTTCACAGGCGGCACCGCCAACTCTACTTATTAAGACCCTTCTTACAATCTAGAAAATCCTTAAATTATTTTATGCTTATTAATTGTGTTGTTATTAACACAGTTTATTAATGCGTCTTTTTTAAAATATTTATGAGGAATAAGGCATGAAGGCCTTAATAAAATTATCTTTTATTACTTTACTGTTCATTAATTTCACGCTTAAGGCAGATAATTCTGTGAACCTTAAGCAGGCGCTTGAGTTGGCTTTAAACAACGACGCGTTGATATCGGGATTAGTGGCAAAGCAAGATGCATGGAATCAGTTAAGTCATGCATCGCAAACCTGGGATGATCCAAAATTACGTTTTGGAGCACAGGCAGTGCCAATTGATACTTTCAATTTAGATCAGGAACCTATGACACAACTGGTTCTTGGTTATCAGCAAAATTTCCCGCGTGGAGACAGTCTTAAAAATAAAACAGACATGATGAAGGCGAATGCCAGCACAGAAGCTAGCAAGGTTGAGTTACGTAAACGTCAGGTAATTCTAGCGGTTAAAAAAAGCTGGTATGAAGTCTGGTATCGACAAAATGCAATTAGCGTAATTGAGTCAAACAGAAAGGTGTTTGAAGAAATGCTGAATATTAATCAGGATTTTTATGCGTCTGGTCGAGCAAGTCAGCAAAGTGTAGTACAGGCCGAGCTGGATATATCTCTTGTTGACGATAAATTACAAACCATGCAAAGCGAATTGCTCGTCGCACAGGAAGCATTGGTTAAGTGGTTGGGCGTTAATGATGTGAAGTTTGATTATGCGGAAATTGATGATAGTGGATATACGATAAAGTCATTACCTGCATTGCAGTCCTTAATAACTCAGCACCCAAAATTAAAACAGGCTCAGGATAACCTTAATATGCAACGCAGTGCGCTAGCCTTAGAAGAAGATAAATACAGTGCGCAATGGGGGCTGGATCTACGTTATGGCAATCGTCAGGGTGAAAGGGCGGACGGCTCAGATTTGCCTGATTTTATGACGGCAATGGTAACAGTTGACTTACCTGTTTTTACAGAAGAAAAACAGGATCGTCATGTGGCATCAAGTAAAAGTAAGGTGCAAAGTGCACGTTATCAATTAATTGATACGCAAAGAGAAATACTGAAAAAATTAAAGCAAACACATGCACGCTTACTTAAATTCAGGCAGCGTTTAAAGTTATATTCTGAAAAAATAAACTCACAGGCAAAGCAAAACACTGAAGTAGCAATGAGAGGTTATCAAAGCGGTGTGGTTGATTTTTTGACGCTCTCTAAGGCTCAGGTAACTGAGTTTAATACTCGGCTTGCTGAGTTAAAACTCAAATACCAGTTTAGGTTAAGTAAATCTAATTTAGAATTTTTTGTAGGAAATAAATAATGAAATTAAATAATAGAATAATTCTAATGTTAGTTATAGCTTCTGTTGCATTTTTAGCGGCGATATTTCTGACAAAATATGCCGACACAGGTATGAGTAGTGAGAATGCTTTAGATTACAATATTAATCATTTAGACTCCAGTTACCAGTGTCCCATGCACCCTCATATTGTAAAAGACAAAGAAGGTAATTGCCCAATTTGTGGAATGAATTTAGTTGAAGTTGAGCAGGAAAAAACAAAACAAGTGTCAGATAGTAAAGAAAAAGAAATACTTTACTGGGTGGCTCCTATGGATCCTAATTATCGACGTGATAAGCCAGGTAAGTCTCCAATGGGAATGGATTTAGAACCGGTTTATTCTGATGGCGATGATGGTATAAATCCGGGCGAAACAGGAACAGTAGTGAAAATATCACCTGCGGTAGAAAATAATTTAGGCGTACGTACTGAAAATGTCGAGTCGGGTAAGCTGTGGCGTAAAATAAATACAGTTGGTTATGTTGGTCTTGATGAGTCAAAGCTGACTCATATTCATTTGCGTGTCGATGGTTGGATAGAAAAACTGGCCGTTAAAATAGAGGGTGATAGAGTTAAAAAAGGTCAACGATTATTTGATCTCTATTCGCCAAAATTAGTTAATGCAATGGAAGAGTATGTGCAGGCATTACGTTCAAATAATCAGCGTTTGAGTTCTGCGTCAAGAGCGAAATTAACATCATTGGGCATAAGTAAAAAACAAATTAATGAAGTCAAAAAAACCCGTAAAGTGACGCAAACTATTAGTGTTTATGCTTCGCAAGACGGCATAGTTACTATGTTAATGGTTCGTGAAGGTATGTATGTTAAACCAGCAAATAGAGTTATGACGTTAACTGATTTAAGTAGTGTCTGGGTGTTGGCAGAAGTTTTTGAAAGTCAGAGTGCATGGGTTGAGTTGGGGCAGTCAGCAGATGTTGAGTTATCATTTATTCCAGGTCGCACATGGGAAGGTAAAGTGGATTATGTCTATCCGATTCTAGATGCAAAAAACCGGACACTAAAAGTGCGTTTGCGATTTGAAAATCCTGGTGAAACGTTAAAGCCAAACATGTATGCAAATGTGTCAATTTATGGAGGTGCAAAAGAAAATGTATTGAGTGTACCCCGTGAGGCATTGCTAAGATCGGGCGGCACCGAACGGTTGATTGTTGCAAAAGGCAATGGTCGTTTTGCACAACGTATAGTCGTAGCGGGTTTAGAGTCAGGTGATTTTGTTGAAATATTATCAGGTATAAATGCGGGAGAAAAAGTAGTCACATCTGCACAGTTTCTAATTGATTCAGAAGCAAGCCTGAAAGCAAGCCTGTCACGAATGAGCGACCCAGCCGATAAAGTAGAAAGTAACAATAAAGATATTATGGTTGTGCCGGTAAAAGGCAGGGGTGTTATTACTTCACTAATGAAAGACCATGGAATGATTACACTACAGCATGAACCTATAGAAATTTTAGGCTGGCCTGAAATGACAATGGATTTTACAACTCAAAAAGGAGTGTTATTAGATGGATTAAGTGTGGGTGATATGGTGACTTTTGAGTTAATGGAGATGAACGATAAGTATTTAATTAGCAGCATAAGCGGGCAGGGGGAATAAGTATGATTTCATCGATTATTCACTGGTCAATTAAAAATCGTTTCATGGTTCTGGTAATGACTTTAATTGTCACGGGTTGGGGTATTTATGCGGTTAAAAATACGCCACTAGATGCCTTGCCTGATTTATCTGATGTGCAGGTTATTATTAAAACATCATATCCCGGGCAGGCACCAAGGGTGGTTGAGGATCAGGTGACTTACCCTTTAACTACAGCCATGTTATCAGTGCCAAAAGCAGTTAATGTGCGTGGTTATTCATTCTTTGGTGATTCATATGTATATGTGATTTTCAAAGATGGCACCGATCCTTACTGGGCGCGGTCAAGGGTGCTCGAATATTTAAGTCAGGTTACAAGTAAATTACCCGCCGCTGCAAAACCGACTTTAGGACCGGATGCAACCGGCGTGGGCTGGGTATATGAATATGCACTGGTTGATCGAACAGGTAAAAATGATTTAGCACAATTACGTTCAATTCAAGACTGGTTTTTAAAGTATGAGTTACAAACGGTTGCCGGTGTATCTGAAGTGGTAACACTGGGTGGTATGGTTAAACAGTATCAGGTGGTATTAGACCCGAATAAACTACGTGCCTATAACTTGCCGATTGCAAAAATAAAAATGGCAATTAAGCGTGCTAATCAGGAAACAGGTGGATCGGTTATTGAAATGGGCGAAGCCGAGTATATGGTGAGAGCTACGGGTTATATTGATAGCTTACAAGATTTACGTGATATTCCTTTAGGTGTAAATGAAAATGGTTCGCCTATCTTATTGAAAGATATTGCAGAGGTCAGATTCGGGCCACAAATGCGCAGAGGTATAGCGGAACTTAATGGAGAAGGTGAGGTTGTTGGTGGCATAGCGGTAATGCGTTTTGGAGAAAATGCACTGAAAACCATAGCTGGTGTAAAAGCCAAACTTGAAGAGCTAAAGCCGGGTTTGCCTGAAGGCGTAGAAATTATTGAAGTTTATAATCGTTCGCAATTGATCAATCGCGCAGTAGATACTCTAAGCATGAAACTGGTGGAAGAATTTATTGTTGTTGCACTAGTGTGTGCCGCATTTCTATTTCATCTGCGTTCTGCTCTGGTCGCAATCTTATCTTTACCTGTTGGTATTCTCGGAGCATTTATAGTTATGTACTACCAGGGGATGAATGCAAATATTATGTCACTAGGAGGTATTGCAATTGCCATTGGAGCAATGGTGGATGCTGCCATTGTTATGATAGAGAACATGCATAAACATATTGAGCATGAAAAACAGGGTGGTGACGAAATAACTGAAAAAAGGCGATGGCAGCTGGTTGCAAAATCAGCTACAGAAGTTGGGCCGCCATTATTTTTTTCATTGATTATTATTACATTAAGTTTTATGCCTGTATTCACGTTAGAGGCTCAGGAAGGAAAGTTATTTTCACCTCTAGCTTATACAAAAACTTTTGCAATGGCCGTTTCAGCAGGTTTAGCAATTACATTAGTGCCCGTGTTAATGGGCTACTTTATTCGTGGGCATATTACAGCGGAAGAAAAAAATCCAATCAACCGTATACTTATAAAAGTGTACAAACCATTTATTGATTTGGTTTTGCATTCACCAAAAAAGGTACTGGGTGTTTCAATCTTTCTTGTTGTGATTGGTATGTGGCCAGTAACACAATTAGGGTCAGAGTTTATGCCCGATTTAGATGAAGGTGATTTAATGTATATGCCTACTACTTTTCCTGGTATATCAATAGGTAAAGCTCAGGAGTTATTGCAACAAACAGATAAACTTATTAAGTCAGTGCCAGAAGTTAAATCTGTATTTGGTAAAATTGGCCGCGCAGAAACAGCAACTGATCCTGCGCCTTTAACGATGATAGAAACCACCGTTCAGTTAAAACCAAAAGACCAGTGGCGAGAAGGTATGACCACGGAAAAACTAAAGAAGGAATTAACTAATTTAATCAAATTTCCTGGTTTAACTAATGCATGGGTGATGCCAATAAAAACGCGTATTGATATGTTGGCCACGGGTATAAAAACACCGGTAGGAATTAAAGTCGCGGGTGCTGATTTAAAAGTAATAGAAAGTATTGGTAAAGATATTGAAAAAGCAATTTTAACGGTTCCAGGAACAGCATCTGCTTATTCAGAACGAGTTGCAGGAGGACGTTATGTTACTGTTGATGTTGATAGATTAGCTTCAGCACGTTTTGGGTTAAATATTGCAGATGTACATGATGTGGTGAGTACGGCGTTAGGTGGTATGCAGGTGTCTCAATCAGTAGAAGGCCTGGAACGTTATCCTATTAATGTTCGCTATCCACGTGATGTGCGTGATTCATTAGGTATGCTGCGAAATTTACCTGTTGTTACACCATCCGGTGCTCGTATTTCATTAAGTGAAGTGGCGAATATAAAAGTAGAAGATGGTCCAGCGGTAATAAAGAGTGAAAATGCGCGCCCCAATGGTTGGACCTTTGTTGATATTGAAGGAAGAGATTTAGGTTCATATGTTGCCGAAGCTCAGAGAGTTGTCGCTGAAAAAGTGAAACTGCCGCCGGGATATTCGATTGCCTGGTCCGGGCAGTATGAGTATATGGTGCGTGCTAAAGAACGTTTATTAGCTGTAGTGCCAGTAACTTTAGGTATTATTATTCTATTGTTATATTTAAATTTCAGAAAGTTTTCTGAGGTGGCATTAATAATGGGTACTTTACCTATGGCATTAATTGGTGGTTTCTGGTTGTTATATTTACTGGATTACAATATGTCGGTAGCCGTTGGTGTAGGTTTTATTGCTCTTGCGGGTGTATCAGTTGAAATAGGTGTCATTATGCTGGTGTATTTAAACCAGGCATTACAATCGTATATAGACAGAGCGAAACAAGAAAATCGTAATGTAACAAAAGATGAGATTCGTTCGGCTGTGGAAGAAGGTGCGTTACTTCGCGTGCGCCCAATCATGATGACCGTAGCGACAATCATTGCTGGTTTGTTACCCATAATGTTAGGTTCGGGTACCGGGTCTGAAGTTATGCGTAGAATAGCGGCACCTATGGTAGGTGGTATGGTTAGTGCAACTATCCTTACTTTGGTTGTATTACCCTCTGTTTTCTTGTTGATGAAAGAGGCGTCGATTATTAAAAAATAGTACAGGGTGTAAGTATTAATTTAAATAAGCTGGAGTAGTGAGTTAAAAAATAGTGTGTGTAAACTTGTGTAGTAACTTAAATATAAAATTTTAATGATTAAGATAATATAGCAATATTAAAAATTTAAGTTGATTTGATAACATTGCTTATTCGCAATTTTTTAGTTTATAAGTTTTAACATTTGTTAGGCATTAGATTTATAATCGTGTTTTAAGAAAAACGACTGGGGCAAGCATGCTGGAATTATATTACTTTCGAATTAATGGATTAAATGACGAGTCAGATGTGTCTAAAATTGTAAACACATTAAAAGCTATAGAAGAGGTTGAGTCTGTTGAGGTTGATTTAGACTCAGGTATGGCATTTATAAATAGTAAAATTTCAGCGCAGGAGATTTCATTGATTATTGATGGCGCAGGGTATAACTCGATTTTAATACCAGAATAGAATGGTTAGGCATTACTTTATTTTATTAAAGGTCATTATATTATTTTATTATTAAATACCGTTGAATACTAATTTGAAACTATTATTTAATAACAGGGTCTGTTTAACTAATAACTATAAATTTTATGGTTATACCTGTACTGAGTTAATGGAGTGTTTTTATGTGTAGTTCACCTAAAGGCGCTAGTACGAAGCCTTTATTAAGTAGTAATGTTGATAGTACCTCCGGCAATATGTCTTCAGCTGAATACAGTGAAATGGTGCAGCGGGCTAATGAGTCTTATGAGCGCCGGCAGGATGAATTAATTGAATATAGAAAAACACATAAAAGGAAAAATTCACAGAATGTTAACAAACAAATAAAATCGTCTTTTTTTGAAAAAATAAGTGCAATTTTTAGTCAAATCACCTCATCTCAGCAATTAGGAAGCAAATAAACGCATATTTATTCAAAAACATCGAAGTTTCATCAAACTTTAATAACTTATAACGTTGACTAAGGTTTAAAGCGGGTTATAATTCATTTAGCTAGAAAGTGCCGTTAATACTTATGCACACCACATTTCGAAGTTCCAAAGTAGTACTCCGTCCTGTTCTCATATGTAAACACTTCCAGCACAACCCGTCTCTGCGCAATTTTATTGTTGTAACGAGGCATTAATTACTTTTGAATAAATAGGATAGAAAATATGTCTACTACAACTGGTACAGTTAAATGGTTCAACGAATCTAAAGGTTTTGGTTTTATCGAGCAGGAAAATGGTCCTGACGTTTTTGCA
>Ga0316205_10004090_pt1 | contig 13098 bp, 13 predicted proteins | sample 3monthpyrite_MG_FD_204941 | JGI IMG/M metagenome (GOLD analysis project Ga0316205, IMG submission 204941) | Microbial mat bacterial communities from mineral coupon in-situ incubated in ocean water Damariscotta River, Maine, United States -... | ecosystem: Environmental > Aquatic > Marine >... | reverse complement strand
TTCTGCCATTACTTTTGTAATCGCTGCAGTTAACGTCGTTTTTCCGTGATCAACGTGACCTATTGTTCCCACGTTTACATGGGGTTTATTTCGTTCAAACTTTTCCTTTGACACCGCTTTGCCCTCTATTCTATATATACGATTAAAATTTACTTCTTTAAACATAATGCCTTACTTTCGCTTGGCCTTATGCACTAAAACTTTGCTTTGGCTTCAAATAAAAGCCTCTTCGTTAAGGCTTTTTAAATCTGCAGCGCCAAAACTGGAGCTCATAACCGGATTTGAACCGGTGACCTCTTCCTTACCAAGGAAGTGCTCTACCGACTGAGCTATATGAGCCATAAACTTATACTCTGGCTAAAATAGCTAAACACACCTTCGCACCAGCAATAATATGGAGCGGGTGAAGGGATTCGAACCCTCATTATCAGCTTGGAAGGCTGAGGCTCTAGCCATTGAACTACACCCGCAGATCCTGCCTTTCGCAACTACTTACAGTCCAAATAGTGCTCAATATCAAAAACCTGACTAAAATCTAATTGTTGCCTACAATTTATAAGCAACCAAATTATTGCTTCGTAAACAAACCCATTCAAAACCCATTATAAAGAAAATGGTGGAGGGGGGAGGATTCGAACCTCCGAAGGCGGAGCCGTCAGATTTACAGTCTGATCCCTTTGGCCACTCGGGAACCCCTCCTCGAATGAAGCCGCACATTTTCGTTTAGCAGAGCCCTCCATGTCAATAAGAATGTTGGATTATTCTTCGATATATCAATATAAATTATCGATTTTCTCATTTTAGGACCAAATTTGGCCTAAAAATTGCCCTCTTAAATTTTATTCTATAACAAACTCAAATTTTTAAAGATTCAAACATTCAATGCCGATAACGATATAGTTATTAAAAACAATGCTAACCAGAGCTATGTCTTTGCAAGGAACTGAAAAATATGACAAAAATTTTACTCGATGCTATCGAAGTTGGAATGGAACTCAACTCTGACGTTGTCGATCGGCAGGGCCGTGTTTTGTTAAAAGCGGGAGTCACCTTGACGGAAAAACATTTACGCGTATTTCAAACCTGGGGAGTACTTGAAGCTGATATCAAAGGTGATTTTGAGGAAACTGAAGATGACAAAGTTTACCCTCCAGAACTTATTGATGAAGCAACAAAACTTGCCGATATTCACTTTCAATATAATGACATTAGCCACCCTGCTATGAAAATTCTTTACAAATATTGGCATCATAACTATATGGCGACAAAGGTACACTAAAGATGTCTCGTAGCGCTGAACACATTATTAAAAGTACAACGCAAGTTGCCAGTTTACCAACGATTTATACAAAAATTGATGAAGCTTTATCTAGCGCGAACTGCACTAACACATACTTGGTTGATATTTTAAGTGAGGATACGGCCTTGTCTGCTCGCCTTTTACGACTGGCGAACAGTGCAATGTTTAACTTTCCAAGTAAAATTGATTCTATATCACAAGCCATAACTATCATCGGGACACAACAGTTGCGTGCACTCGTATTAGCGAGCTCAGTTATGAAATTATTTAAAGATATTCCTGAAGATCTGATTAACATGGAAATGTTCTGGAGGCATAGTATTGCATGTGGTGTTTGCGCACGTATTTTTGCATCCTTACGGCGTGCTGCTAATGTTGAATATTATTTTCTTGCTGGACTACTACATGATATTGGTAGACTTATTATGTTCAAAGAAGTGCCAAATGAAATTAGCTCGGCAATGAAACAAGCAAAAGAAACGAAGCAACTATTATTCAAAGTCGAAAAAGAAATTCTTGGTTTTGACCATGCTAAATTAGGTGCAATGTTATTAAAAGATTGGAAGCTTCCGCCTCAATTAGTTGAATCTACCGCCTACCATCATACACCTAATAGAAGCGCCGATTATCAAGATGAAGTAGCTATTGTTCATGTTGCCGATATTATTGCAAACGTTGCTCAACTTGGTAGCAGTGGTGAACACCTAGTACCGACACTTGATACACAAGCATGGGAGCGAATTGGATTGCCAGATGCTACCATCAACGTAGTACTTGATGAGCTACAAAAACAATACAACATAGCCGTTGATTTTGTTTTAGGCAGTAATGAATCTAATGAAAAGTTAACATCCGAAATAGCATGAGTACTCATTATAAATCAGATAACGAGCAATACATGGAGAAGATGTATAGCGACCTTATTGATTCATTACATACCATCGCAACTCCCGATGATGTATTGCTTCAATTTGATGGTGAGCCTGACACGACTACAATACTTGATGCTGTTTGGTTGCGTGTAAAAAAAATCATCGCAATAAAAGAAATGGGGCTCTTACTTCTTGATGAAGAAGGGCTAGATTTCAATCTCGAATACTTTCAGCCTGCTGATGCATTCAATAACATTAGCCAAATCTCAGAAGCAGCTATAAAAGAAGGAACATTTTCTTGGGCTTTAAATCAAAACCGAGCTGTAGTTTTGCATGGTGATAAAAATCATACGTCTCGCCTTTTTCATACAGTAGCGATCCGCGGTAAAGTTATTGGAATGTTTATCGCAACATTTGATTATGATTCTAATAGTGTTACCGAAGCCACCTTAGGTTTGCTCTCCATTATTATTTTAAACTGTGCAAATACTATTGAAGCATCCACACTCAATATGAAAGTTCGAGAACAAAATGAAGTTCTAGAAACAAGAATTGAAGAACGCACAAGAGAGTTAGCAATTGAAAAAAACCGTGCAGAAGATGCATCTGCAGCTAAGAGTAATTTTTTAGCCGCAATGAGCCATGAAATTCGTACTCCAATGAATGGAGTAATGGGAATGGCTCAAGTCCTTTCCTCAACAGGTTTAACGGAAGAACAGCAATTCTATCTTAATACAATTCTAGATTCGGGAGGCTCGTTACTTGCGGTCATAAATGATATTTTAGACTTTTCAAAGATTGAAGCAGGAAAAATGCTGCTTGAAAATAATGAGTTTAATTTAAAGACTATTACCAATGATGTCATAAGGTTGTTTGATAGCAAGGCGGAAGAAAAAAATATTCAATTGCTTCTCAATATAGATGAAGACTGCCCCATTGAGCTAATCGGCGACAGCTTACGAATAAAACAAGTCCTTCAGAATCTAGTTAGCAATGCTATTAAATTTACCGAGCAAGGAATCATTAAAATAAATATCTCTGGCACGAAAACCAGTGAAAATACCGCAACCTTCGTAGTGAAGGTAATAGACCAGGGTATTGGTATCGACCAAAAATCTCAGGGGAAATTATTCTCTGATTTTACACAAGTTGATTCATCAACAACCAGAAAATTCGGTGGCACCGGTCTAGGTCTAGCAATATGCAAACAACTCGTTACATTAATGCACGGTGAAATAGGTGTTCAAAGCCAATCAGGAAAAGGAGCAACATTTTGGCTTACTTTAAGTCTGCCAATAAATAATGATAGTAACGCCGCTGATAAAAAATTATTAAATCTAAACTCAGAACAACGCTCAATGTTAACAGGAAAGATTCTTCTTGTTGAAGATAATGCCGTAAACCAAATTGTAGCTAAAGCTTTTCTTAAAAAGTTTGGTTTAAAACCAGACATTGCAGAGAATGGACTGATAGCCGTCCAAAAGTTCGAATTAGGATCTTATGATTTAGTCTTAATGGATTGTCAAATGCCTGTACTCGACGGCTTTGAAGCAACCCTCAAAATCAGGGAAATAGAGCGATCTTATACCAGCAAGAAAGCGCCACCTTTACCTATTGTTGCATTAACCGCTAATGTGCACGACAAAGATAAAGAACGATGCACTGCTGTCGGGATGAATGACTATTTATCAAAACCGATTTCAGAAAAAGAACTTTACTATATTTTAAGTAAATACTTAACAATAAGCGATTCCAATGCACCAGAAAAAAATACGCCACAATCAAGTTAGGATAATCAGATGACGAATTCAAGTTCGATAGACCTTAGCGTCATAGAGTCACTTAAAGAGTTAATGGGAGATGCATTTGATATTCTCATTACTACATTTATTGATGATACTGGAAAACTAGTTCACTCTTTATCTGAGTTGCAAAAACAAAATGATATTAAAGTATTTACAAGAAATGCTCACTCCATTAAATCAAGTAGTGCAAATTTAGGGGCTATGAAGTTGTCGGCCATTGCAGCAGAGTTAGAAACTCAAGGAAAAACTGGGGATATTGCTAATACTATCGATAAAATCATTCTTCTTGAGAATGAATTCACCCAAGTATGTAGTGAAATAAAACTTTAAATTAAAAATAACGCTCTATACAAATTATTAGCATATTATTTTCTTTTGAATATACGCTCAAAAACTGACGGCTTCTTCACCGACCACTTCAAAGGAACAATATTCAACTCAGGGAAAAAATACTCTTTATTTACGACAAGTGCCGTGATTATTCTTTCAGCTAAAAAAGCCGGCATTCGTCTATTGTATGGATCAAGTTTATAAATAATATCTTCATAAAAATTATAAAACTCAAAAACAATATCAAATACAATTTTGCAAAAATCATCATAAGTAGGTTTATGTGCAATAAACATATTACAAGAATATAGATATCGCAAAGAATACGTCTTTTCTAACATTTCAGTTGTTAAGACTATTTTATTTTTCAACGCAAGCTCATCTAATAGCTTAAGTCCCAATTCCCCATGCGAACCGATGTATTGATTTTTTAACGTGTCATCTAGGATTCGAGGCTCCTGAACATAGAGTGTATTTTTCTCGAAAGAGAGAGTAGAAATAGAATCATCCCAAAAACGTCGATACTGACTCGTCCCGACAAAATCATATGTTGAATTTTTCCAAATCCAATAAGTTGCAGTTAAATCGCCAAGAACCCAATTTAGATTTGAAATATTATCGCCATCGTTATCAAACACAAACCCTTTTTTATCTAGTTTTGAATGATATTCACTCGAAATTGTAGACGCGTTACACATAATGTTTTGTTGATAAACTTGTGTTTTTCGCGGTTCATGCTGAGGAAAACAAACACAATAGATAGCAATATTATTACTATCCGTCATTTACAATGTCTTTGAGATCGTAATAAATTCATCTACCCTTTTTTCAATATAATTTATCATTTCCGTTGTAATCGTTGGGGAACAACCTACAAAGAAGACTTGATCTAGAACTTGGTTTGCATTTGGATACTTTTTAAAATCATCAATTTTATTATAAGCAGGGTGCATTAAAATATTACCTGCAAAATAATTTCTAGTTTGAATTTTATTTTCTTCTAAGAATTTCACTAATGCCGTTTTTTGTATCTTGTCCTTACAAATTAGTGGTACTCCGAACCAGCTGGTTTCTGCATCGGGTAATTCTTTTATAGAACGCACCCCATCAATCCTTTCGAATATCTTTTGTAACCAGTCTTTATTACTTCTTCTTAACTCGTGAACTTTATCAAATTTCTCAAGTTGCACCGTTCCGATCGCACCCTGCATATTTGTTGGCTTAAGGTTATAACCAATATTTGTAAACAAATATTTATGATCAACCACGTGATCATAGCCTTCAATCCATTTATCAAACCTTTTGCCACACACACCATTTGCTAATAAATTTTGTTTTCCGACACAATAACAGCCGCGTCCCCACCAAGCGAAACTTCTTGCAAGGTCAACAATTTCCTGAATATCTGATGACACCATACCACCTTCAATGGTTGTAATATGATGTGCTGGATAGAATGAGCACGATGCAGCAACGGCATAATCAGTTAAATATTTACCTTTCCACTTACTACCCAAGCTATCGCAATTATCTGCAATTAACTCTATCTTCTTATCTTTGCAAAGCTTAACAATACGTTCAATATCATATGCATTTCCTAAAACAGGTGATGAAAATACAGCTCTGGTTTTATCGGTAATTTTTGCTTCAACCTGATCCATATCCCAGTTCAAGTCATCCCAGTCAATATCAACAAAGATTGGTTTTAGATTATTCTGAATGATGGGGTTAATGGTTGTAGGAAAGCCTACACACGATACAATAATTTCATCGCCATCTTGCCAATTAAAATATTTTTTTAGTGCTGCAATTAAAACTAAATTTGCAGAGCTACCCGAATTAAGCATAACTGAATGTACTTTATTAAATTTTTTCGAAAAACGTCGTTCAAACCTATTTACGTCTTCTCCAGCAGAAAGCCACTTACCTTTAAGAATGCTCTGAAACATTGCTTGAATTTCGTCATCATCCCAATAAGGTCCAGAATAATAAACGGAATCTTTTTCTTCGTTGAATTCTTTTTTATTTGCCATAAAAGGAAATAATTTGTCATCTTCCTCTCGAGCCTTTGCTATAAATTCAGTGATTAATTCATTTAGAGACATAGTAGTTTTAACCCTTCATCAATTGAAAGTGTTTCTTCAAAACCCAATTTTTTAAATTTTTCTACGTTTAATGAGAAATTTTTTGCCTGAACCTTTTTATAAAAATCAGGCGCTTCTACAGCAGTAAGCTTACTACTACTACCAATAAAATCTTTTGCTCTTTTTATTATATCGTAAAACCTTTCTGGTTTACCGCTGGCAATGTTATAAATACTATTTAAATCACCTTTATCCATCACTAACTTAATTGCTCGACAAACATCATCAACATGTAAATAATCTCTTAATACATTACCGCCGTCATATAGTGTCAGCTCTTTATTCTCTTTAAGCTGATTCATAAGAAATCCTAATGCGTTTTTTTTACCCGAAGTTTCTTGGTCTTCTGTCCCATACACATTAGCTAAACGAAAAATCCGATATTTTACATTAAAGGTTTCACAAAAAGAAATAATCAACATTTCTGCAGCACGCTTAGTAATCGAATAAAAACCGTTTGGGTTACAAGCATCTTCTTCTTTTGCATCAATAATATCATTACCGTAAACGAATCCACTACTCACATAGTTAAATACAATATTTTCATTTTTACAGTTCTCTAACACTTCCATTAATACGACTAAATTAACATCCACGTCCAAACGAGTGCTTTCAAGAATATTATAATTACTAGTCGTGCTAATAAGGTAAAGAATTTCTGCAGACTGAGGTGATCGTTTATCCCTATCGATTAAGACAACCTTGTCAGGGAACATTTTGCAAAATGCGCCTCCAATAAATCCCGTGCCACCATAAACTGATATCGACATATCACACCAAAATTGTATTTATTTATTATTTTCAGCTCGATACAAATATGTTCGAACCTGAACGAATAACTCTACTATATCAACAAAGACAAATCCCAATAAAAATATATTAAGGGGTAAAAAAAAACAGCTTAGTAGATAGCCACTAAGCTGTTTTATGTATGGTGCCGGCACCAAGAGTCGAACTCGGGACCTACTGATTACAAGTCAGTTGCTCTACCAACTGAGCTACGCCGGCCTTCTTTATAAAGTTACTAGCCATTAACTATTAAGCCAGGTGCTTCTTCAAAAGAGAGCGCATTTTAGGCAAAATTAACGCAGAAGGCAATGGCAAATCGATGCCTTTTTGGAGTATTTAATCAACCCACTGAAATAGGTTAACCTATTGTTTACATTGAGCAATTTAATGATACCTTGCCGACTCCTTTAAAGGTATTTTGTAACATTCCAAGCTGGTTTGCGGTTAACGGTGTACCTGTTGCCAACCAATCTAGCCAATAACTACGTTTAGGTAAATCAACACCAATTATTTTTGCTTTTACCCCTTTTTTATTCATCTCTTTCAAGCGCCTTTGAGCAGATGAAGATTTCGAAAAAACTCCTAATGAGATCGCATTCTTTTGCGAGCCTGTGGCGACAAGGAAGTAATCTTTAATTCCTAATTCTTTTATTTTTTTAATTTTACGATTTGCAGCTTTACGCGTTTTTAAAGGCATTATAATCACCCAAAAACCCTCAGCAGATGTTTTATGTACTCGTCTTTTGGCATCTATATTCCATTTTTGCATTTTCTTCTTAGCAGCACGCACTTCTGTTTTTCGCGCAAAGGGGCCAACACTAAAACACGCTAATGCTTTTTCTATATTTTGTTCTTCAGCAGCACTTTCATCTGGTTGCTCTTTTAATAACAACAACCTAACGGCATCATCCAATTCATTAATTTCATTCACTTGAACAAGAGGAATGCCACTACGTGAACTCCAGGCAAAGAAACCAATATTCAAAAGAATTAAACTGTATAAAATCCACTTCCACATAACATTTACTCAGTAAATAAAGCCAAACCGTCAAAGATCAAATTAGGTTTATGCTCTACTTTCATCGATAACAATGAAAGAATATCTAGAGCCCCACCTCCAGTCAAAATACATCGCGGAATAGTCTTTAATTGCATTTGTGTTTGCTTAAAACATTGCTCAATAAAACCCACTTCAGAAAACGTAACTCCCAAGTCAATACACTCATGTGTTGAATGGCCAAAAATAACATTACTCTCCGACTTCGTGCTAGCTAAGGTATTTATCCCCTGCTTAATTCTATTGGTTTTATCAAATAATGCATTCTTCATTAAAGTAGCACTTGGCATCATCCAGCCACCTAGGTGTTGACCATGCTCATCTATAACATCAATTGTAATAACCGTTCCGCAATCTATAACCATTATTATATCTTTGAGTGATGCAGTCCTATTAGAATGGTATGCAGCAAGAAGCGCAACCCATCTATCGGCTCCTAGTAAAGTAGGATCGAGATATCCACATTTAATACCAAAAATAGACTCCGTAGTATTAATTTGTTGTACCTTACATTCGAAATGTATCTCTAGTTTTTTGATTACATCTTTAGTTACTTTATCGCTAGCGACACTAACGATGATTATTTTTTTTACTGATTTAATCGCCTCAATTGCTTTTACTGATTCGGCAAAATTAAAAGTTTCAAATTTAGTCACCGGCGAAATGGTTTTATCCAAGTATTCAACATACTTAGTATACGTATTACCCATATCTATTAATATGTATGTCATATTATCGTATTACAAATTTAAACTGCACGTACACTTACCTCGCCAGAATATAAGCTTTGTATTTTGTCATTATGCTCAACTAATAATGCACCCTGCTTATCAACTCCATGGGCAATCCCTTCACTTAAATTCATATTCCCTTCAATTTTAATTTTTTGTTCTGCAAGTAAATCAAATGAATTCCATTCATCCATAAATTCAGAAAACCCATACTCATTAAATTTTTCTAAACGAGGAATCAGTTCATTTAGTATTTGAGCTATAACATGGTTTCTATTAATATTCTTTTTAAGAATGCTTTCCATGTCACTCCATTGCTGATCAATTCTATCTCCTATTAATTTAGGCATATTAACATTTACGCCAATTCCTATAACGGCATTGCAAGGACTATTAGCTTCGCCGCGCAATTCTAATAGAACACCTGATAATTTTTTATTATCTACGTAAATATCATTAGGCCATTTCAACATCACATTATTAATTCCGAATGACTGTATCGCTTTAGCAACACTAATAGCAACAACTAAGCTAAGCCCTGACATTTCAGCAATTGAAATCTTTAAAGTCCAAAGCAGAGACATGTAAATATTACTAGCAAAAGGTGAAACCCATTCTCGCCCTCGTCGTCCTCGTCCATGAGTTTGAGATTCAGCAAGAACAAGATAGCTCTCTAATTTATTATTTTCAATTCGATCAAGTAAAAATTGGTTTGTTGAAGCGCATTCAAGCAAAATATCAATCCCTTTTAATACTGAGTTACATTGTGATGTTAAGTTTTGTAATATCTCATCTCGATTAACAAATGTTATTGGTTTGTTTACTTTATAACCTTTTCCGGGGATACTTTTAATTACAATTGGAAACTTCTCATTAATTCTTTTAATTTGTTTCCAAATAGCAGTACGACTCACGCCCATCTGAGTCGCTAAATCTTCACCAGAATGAAATTTTCCATCACATAAATAATCGAGTAATACGGGTATATTTATCATTTTGTTCTTATACTTGCCATAACTCCTGTATTGTACAGTTATTAGCACCTCATTAACTCTAAAAACTTGCAAAATATTGTTTTAAATATAATATTGTCTACACTTATAAAATCTATTTTATACAATAACTTATGGACAAGCAGAGTTTGAATTATGGTTAGAATTTTCTTTTTTAGTTGTCTTTTATTTTCCTATAGTTCTATATTGCACGCAAAGGAAATCACTCTAAATACCACTGGCGTTCCGCCTTTAAATACTCCTCAACTGACTGGCTTTATGGACTTAGTTTCTAAGGAAGCTTTTAATCGAATTGGCTATACGTTAAAAACGGTTAAGCTACCAGCAGAACGCGGATTAAAGAATGTAAACCTAGGTATCGAGGATGGCGAAATGAGTCGTATAAAAGGACTCGAAAAAACTTATACAAATTTGATACGTGTACCAGAAAAAATTATGGATTGGGAGTTTGTAGCTTTCAGTCAAAATAATATTAAAATTTCATCTCAATGGACAGGCCTATCTTCCTATACAGTTGCATTTATTAATGGTTGGAAAATACTGGAAAACAATGTTCCAAAACAAGCGGATATTACAAAAGTAAGAAACCACCAACTATTATTTTCTACTTTAATAAAAAATCGAGCGGATCTTGTGCTTTATGAGCGTTGGGGAGGCTTACTACATATATCAAAAAATCCAAAGCTAAAAACAATAAAATTACATTATCCGCCGTTAGCTAAAAAAGAGATGTTTATCTATTTACATAAAAAACATAAAAATATTATAAAAAAACTACAACATTCGCTATCTTCAATGAAACGTGATGGCACCTACAATTCAATCGTAAATAAAATATTAAAACCACTAGATAAATAAATTCTAAATGAAAACTAAATTCCTTGGCAAAAAGAATGGTCTCGCACGACGCTTATTGTTTTATGTAATTCTAACAAGTACTGCGATGACAATTTTTTCAACCTCCTATCAATTGTATGGTAACTATGATCGTTACCTAAGTCAGCTTAATGTTCGACTCAGTGAAATAGAAAATATTCATGTGCATTTATTATCTGATCTTTTATGGACTTCTGATCTTGACTCAATAAAAAACACGCTCAATGAAATATCAATTCTACCTGATATTATTTACATGGAAATAAAAGAAAAAGATAAATTAGTTGCAAATATTGGTAGTAGAAATAATAAAAATGTAATCACTAAAATATTCCCAATGACTTATAAATACAAGGGCAAGACTTTAGAAATTGGCACTTTAAAAGTTCAAGCAACGCTCGACAATGCCTACAATCAAACCATTGAACAAATTTTTGATATTTTGATAAGCAATGCTATCAAAACATTTTTTCTAGCTGGCTTTATTTTATTTACTGTTCATCAATTAATAACTCGACATTTAGAAAAATTGTCGACCTTTGCAGCTAAGCTTAATATCACCAACCTCCAGGAATCTCTGACACTCGATAGAGTTACAAAAGCTAATAATAAGCCTGATGAACTGGAAATACTGGTTCAAGCCTTCGAATCAATGCAAAATAATCTTTTTTCATCGATAAAAACAATCCAGAAAAATGAAAAGAAATTTAAGCAATTAGTTGAATCAACCACGGCAATACCATGGGAACTTGATCTTTCAACCTGGATATTTACTTATGTAGGCCCACAGGCACCAACAATTCTTGGTTACCCAACAACTGATTGGCATAAAAAAGACTTCTGGAGCAGCCATATTCACCCAGATGATCTAGAAAAGTTTTTTAAATCTTGTCAGCAATCGGCAAAAGCTGGTTTAGATTATATTTTAGAATATAGAATGATCGCATTAAATGGTTCTACTATCTGGATAAAAGATGATGTAAAAATAGTTTTTAAAGATAATAAACCAAGATACCTACAAGGATATATGTTTGATATAACAGCTAAAAAATTGACCGAATTAGAATTAGAAGAACATCGAACAAATCTTGAAAAACTCGTTCAACAACGAACCCTTCAATTAGTTGCCACTAATAAAGAACTAGAAGCATTTTCTTATTCGGTTTCTCATGACCTACGAGCGCCATTAAGGGCAATAGATGGATTTAGTCAAATACTCATTGAAGACAACGAGAACACTTTAGCTAAGACAGACTTAGAATATCTTCAGCGAATTCGAAAAGCTGCACAGCTAATGGGCCAAATTATAAACGACTTATTGCTACTATCACGAGTAACTCGGCAAGAATTAAATATTACCCCTATTAACCTTTCAAACATTTTCCAAACAACTTTTTCAAGATTAAATGAAAATAACTCGAAAAATATAAAATTTACAGTTGAAGATAATCTGGTAACAAACGCAGATGAGAATCTTGTACCTATTGTGGTAAATAATTTGCTAGGTAATGCATTGAAATATACAAGTAAAAATAGTTTAACTGAAATAGAAATTGGGAAAGTGAATAAAGGAGATTTTGAATATTTTTATATTAAAGATAACGGAATAGGTTTTAATATGGAATTTGTTGATAAAATATTTCAGCCATTCCAACGTTTACACAGTTCTGCCGAATACGAAGGAACAGGAATTGGGTTAGCAAATACATCTCGCGTCATGCATCGCCATGGAGGAGAAATTATTGCAGAATCAAAAGAAGGAGAAGGAGCTACATTTTACTTTAGATTTACCTAGGAAGAACATCGTTAAGTATGCATTACAAAAATACTTTTACGTCATTAAAAGCAAATACATTCACTAAAAAATCGCTCAGAATATAAATAGTCCTAAAAAGACGAAACCCCATCCAGATAACTGAATGGGGTTTCTAATTTAAAGCCTGGTAGTTTTGGCCACAATGGCCTTATCCCCAGAGGGGAGACCTATAATAATATCAAGCAGGTCACGAGCTTAAATTTTTTTTGAACAAAGAAAAAAGCTCGCACCTTTCGGATACGAGCTTTTTGAATTAAAGCCTGGTAGTGACCTACTTTCACATGGGAACTCCCACACTATCATCGGCGATGAGTCGTTTCACTTCTGAGTTCGGGATGGGATCAGGTGGTACCAACTCTCCATTG
>Ga0316205_10004088_pt1 | contig 13104 bp, 11 predicted proteins | sample 3monthpyrite_MG_FD_204941 | JGI IMG/M metagenome (GOLD analysis project Ga0316205, IMG submission 204941) | Microbial mat bacterial communities from mineral coupon in-situ incubated in ocean water Damariscotta River, Maine, United States -... | ecosystem: Environmental > Aquatic > Marine >... | reverse complement strand
GATGACAGCGCACCAATGCCGCCCTGCCCAAAATGCGAACATTGCACATTATGCGTGACCAGCACGATCTCGCTTGTTGATCTTGCCGTGGCCACACAGGCAAGCGGTGTCGGGCTGTTTATGGTCGGTCAACCTAAGCTGCGCGTGGACATACCTGAGCGACGCTATCAAAGGCCTGTGACCCGAGGGCCCCCTGCCCGGAACATTGATGTACTCTCCCGCGTGACATCCGTGCCCGCCACCAGGATCGGCGGTGGCCCATGCACATAACACGCGGTTTCACCTGCTGGCTTTGGGCCGCCATATGCGCGTTGACCCTGATCGGTACGGCAGGTGCCAGGGCAGATAGCCTGGCAAGTTTCCTTCCTGACATTGCTCCATCCGATCTTGTCGCCGGGGCCGATGCCTTTGGCCCGGTGCGCGAGGACGTAACGGTCGCCCCTGTTCTGAAAGCCGGAGAGACTGTCGGCTGGGCCTTCCTGACATCGGATTTTGTAGGCACGACCGGCTATTCCGGCAAACCCATCCATGTTGTCGCCGCGATTGATGCCGATGCGGTTCTGACCGGGGTGAAACTGGTCAAACACTCGGAGCCGATCGTGCTGATTGGTATTCCCAATTCCAAAATGGTGGCCCTGACCGAAGGGTATGCCGGACTGGATCTCAAAGCCGAGGCAGCGATGGGCGGCGGGGCCCATGATCTCGATATCATCTCGGGCGCAACCGTGACGATCATGGTGATCGACGACAGCCTGGTGCGCGCAGGCATCAAGGTGTCACGCGCATTGGGTCTTGGCGGGTTGTCACCGCTGCAAGCTGACGGACCGAAACGCGAGTTGGATATGGGTCGCGAAGACGTGGCCAACTGGACAACTCTGTCGGGCGACGGCTCGGTCCGGCGGCTGACGCTGGATGTGGGACAATTGAATGCTGCATTTGAGGCCACAGGCGACGAACGCGCAATCAAGCGGCCTGAACCGGGCGATGATGGCGATACGTTCATCGACATGCACCTTGCATTGGTGTCGGCGCCCACAATCGGGCGCTCGTTGCTGGGGGATGCGGAATACAACAACCTGGTGGAGTGGCTGGAGCCAGGTGAGCAGGCCATTCTGGTGTTGGGGCGTGGTGTCTACAGCTTTAAGGGCTCGGGTTATGTACGCGGCGGTATCTTTGATCGCATCCAACTGATCCAGGGCGACCGGTCTGTCCGGTTCTTTGATCGCCAGCAAAAACGCGTGCGTGCGCTGGCCACCCCCGACAGCCCCAGCTTTGTCGAGCTTGAGTTATTCAAAATTCCTGCCGATGCCGAATTTGACCCGGCCGAGCCGTTCCGGCTGCAATTGCTGGCGCAGCGCGCCGTGGGCGCGGTTGAAAAAACCTTTCTGACCTTCGATCTGGGATACGAACTGCCAGAAAACTATTTGTTGCCCATTGCCGCCTCTGCCGTTGTCGATGATGCCACCGAAGAAGCCGCGGCCAAGGCCGCATTGTGGCAACGCATCTGGGGGGATCGCACGGTTGAGATTGGCGTACTGGGCGGTATGTTGCTGTTGCTGTCGGGCGTGTTCTTCTTTCAATTTCACGCCACCTCCAATGCGCGGACCTTCTACTGGTTCCGCATGGGATACCTCACCGTCACGCTGGTGTTTCTGGGCTGGTACGCCAATGCGCAACTGAGCGTGGTGAACCTGATGGCGCTGGCGGGCAGTCTGCGCACCGGATTTACCTGGGATGCATTCCTGCTTGACCCGTTGGTGTTCATCCAGTGGTTTGCCGTGGCCGCCGCCCTGCTGTTCTGGGGTCGGGGTGCGTATTGCGGATGGCTGTGCCCGTTCGGCGCACTGCAAGAGCTGACCAATCAAATCGCCCGCGCCCTGAAAATACCGCAATGGACTTTGCCCTGGGGCCTGCACGAGCGGTTGTGGCCACTCAAATATATGATCTTTCTCGGGCTCTTCGGGCTGAGCATGGTGTCGATCCAGATGGCCGAAACCTATGCCGAGGTTGAACCATTCAAGACCGCGATCATTCTGAAGTTCGTGCGCGACTGGCCGTTCGTGGTGTTTGCCCTGGGCCTGCTGCTGGCCGGGCTTTTCATCGAACGGTTCTATTGCCGCTATCTTTGCGCGCTTGGGGCGGCCCTGGCGATCCCGGCACGGGTGCGGATGTTTGACTGGCTGCGTCGCTATAAGGAATGCGGCAACCCCTGCCAGACCTGCAGCAATGAATGTCCTGTGCAAGCGATCCACCCCACAGGCGAGATCAACCCAAACGAATGTGTGAACTGCCTGCATTGTCAGGTCTTGTACCAGTCCGAGGCCAAGTGCCCGGTTGTTATCCGACAGGTCAAACGCCGCGCCAAAGCAAGTGCTGCTGATCTGAAAATACCGCTGGGGCAGCCCCCGGCGTCTCACCCGAATTCGAAACCAGTAACAACATCTTAAGAAGAGGAGGAAAGACCAATGTCTGACCAAGAAAACAACCTGAGTGTTACCCGACGCGGCCTTCTGGGCGCAACGGCCACCGGGGCCGTCATGGCCACGGTCGGTGCCGGTGCCACCCTGATGACCGCCAAAGAGGCCAGCGCCGCCGGAAAGGCCAATTTGGAGCCCGGCGAATTGGATGAGTATTATGGCTTCTGGTCATCCGGCCAGACCGGCGAGCTGCGCATCCTGGGGGTGCCGTCCATGCGCGAGTTCATGCGCGTACCGGTGTTCAACCGGTGCTCGGCCACGGGCTGGGGTCAGACCAACGAGTCGCTGAAAATCCTCACCGAAGGCCTGCTGCCGGAAACCAAGGAGTTTCTCGCCGCCAATGGCAAGAAAACCTATGACAATGGCGATTTGCACCACCCGCATATGTCGTTCACGGATGGCACCTATGATGGCCGCTATCTGTTCATGAACGACAAGGCCAACACCCGTGTGGCCCGTGTGCGTTGTGACGTGATGAAATGCGACAAGATCATCGAGATCCCCAATGCGCAGGACATCCACGGCCTGCGGCCGCAGAAATTCCCGCGCACCGGCTACATCTTTGCCAATGGCGAACACGAAGCACCGCTGGTCAATGATGGCGAGATCCTTGACGATCCAAGCCAGTATGTGAACATCTTCACCGCTATCGACGGCGACACGATGGAAATCGCATGGCAGGTGATCGTTTCGGGAAACCTCGATAACACGGATTGCGATTATCTGGGCAAATATGCCTTCTCGACCTCGTATAACTCGGAAATGGGCATGAACCTGGCCGAGATGACTGAGAACGAGCTGGATCATGTCGTGGTCTTCAACCTCAAGGAAATCGAGGCCGGCATCGAAGCCGGGGATTATCAGGAGCTGAAAGGCGTGAAAGTGATTGACGGCCGTAAAGGTCAGAACAAGAACTACACGCGCTACATTCCGATCCCCAACTCGCCCCACGGCGTGAACGCAGCGCCGGACAAGCAGCACATCATGATCAATGGCAAGCTGTCGCCCACCGTGTCTGTGATCGACGTGACAAAGGTGGACGCGCTGTTTGCAGACGGGGCTGATGAGCGTTCCTGCATCGTGGCCGAACCCGAGCTGGGCCTTGGGCCGCTCCACACCGCGTTTGATCAGAATGGCAACTGCTTCACCACTCTGTTCCTCGACAGCCAGGTGGTGAAATGGAACATCGCCAAGGCGATCGAGGCCTATGGCGGCGCTGATGTGGACCCGATCCTGGATAAGGTGGATGTGCATTATCAGCCCGGCCACAACTCGACCTCGATGGGTGAAACTGCCGACGCCGACGGCAAATGGCTGATCTCGATGAACAAGTTCTCGAAAGACCGGTTCCTGAATGTTGGGCCGCTGAAGCCCGAGAATGAGCAGCTGATCGATATCTCAGGCGACAAGATGAAGGTGGTGCATGATGGACCAACCTTTGCCGAACCGCATGACAGCATCATCGTGCGCCGGGACATCGTGAACCCGGTCAATGTCTGGGATCGGGCCGATCCGATGTGGGAAGACGCCCGCCAACAGGCTGCGGCCGATGGTGTCGACCTGGAAGAAGGGGCCGAGGAACCCATCCGGGATGGCAACAAGGTGCGTGTCTACATGACCAGCCAGGCACCGGTATTCAGCCTGGAATCCTTCACCGTCAATCAGGGCGACGAGGTGACGATCTATGTCACCAATCTGGATGACGTGGATGACGTGACCCACGGTCTGTGCATGGCCAACTACGGCATCGCGATGGAGATCGGTCCGATGGCCACATCGTCGGTCACCTTTGTTGCTGAACGTCCGGGCGTACACTGGTTCTACTGCCAGTGGTTCTGCCACGCGCTGCACATGGAAATGCGCGGCCGGATGTTTGTTGAACCGCGGGCAAGCTAAGCGATGAAATGGCTCTTATCCCTTGTCATGGTCCTGTTCGCTGCGGCTGTTGCCGCGGCCGAGTGGGACGTGGAAAACCGGGATGGGGCCATTTCCGAAACACTGGCGCAGGCGGCGGATGGCGACATCCTTCGGCTGCGCCCCGGCACCTATACCGAAGCCGTGGTGCTGGATCGCCCTGTCACACTGGACGGGCAAGGCCATGCCACCTTAGATGGTCAGGGCACAGGCAGCGTGATCACCGTGGCCGGAGAGGGCATCACCGTTCAGGGCCTGACCATCATTGGCTCGGGATCGGATCATGAAAAAATCGACAGCGGCATACAACTGACCAAAACAGCCACCGCCCCGCAAATCCTGAACAACGTGTTGCTGGGCAATCTATATGGCATCGACGTGCATGGTGCAAAGGATGCGCGTGTGGCGGGCAACCGGATCGAGGGCCGCACAGATCATCAGATGAATGCGCGCGGCAATGGGATATATGTCTGGAATGCCCCCGGTGCCGTGGTTGAGGGCAACCATGTGCGCTATGGCCGCGACGGTGTCTTCGTGAATTCCAGCAACAACAATATCTTCCGTGATAACACCTTTCGCGATTTGCGGTTCGCCGTGCATTACATGTATGCCAACAACTCGGAAGTGACCGGCAATGTCTCGATTGGCAATCACCTTGGCTATGCGGTGATGTTTTCCAGCGATGTGAAAGTGCTCGACAATGTCTCGGTGGATGATCGCGATCACGGGGTCATGCTGAACTACGCCAACAAAAGCGAGATCAGCGGCAATTACGTGCGTGGCGGGCAAAAGAAATGCACCTTCCTTTACAATTCACACCGCAATGACTTTGCCGATAACTGGTTTCAGGGCTGTGGCATCGGCATCCACTTTACCGCCGGATCACAAGACAACCGGATCGTCGGCAACGCCTTTGTCGGCAACCGCACACAGGTCAAGTATATTTCGTCGAAATGGGTCGAATGGTCCGAAGACGGGCGGGGCAATTACTGGAGTGACTTTGCGGGGATCGACGTGAATGGCGACGGCATTGCCGATGCGCCTTACCGGCCAAACGACAGCATGGACCATGTGCTATGGACCCAGCCTGCCACGAAATTGTTGTTGGGGTCGCCAGCCGTGCAACTGGTACGCTGGTCGCAATCCGCCTTCCCGGCACTGCTGCCGGGGGGCGTTGTGGATTCATACCCCATGATGCGCCCGGCCCTGCCGGACGTTGCACAAAAGGTGCCACAGGATGAATGACGCGCTTGAAATTCTCGGCCTCAGCAAGGCGCGCGGCACTGTACCGGTGCTGTCTGATGTCTCGCTGGCTGTTGCGCCCGGCGAACGGGTGGCCTTGCTTGGCCATAACGGCGCGGGCAAATCGACCTTGATCAAGGCCGTTCTGGGCCTGATGCCCTTTGACGCGGGTCAAATCCATGTGGCTGGATCAAACCCCGGCAGCGCTCGGGCCCGGCGGGCAACCGCCTTTCTGCCCGAAGCGATCAGCTTTCACCCGGCCCTGACGGGGCGCGAACAACTTGACCTCTTTGCCCGGCTCTCGGGCGGCGGCGCAGATGTGCCCGCCTTGCTGGAGCGGGTCGGTCTGGGCGATGCCATGAACCGCCGGATCGGGGCCTATTCCAAAGGGATGCGGCAGCGCCTTGGATTGGCGCAGGTCTTGCTGGGCAAGCCAAAGGTCGCCCTGCTGGATGAACCCACAAGTGGGCTTGATCCGATCTCGCGCCAGGATCTTTATGCGATCATCGACGAACTCGCCGCGCAGGGCACCGCCGTTCTGATCGCCAGCCATGCCCTGACCGAGGTTGAAGCGCGCACTGACAGGATCGCCATCCTGCGCAAAGGCGTGTTGGTGGCCGATGATACACTTGCCAACCTCAGCGCCAAGGCTGGCCTGCCGATCAAGTTGCGGGTGCGCGCCGACGGAGATGTCGTCGACAGCATCGCCCGCCAGACCGGCGGCACCCGCCTGAATGGTGCATCCGTAGAGATACTGTGCAGCCCGGCCGACAAGATGACCACCTTACGCCGTGTGGCAGGCATGGGCGATGCGGTGGTCGATGTTGATATAACGCCACCGCGCCTTGAAGACCTTTACCGCCACTATGCCAAGGAGGACGCGACATGAGCCGGATCTTGGCCATCACACAGTCCGAAGTTCTGATCCTGCGGCGCAATCTCTGGCTGGTCATGGCCACGCTGATCATGGTGCTGTTTGCCCTGGCGCTGACCTTCGCAGGCAGCGCGCCAACCGGGTCGCTGGGGGTGGATATGCTGACGGTTTCCGTGGCTTCGATGACCACATTGTCGGTTTACCTTGCGCCATTGCTGGCGCTGATGATCTCGTTTGATGCCATCGCCGGGGATTCCGAACGCGGCAGTCTTGCATTGTTGCTGTCTTATCCGGCGGGGCGAGGCGAAGTGTTGCTGGGCAAGTTTCTGGCTCATCTGGGCGCACTGAGTTTCGCGATGATCATCGGGTTTGGCGCGGCGGGTGCCGTGGCCGCATGGTTTGGCGGCGCAGGGGCAGAAAGCCTGGCAGCGCTGTCCCGGCTCATCATCACATCCATCGTGCTGGGCGCGGTGTTTCTGACGTTTGGGTATCTGGTCTCGGCACTGGCACAAGGGCCAACGGCCGCCGCTGGCATGGCGGCAGGGCTGTGGCTGATCTTTGTGGTGCTTTACGATCTGGGCCTTCTGGGCGCTGTTGTTATGGATGATGGCGGTTCGTTTACCCGCTCGGTCTTCCCATGGGTGATGGTTGCCAATCCAGCGGATGCCTTCCGCCTGTGGAACGTGGCGGCTTCGGACGGTGTGGCGCTGGCCACCGGCATGACCGGCGCAGCGCAGGCTTTGCCGGTTTGGGCCGCCCCCGCCTCGCTCCTGCTTTGGTCCTTCATCGGGTTCGCCGCCGCGCGCGCCGCATTTGGAAGGGTAGAACCATGAGAGCATCAGGTTTCCTGCTGATCGCCCTTCTGGGCCTAGCTGCGTGCAAGGAAGAGAGTGCCGAAGCCCCGCCCCCGCCCGTTGAAATGACCGAAAACGCGCTCAGCTATTTTTGTCAGATGAACATCTCGGAACACGGCGGGCCAAAAGGCCAGATTCATCTGGCCGGGCTTGATAATCCATTGTTCTTTGCGCAGGTGCGCGATCTGGTGGCCTATCTCAAAAGCCCCGAGCGCGACTATGAAGTGACCGCGATTTACGTCAGCGACATGGGGGTTGCGCCCAGCTGGGCCCTACCCGGCCCCGCGAACTGGATTGCCGCAGAAGAGGCGATCTTTATCGTCGGCGCCCCGGTGGCCGGTGGTATGGGCGCGCCCGAGCTCATACCGTTTGCAAAAGCCGACGATGCCGAAACCTTTATCGCACAATATGGGGGCGAGGCACTGACCCTGACGGCGATCCCTGATGATGTGGTCCTTGGCCCCGTTGACCTGACACAACCGTTGGAGACACCGTTATGACCCGCCTGACCCGCCGACGGTTTCTGACCATTGCTGCCGCCTGCATGGCCCTACCCGCCCGGGCCAGCGGCCCCGAGATTGCACATTGGCGCGGTCGCGCCCTCGGGGCCTCGGCCTCGATGAAACTGGTTGGGGTCAGCCCGGCGCAAGGTGAAGCTATTTTTGCCGAAGTTGAACAGGAACTTGCCCGGCTGGAAGCGATTTTCAGCCTTTACCAGCCGACATCCGAGATCAGCCGCCTGAACCGGGATGGCAGCCTTCCTGCCCCCTCTGCTGACTTGTTGAATGTTCTCAGCCTGTGCACGGCACTGCATGATGCTTCGGGTGGTGCGTTTGATCCCACTATACAGCCACTGTGGTTTGCACTGGCCAATGGTGCGCAATCACCCGAGATTGACGTGGCCCGTTCGACCATCGGCTGGGACCAACTGCGCTTTGACACCAGCCGGGTCTGGTTCACCGGGCCGTCGCGTGGGCAAGCGATCACCCTGAACGGCATCGCACAGGGTGCGATCACCGACCGTATTGCCGCCTTGCTCAAGGCCCGTGGGTTGCGGAACGTTCTGATCGACATGGGCGAGATTGTTGCGATGGGATCGCGCACGGATGCCATTGGCTGGGCCGCCGGAATTGCCGACCCAGACGGGATCGTGCAACACCGCCTCACACTTAAAGACCAGGCACTGGCCACCTCGTCTCCGCATGGCACGCGGATCGGACCCCAGCGCGATCAACCCCATATCATCGCGCCCAAAGGCACCCGTGAAACCCGTTCAATCGTCTCGGTTTCGGCCCCGTATGCCGCCTTGGCAGACGGGCTTTCAACCGCCCTGTGCCTCGTTGGATCTGAGGTCAGAGAAGCCGCGCTTGCACGATTCCCGCAAGCGCGGATTGAGTTTGAAACCCTGACTGCGACTGACAGCTAAGAGAGGTCAGCCGCGGCGGCGTCTTCAGACGCTTCCTCAGAAAAACGCCTGCAAGCCGGTTTGCGCGCGGCCCAGGATCAACGCATGTACATCATGCGTACCCTCATAGGTGTTCACCGTCTCAAGGTTCATCATGTGACGGATCACCTGGAAATCGCCAGAGATGCCATTGCCGCCATGCATGTCACGGGAATGGCGCGCAATTTCAAGGGCTTTGCCGCAGTTGTTCCGCTTGATCAGGCTGATCATTTCGGGTGCTGCATTGGCGTTGTCCATCAGACGGCCCACCTGCAGACAAGCCTGCAAGCCGAGTGTAATTTCGGTCTGCATATCGGCCAGCTTCTTTTGAAACAGCTGAGTCTGCGCAAGAGGGCGTTTGAACTGATGGCGGTCCAACCCGTATTGCCGCGCCGCGTGCCAGCAAAACTCGGCCGCGCCCATCACCCCCCAGGCGATGCCATAGCGGGCCCGGTTCAAACATCCAAAAGGCCCTTTAAGGCCCTGAATGTTAGGTAATAAAGCGTCTTCACCAACTTCAACGTCCGCCATGACTATCTCGCCGGTGATCGAGGCGCGCAGGCTGAGCTTGTTGTCGATCTTGGGCGCACTCAGGCCCGCCATCCCCTTCTCAAGCACAAAGCCTCGGATCTTGCCGTCATGGGCGTCAGACTTGGCCCAGACCACGAACACATCGGCAATCGGCGAATTGGAAATCCACATTTTTGACCCGCTCAGCCGGTAACCGCCTTCGATCTTCTCAGCCCGGGTTTTCATGCCCGCAGGATCGCTTCCCGCATCCGCCTCGGTCAAACCGAAACAGCCGATAAATTCGCCAGTGGCCAGCTTGGGCAAGTATTTCCGGCGTTGTTCTTCCGAGCCGTATGCATAGATCGGATACATCACCAATGACGATTGCACACTCATCATCGAGCGATAGCCGCTATCCACCCGCTCAACCTCGCGCGCAACCAACCCATAGCTGACATAGCCGGCGCCAAGCCCGCCATAAGCCTCCGGGATTGTGGTCCCTAACAGGCCCATCGCCCCCATTTCGCGAAAAATCTCGGGATCAGTCTGCTCATCTGCATAGGCCTTGATCACACGGGGTTGCAGCCTGCCTTCGCAATAGGCCCGCGCACTTTCGGCAATCATGCGTTCATCTTCGCTCAATTGATCAGACAAGCGTAGCGGATCGGCCCAGTCAAACCCGGCAAGATCGGGGGCGTCTTTGGCAGAGAGTTTCGGAGTATCAAGGCTCATCTGGTATGTCCTTTGCATGAGGTTTTGGCAATTTTCAGTGCATTTAGGTGGCGTATACCCCACCAACCCATGTATAAACAGCAAGATTATCGCATATAAACATGAGCAAACCGCAAGCATGACGACACCACGCCGCTTCCTGCCCTCCATCGCCTCACTGCGCGCATTGGAAGCGCTGGAGCGATTGGGCAGCGCCACGGCGGCAGCAGATGAATTGAACCAGACACAAAGTGCGATCAGCCGACAGTTGCGCACCCTGGAGGATCAGCTTGGGAAAAGTATTTTTATTCGTAAATCCAGGCGTTTAACCCTCACACCTGAAGCGAAAATCTATGTTGAAGAGGTCAGACAAGCCTTGACACAAATCGCCCAGGCTTCGATGAAACTCAGCCTGAATCCAACCGGTGGCACAATCAACCTCGCGATCCTGCCGACATTCGGGATGCGCTGGTTGGTGCCGCGTCTGGCCGATTTTGCGCGTCAACACCCGGACGTGACAATCAATCTTTCCACCCGAATAGAAAGGTTTAGCTTCGCCTCAGAACCATTTGATGCAGCGTTGCAATTTGGAGATCGCACGCAGCCGGGAACCGAAAGGTTGCGCCTTAAGCCAGAAGCCGTGATTGCCGTGGCCGCCCCGGATCTGCTGGACGGATTTACATTGTCGCATCCCCGCGATGTGCAGGCCCTGCCATTGCTTCACATTGCCAGCCGCCCTGATGCCTGGGCCGATTGGTTCGATATGCACGATGCGGTGTTGGATCAGACGACCGGAACCGTACATGATCAATTTTCAACCATTCTACAAGCCACATTGCATGGGCTGGGCGTGGCCTTGTTGCCGGATTATCTGGTGGAACAGGATCTGGCCAGCGGCCGGTTGATCCCGGTCTGGGGTGGACCTGTGGAAAGTCGCGGGGCGTATCATCTGGTCTGGCCGATTGAGACGTCAAGTGATCCGGCATTGATCAAATTTCGCACCTGGCTGGCGGGACAGGCAGAAAGCGAGGAAGACACACTGCCCCGTTAATCCAGGCTAACCCAACGCATAACCAGCACCGCGTACAGTGCGCAGCGGGTCATCCCCGCCATGTTGGCACAGCGCCTTGCGCAGGCGACCGATATGAACGTCTACGGTACGCGAATCCACATAGATATCGCGCCCCCACACACGGTCGAGCAATTGATCGCGGCTCCAGACCCGGCCGGGTTTCTCCATGAAAGTGGCCAGCAGACGAAACTCGGTGGGGCCCAGTTTCAATTGATCGCCCGACCGAGACACCCGATGGGTTTCTGCATCCAGAACGATATCATCATATTCCAGCCGTTCCCCCACAACCGAGGGGCGTGAGCGGCGCAGATGGGCGCGCACGCGCGCCATCAGTTCGGCCACTGAATATGGTTTGATCACATAGTCATCTGCACCGGTTTCTAACCCGCGCACACGGTCCACTTCTTCTGAGCGGGCTGAGAGCATGATGATCGGCACACCGCGGGTTTCGGGGCGTATTTTTAGCTGACGGCACACTTCGATGCCTGACAGATTGGGCAGCATCCAGTCCAGCAGGATCAGATCGGGTGCGGCTTCGTCCGCCAGCAATAACGCCTCTTCGCCGTCCACGGCGCGAGAGACACGGAATCCCTCTGCTTCAAGGTTATAGGCCAGCACCTCGCGTTGGGCGCGCTCGTCTTCAACCAAAAGAACCGTTGGTTGTTCCATCGGGTGCCCCTACCCTAGTTCGCCGCCGGGGCGATTTCGGGATCAATCGACGTTTGATCCTGTTTGGGCCGCGGGGCATCGGGCATCTCGCCCGTGACCAGATAGATCACCTGCTCGGCAATCGCCGTGACGTGATCACCCATGCGTTCGGTGTTCTTGGCAATGAAATGCAGGTGCATACAAGGCGTGATGTTGCGCGGGTCTTCCATCATGAAGGTCAGGAATTCGCGGAACAGCGCATTGTACATCTGGTCAACATCGTGATCGCGCTGAACCACTGATTGGGCCAGATCTGCGTCGCGTTGAATATAGGAATCCAATGCGTCTTTCAGCATCAATTCGACCTCGCGCGCCATACGGCGCAACGCGGCGGGTGCCCCGTCAATCTCGGGCATATGCGACAGCAGGTTTGTGCGCTTGGCCATGTTCTTGGCATAATCACCGATCCGCTCAAGGTTGCCGCTGATTTTCAGCACGGACAGCACCACCCGCAGATCGACAGCGGTGGGCGCACGCAGGGCAATCACCGTTGCGGCGGCCTGGTTGATCTGTTCCTCAAGGGCATCAATCGCGCGATCATTATCGCGGACCTTTGCGGCCATTTCCTCGTCGCGTTTTTCAAGCGAAGTGGCTGCTTCCATAATGGCATGCTCCACCATGCCGCCCATTTTCATGATCTGGGCCTGAACCGCTTCAAGATCGCGGTCAAAGGCCGAAGCAATATGCACATCGTTCATTGCAGCTCTCCCTAGCCGATCCGTCCGGTGATGTAGCTTTCCGTGCGCTCATCCGAAGGGTTGGTGAAAATCTGTTCGGTCGCGCCAAATTCCACCAGGTGACCAAGGTGGAAAAACGCGGTTTTCTGACTGACGCGGGCGGCCTGCTGCATCGAGTGGGTCACGATCACCACGGAATAGCTTTGGCGCAGCTCGTCGATCAATTCTTCAACCTGCGCGGTCGCGATCGGATCCAGCGCCGAGCAGGGTTCATCCATCAGCAGCACTTCGGGCGCTGTGGCCACGGCACGGGCAATGCACAAGCGCTGCTGCTGACCACCCGAGAGGCCGGTACCCGGTGCGGTGATGCGGTCTTTCACCTCATCCCACAACGCAGCACGGCGCAGAGATTTTTCAACGATCTCGTCCAACTCGGCCTTGCTACGGGCCATGCCGTGGATGCGCGGGCCGTAGGCAACGTTGTCGTAGATCGACTTGGGAAACGGGTTGGGCTTTTGAAAAACCATCCCCACCTTGGCGCGCAATTGTACGGGATCGACTGATCTATTATAAATGTCTTCGCCATCCAGCAGGATATCGCCTTCGATCCGGCAGATATCA
>Ga0316205_10004085_pt1 | contig 13118 bp, 8 predicted proteins | sample 3monthpyrite_MG_FD_204941 | JGI IMG/M metagenome (GOLD analysis project Ga0316205, IMG submission 204941) | Microbial mat bacterial communities from mineral coupon in-situ incubated in ocean water Damariscotta River, Maine, United States -... | ecosystem: Environmental > Aquatic > Marine >... | reverse complement strand
ATGATCATTCGGGTGAATTTTTTGTTTTGCGGAATTTGAAGCAAGATGTGCGATGACTTCGTTGGCATTCATGTTACTACTGGTACCCGAACCGGTCTGATAAACATCAATGGGGAACTGATCCAGATAATCACCATCAATAATTTGCTGTGCAGCATCCTGAATGGCGACAGCAATGTCCTTCTCGATTAGTCCCAATGCGAGGTTTGCACTGGCACAACTATGTTTAACGCGTGCTAAGGCAGTAATAAAAGTCTTAGGTAAGGGGCGACCACTAATGGGAAAATTTTCTACGGCGCGTTGTGTCTGGGCTGCATACAGGGCATCGGCGGGTACCTGTAATTCACCCATACTGTCTTTTTCTATTCGGCTATCGCTCATGGAAATATCCTTATGTAATCGTCATTATTCTCTGGACCAGTCTTTGATGGTTTCCTCGACCACTCGCCATTTATCATTGTCTTCCAGTTCCAGCATGATTTCTTTCTGGATAATGATACGCTTTCCATTATGTGCGTGCATGGTTTCCACAATATTGAAGCCAAGGCGACGCAACGTAATGGTTTTAATATTTAAATCCGTGTATTCGATACCGATGAGTATTTTTCTGTTGAATTCACTTTTACGGCGACGTAACCAGCCACGGTAGTCGACGATTTTCTCACTGGGGAGGCCATACACCTGGACTTTTTTTGATACCAGGGCCATATGGCGTTCCAAATCCCGCTCTTTAACAGTCTCGCTGAGTTCGTTTAACCAGTTGAGAATAAGTTCTTGTGACATATATGCTGTAATCCATCCGATACATAAAAAGGTGTGGGTAGTTAAAAAAAGTATAAAAGTCATCTGCTTAGCAATAAGAAGAAATACTGATATGAGATATAAGTGTTTAAATTATATGACAATTTCGGCATGCTCGACAGTACTCGGGGTGGGGTTTTTCTTGACCTGAGGCCCTAAAAAGCCGATCATACGCCGCTTTGATTTGCCTGGACTCGAAATGACTGAGTCTGAGGCACATTTTCTGAATTTATTAAACGTAAGGATTTCTATGAAAGACGCGGACAAGAAACGCATTTTGCGTGAAATGATCTTCTACCGCCGCTTCGAAGATCGAACTTTCGAAGCATACATGGAACGCAAGATTGGCGGATTTCTGCATTTGTATACCGGTCAGGAAGCGGTTGCCACTGGTGTGCTTGAAAAAGCCGTAGTGGGTCAGGGCGACAAAAATGATTATGTCGTAACCGGCTATCGGGATCACGTTCATGCAATCAAGACTGGTGCTGAGCCCCGGGAAGTCATGGCCGAACTGTACGGTAAAGAGACCGGTTCTTCCAAGGGAAGAGGTGGTTCAATGCATATTTTTGATGCCAGTCAGAATTTTATGGGTGGCTATGCTCTGGTGGGGCAACCATTCCCACTGGCAGCCGGTTTTGCCATGGGTGCAAAACATAAAGGGACGGACCAGATTGCGATTTGTTTTCTCGGCGATGGTGCCAATAACCAGGGTACATTCCACGAAACCATGAATATGGCAAAAATCTGGAATTTACCGGTGTTATTTGTCTGTGAAAATAACCAATATGCCATCGGTACACGCATTGAGCGCTCCACTGCGGTACTGGATCAGTACAAACGTGTTTGTGCGTATGATATGGAAGCCAGCCAGCACGATGGTATGGATATCGATATCGTCATGGAAGCAGCCGAAAAAGCCATTGATTTTGTACGTAGTGGTAAAGGCCCGTATTTCCTGGAATTAATGACTTATCGATATCGCGGACATTCCATGTCAGATGCCAAGGGGTATCGTACCAAGGAAGAAGAAGCCGAATGGGAAAAACGTGACCCTATCAAGATATATTCAGAAAGGTTAATTAAGGCAGGTATTCTCGATAAAGCAGAGATTAAGACCTGGGAAAAGGAAATCGATGATGAAATAGAAAACGACATCATTAAATTTTCCGAAGAAAGTCCCGAGCCGAAAGTTGAAGATCTGAACAAATACGTACTGGACGACAATCCCGATCCTCGCTGGATTGGCCCGTTGCAAAAATAAGAGGCGAGTAGCATGGCAGAAACTGCATATTGGGAAGCGATCCAACGCGCCCATGATGAAGAAATGGCAAGAGATAAAATGGTCATTTGTATGGGTGAAGACATCGGTGTAGCCGGTGGTACCTATAAAGCCACCTCTGGCCTGTTTGATAAATACGGTGAAGAGCGCGTTATTGATACGCCCATCTCCGAAAACTCCTATACCGGTATTGGTATTGGCGCTTCCATGGTTGGCATGCGCCCGGTAATTGAAATTATGTCCATTAACTTTGCCTTATTGGCACTGGATACCCTGATTAATGCGGCGGCAAAAATTCGCTATATGTCGGGCGGTCAGCTGCAATGTCCTATTGTGCTGCGTACCCCCGGTGGTACCGCACATCAATTGGCGGCACAGCATTCCGCACGTCTTGCGCGTATGTTTATGAGTACCTCGGGTCTGCGTGTTGTCACCCCGCGTGGTCCTTTGGATGCATACGGCATGTTAAAATCGGCCATTCGCAGTAATGATCCTGTGATTATTATTGAACACGAACAAATGTATAACCTCAGAGAAGATATTCCTGATGAAGAATTCTTCCGTCCACTGGAAGGTGCTGAAGTGGTGCATGAAGGCACGGATATCTCGCTGATTGGTTATAACTTCAGTGTGCATTTATGCCTGGAAGCGGCAAAACGTCTTGAAGCCGATGGAATCAGTGCGGAGGTTCTGGATCTGCGGGCTTTGAAACCACTGGACCGCGAATCCATTCGTAAAACAGTAGAAAAAACCCACCATGTTGTTATTGCCGAGGAAGATGAAGCCCCGGTTGGTGTTGGTGCTGAAATTATTTCAGTGATTAATGAAGATTGTTTTTACGCGCTTGATTCACAACCTGTGCGAGTGCATGCGGCCGATGTGCCGGTGCCTTATAACCACACACTGGAAAAAGCGGCGATACCTAATGCAGATGATGTTTATCACGGCGCCCTGAAAGCACTGGGCAAAATCTAAGTAACGAATAAAGAGTAAAATCCACTGGTTTTTACTCATTAACAATTTAAGTACTGAGCAGCGAGTGGTTGGAGATTACTGATTAAAATATTTTTAATCTAATCAGATTCCCTCGCTCTCAGAACCCAAAAACTTCAACCTAGAAAAGATTTTATGGCTGACCCTTACGTTATTAAAATGCCCCAGCTTTCAGACACCATGACCGAAGGTATGGTTGTCAGCTGGGAAAAAAACCTTGGTGACAAAGTAGAGCGTGGCGATATCGTTGCTACCATCGAGACTGATAAAGCCATTATGGATGTGGAAGTCTTCCGTGAAGGCTATCTTTCTGGTCCTCTGGTAGAACCTGATTCCTCGGTACCTGTAGGCGAAGCAATTGCTTACCTCGTGGCAACTGAGGGAGAAGTGCAAGCTGATGGTGAAGTCTCTGTTGCAAGTGAAACCGCTGACACCACTGCAGTGCCCGAGGAAGTTGCTGTCGATGATGCACCGTCAGATGCTTACGCTATAAAAATGCCAAAACTCTCCGACACCATGGAAGAAGGTGTCATGGTGAGCTGGGAAAAAAGCCTTGGTGACAAGGTAGAACGCGGCGATATCGTGGCCCAGGTAGAAACCGATAAGGCCATTATGGATCTGGAGCTGTTTCGCGAAGGTTACCTCTCTGGTCCGATTGCAGAAGAAGACAGCACGATTCCGGTCGGTGAGGTTATTGGCTATCTGGTAAAAGAAGCATCCCAGGTACTGGATACGAAAAGGACCGTTATCTCTGCTGCAGCCGCACATAGTGCATTTAAACCAGAACCTTCAGGTAAGGCAAAAGCAAAAACCCATATTCCCGCCATGCCGGCGGGCGCCACACCGGCACCCCGACCGCGTAATGGAAAAGCTTCACCCTATGCTCGACAGTTAGCTGGTGCGCACGGCATTGATCTCAACAGCATCACTGGAACGGGCAAGGATGGAATTATCATTGCTGCCGATGTACAGAACAGTAGTGTTCAGAAGACGTCGACGCAGCGTATTTTCCAGGTGCCGGGAGAAGGTCGTGCCATGACGGCAATGGAAAAAGCGGTAGCGCACAACATGGTTTACTCACTCTCCATGCCATTGTTCCGCGTTACCATGAATGTCGATCCTACAACCTTAAAAACGGCATCCAAGGCGAAAGGCTTCTCTTTGACCGTTACCCTGGCCAAAGCTGCGGCGTTGGCGATTGAACAACATCCAACTATTAATGCGGTTTACCAGCATGAAGATCGGATTGTTGAACGCGACCAGGTTGATGTTGGGCTGGCAGTGGAAACAGAAGGCATGGGCCTGGTAGTACCCGTGCTGCGTGATGCAGCACAGCGCGATCTTGCAGAACTGTCCGCTGACTGGAAGGATCTGGTGGATCGAGCGCGGGCTCGCCGTCTCAAGCCGGAAGAATATTCAAATCCAACATTTACCATTTCGAACATGGGAATGATGGGTGTCAGCCAATTTGATGCGATCCCGTCACCGGGTACCTCGGCCATTTTTGCCATATCGACCGTCGGTCCTGAAGGCATGCCTGTGACCATTACCGCAGATCACCGTATTGTTAATGGTGCTGATGGAGCCAAGTTCCTGAAAACATTTAAAGAATTAGTTGAAAGTCCAACCTGGCTGGATGCCTCGGCAGCAGTGTCTGCAGCCCCAAAAACGGCAAAATTTGATTTTGAGCTACCAAAAGGAAATTACGACTACGATGTGGTGGTCATTGGTGGTGGTCCGGGTGGTGAAGATGCCGCACGTGATTTAGTCGAACATGGTTTTAAAGTTGCCATGGTGAATGACGCCCCCTTCCCGGGTGGTGAGTGTCTCTGGCGTGGCTGTATTCCATCCAAAGCATGGCGTGCTGCTGCGGATCGTATTCGTGATCGTGCCCATGACGCACTACTTGGCGTAAAAGGCACAGCCAAGGCCGAACTGGACTGGAACAAACTGGAAAAACATCGTCGTTATGTCCTGGAAGAACGCGGCAAAATGGCACTGAATACCGATAAGGGTGTAAAAATCGATGTAATTCATGGTTTTGCTAAGTTTGTCGATGACCACACCATTTTCGTTGACCAGGGCGGTAATCAAAAAGACCCACATACCCGTGCTCAGATTGGTGACGGTTCGAAGGGTAAAAATATCAGTTTTGGTGCGGCGATTATTGCAACTGGTGCGCCGCCATTTGTACCACCGATTCCGGGCGCTCATGAAAGTGTTGAAGCAGGGGGAGTACTGACTTCTGATACCGTTTGGGGTTTGAAAACAGCTCCCAAGCGCCTTGGTGTCATCGGTGGTGGTGCGATTGGTGTCGAAATGGCGCAGATCTTCCAGGACTTTGGTGCCAAAGTGAAGCTTTTTGAAGGTAATGAGCGAATTCTGGCCGAAGTTGAAAACGAAGTCGCCAAGCAACTTACCGAAGTCCTTAACCAGGACCCAAATCTCACGATTGAAACATCAGTAAAAATAAAAGAAATTAAGGGCAAACCAGGCGCAATGAAACTGGTTTTTGAGGGTGATGATGGCAAAGATCACACCTTTAGTTGTGATTACGTCATTATGGCCACAGGTAAACGACCAGTACTGGAACCTCTGGAACTGTCTAAAGCCGGCGTGGAAGCAGAAAACGGCGTAATTAAGGCGGATAATCGTTGCCGCACCTCTGTACCACACATATTTGCGGTTGGTGATGTAATCGGTGGTTTAATGCTGGCTCATACCGCGGGACAGCAGGGGCGTGTCGCAGCCACCACTATTTGTGGTGAAGATATGACCTATGATCAAAACAAGGATTCGGGTGTGATATTCACCCGACCCGAGGCAGCTTTTGTTGGCCTTTCTGTTGCTCAGGCGAAAGAACAGGGCATTGATGCGGCCGAAGTAAAAGTACCCATGAGCGTGGATGCCAAGGCAATGATTACCGGAGAAACCCTGGGTTTGATCAAAATCGTTGCAGACAAGTCTAGTCATAAGGTTATTGGTGTTCATTTCCTGGCAGATCACGCTGATACCCTGATTGGGGAAGGCGTTATGATGGTTTCTGGCGAAATGACACTGGAACAGGTTGGAAATGCCATCCATCCACATCCCACCCAAACTGAACTATTCGGTGAGCTGGCTCGACGTCTAGGTTCTCGTCTACGCCGTGCTGCAAAACGTAAGAAAAAGTAGTTACAGCCAGGAACACAAAACAGAAAGACTTTTGATTTTGTGTTCCTGGTTATTCCTTGTATTAATTAAACACACATATAAAGTCAGTAAATTTTTAATCCCTTCACAGCAAAAAATACAATCTTCAGCGGTATTCTTTAAATAATTAAGCCAATCCTTCCTTACGAAGATATATGGAACGACTTTTGCATTTTTCATGGCATGAAAATGCAATTTATCTATCGAAGCATCCTTTTGGGAAGCCTGGTCCTCTGTCTGGGGCTGAGTGGCTGTGGCCTAAGAGCAAAAAACAAAAAACCTGAACCGGCTCAAGTCGACTATACGGGAACATTTGTTTTCTATTTCCCGCGTATCGAGAACGCAGACTGGGAAGTCATCAGTGGCCCCCTATTGTGCGAATTGACGCAAAAAATTCCTGAGTATGGTGAGGCTAAATTTACGCGTAAACCTCTTCAGGGACTAACTTTTAGTATGAGTGTATTTCGCGAACCTAAACATCCGGGTAATGCCCGTTTGATTAGTCGAACTCCAACCTGGCGAGAAAAAGAGGAGGAAGACCGCGATCTTGGTACAATTCCTCTGGTAGTAAGTAAAACCCCTTTTTATTTACACAATGGCTGGGCGAGGCGTTTACTGGCAGAACTTGAGCGCGGAATGAACCCTCTGTTTCGTTATTCTGATTGGGCCGATGGGCGTGATCAAATCAATGTGATCCTGTCATCGGCGACTTTTATGCCTGCCTGGCGCTCATTTCAACAATGTGAACAGGGGTTATTGAATTATGTGTTCGATGATGTGCGACATTCGGTTTTCCAGTATGAGGTGAATCAGACAAATCCTGACCAGGAAGCTCAATTCAGACTTAATCAACTGAGTGAATACATTAAGCTTGACCCTTCTATCAAACGCATACAGATTGATGGTTATACCGACAGCAAGGGATTTAGCCGTATTAACCTGGCTGTAGCCAATAAGCGTATTAATGCGATTAAAGACTATTTTGTTGCCGAAGGGATTGATAACAATAAAATAAAGCTAATCGCGCATGATGAAAAAAATGCAAAATACGATAACCGCACCGCTGAAGGGAGGAATAAAAATAGGCGAGTCGAGGTCAGTCTCATCAAATAAACGATTATTAAAAAGCATGAATTCGGCCAAATACGCAGCCTGAAACTGAAACTAGTCTGAAACTTTCTGTTCCGAGGCAAATTTTTATTACGAAAACGCTGAAAAAGCCCTGTTTCCTGTATACTTACGCGCTCATTTTTATCGACCCAGATAGTTTCTAACCGGAGTGCGTTTATGTCCGACATAAAAAAAGTGGTTCTGGCTTATTCAGGTGGCCTGGATACCTCTATCATTCTTAAATGGCTTAATGATGTTTATGACTGTGAAGTGGTGACGTTCACCGCGGATATTGGACAGGGTGAAGAAGTGGATCCCGCACGTGCCAAGGCCGAGGCCATGGGGGTTAAGGAAATCTATATCGAAGATTTGCGTGAAGAATTTGCTCGTGACTATGTATTTCCCATGATGCGAGCTAATGCCGTCTATGAAGGAGAATACCGCCTGGGTACTTCCATCGCACGTCCATTGATTGCGCGTCGACTGGTTGAAATTGCAGCCGAAACCGGTGCAGATGCTATCTCGCATGGTGCGACGGGTAAAGGAAATGATCAGGTCCGCTTTGAGCTGGGTGCCTATGCACTGGCGCCCAATATCAAGGTTATTGCGCCGTGGCGTGAATGGGATTTGAACTCACGGGAAAAGCTCGTGGCGTATGCAGAAACCCATGACATTCCAATTGAGCAAAAGCGTGGTAAGAAATCACCCTATTCAATGGATGCAAACTTATTACATATTTCCTATGAAGGTGACATTCTGGAAGATCCGTGGGCCGAACCGGAAGCTACCATGTGGAAATGGACAGTCTCACCAGAAGAAGCGCCCGATGCAGCTACCTATATGGAATTAACTTTTACTCGCGGTGATGTCACCGCAGTTGATGGTAAAGCGATGAGTGCCGCTACTGTCATGGAATATTTAAATAAAGTTGGTGGTGCCAACGGCATTGGACGCGATGATATTGTGGAAAATCGATATGTAGGTATGAAATCACGTGGTTGTTATGAAACACCAGCTGGTGCGATCCTGCTCAAGGCACATCGCGCGATGGAATCGCTTACCCTGGATCGTGAAGCAGCACATCTTAAAGATGAATTTATGCCACGTTATGCCAGCCTGGTTTATAACGGCTACTGGTGGTCGCCGGAACGAGAGATGTTGCAAAAGATGATTGATGAATCACAAATACCTGTAAATGGAAAGGTTCGTCTTAAACTATACAAGGGCAATGTGATTGTTGTTGGACGTGAATCAGTATCGGATAGTTTATTTGATGCCAGCATAGCCACTTTTGAGGACGATGCAGGTGCATACAACCAGCAGGACGCTGAAGGTTTCATTAAATTGAACGCACTTCGTTTACGGATAAGGGCAAAAAATCAGGGAAAATAAGTACTTATTGTCTATACTAACTTAATATATAACAATGAAGTTAGTACAAGGCACCCATGGAACTCGAGGAATCAACGCATTCGCATTCAGATAAATTGAAACAACTGGTTAGCCACAAACCAGATCAAGTTATGCAAAAAAACCTGCTCGATTCCGAGCAGGTCAAATTATCTTATCAACTGTCTTTTGTACCCATTGCGGGTTCCCTCATTACTATCGGTATTCTCGCAATCGCCCTGGTTGGTGAGGTAGAGGCACTACACATTGTTTACTGGCTTGGATCACTCATTTGTATCTATGCAATTCGTTTTATCCTGACGCGTAAATTTCAATCGATCACAGATAAACAAGTCGTCGACAACCCGGCATATTGGATAAGATTACATTTTGTCACCAGTTTTTTAACCGGGCTTGTATGGGGTACTGGTGCAATACTGGTTATTCCCGAAGAATTCTTATACCAGCTAATGATTATTTTTATCATTGGTGGATTATGTGCCGCGGTTACTGTTACAAATTCAGCGCTACGCTATTCAGCCATCAGTTTTATTATTCCTGCGCTGTTACCCGTTGCACTATATTATTTATTCATCGCCGATTCCAGCTACAGCGTTGTTGGGGCATTAGTTCTTGTTTATGCATTTATGATGAGTGTTTTTTCCAGTTACATGCATAATCTTGCAATGGAGGGATTTCAGGCTCGCTTTAAAAATCAGGAATTGGTTGTTGAATTACAGCAAACAAATCGTACCGTTTTTAAACTGAATCAAGAATTACAGTCAGAAAATCGGGAACGCCAACAGGCTGAAGAAAGGTTTAAACGTCTCTCGGAAGCAAGTAGTGAAGCAGTAATAATTCACCATGAGGGAACCATTATTGATGCGAATGTGCGTTTGAGTGAAATGTCGGGTTATAGCTCTGATGAACTAATAGGTATGAATCTAACGACACTGGTACAACCTGAATCTGTTGATACGCTCGTGGAAAGGATACGAAAACCATCTAACAGGCCATTTCAACTTAATGCAAAGACAAAAGATCATAGAATGTTTCCGGTTGAAGTAAAAGGTAAGTATGTGCCTTTTGCAAATGGTATGTTTCGTGTTGTATTGGTTAAGGATCTTACGGAACAGATTGAAACCGAAAAAGCTTTGAAGGACGAGAAAGAACGCGCCCTGGTTACTCTGGAAAGTATTGGTGATGGTGTCGTGACCACTGATGCAGAAGGTGTAATTAATTATATTAATCCGGTAACGGAAGAGCTAACGGGATGGTACAAGACAGAAGCAACGGGGCACTATTTGTCAGATATTTTACGGTTAAAAAATCTGACGAGTGGTGAAGTGATTACTGATCCAGTGTCGAAATGTTTGATGCACGAACAGAAAATTACGTTGAATGGTGAAATTATTTTACATGGTACGCGAAATCACAATCAATATTCCATAGAAGTAACAATATCTCCGATACGCGATGAGCAACATAAGGTGGTTGGTACCGTACTGGTTTTTCATGATGTGACAGTCCTGCATAATATGGCACAACAAATGACACATCAGGCAACACATGATGCCTTAACCGGTTTAATTAATCGCCAGGAGTTTGAACATCGGTTGTTACAAATGATCGAATCCGCACGCAAGGGCAATCAGGTACATGCCATGTGTTATTTGGATCTGGATGAATTCAAAGTTGTCAATGATACTAGCGGTCATGCTGCGGGTGATATGCTGTTACAGGAACTTACCAGTAAACTTTTGGAAAATGTGCGTGAAACGGATACCCTTGCGCGTCTTGGTGGAGATGAATTTGGGGTGCTATTACAGTCCTGCCCTATTGATAGAGCGAAGGAAATCGCAGAGGATTTGCGAAAAACCGTTAAAAGTTATCGTTTGAATTGGGATGGGCATATCTATGAAGTCGGTGTGAGTATAGGATTAGTGCCAATTGATGAATATTGTAGTGATTTAACTGATGTATTGAGCGCTGCCGATTCAGCTTGTTATGTTGCCAAGGATCATGGGCGTAATCGTGTGCATGTTTATGTGAAAGATGATGCGGAGCTCGCTAAACACCATGGCACAATGCGTTGGATGCAAAAAATCCAGAAAGCATTGAACCGAAGTGATTTTCAACTATATTTTCAACCTATTCAGGCTTCAAGTGGATATAAGGATGATATCTGGCACGTTGAAATTCTTATACGTATGTTAAAAAGTTCAGGTGAGCTTATATTACCAAAAGTATTTATCCCTGCTGCGGAACGCTACCATTTAATGGTCGATATTGATCGCTGGGTAATTAAAAATACCTTTCAACATCTGGAGACAGTTTTATCAACAATTAATGCAAACTCTTTTTTATGTTCGATTAATCTGTCTGGACAATCTCTCAGTGATGATAGATTTATTGATTTTTTAATCTCTGAACTAAACGGGTCAAAACTTGAACCCTGTATGCTGTGTTTTGAAATAACAGAAACAGCGGCAATTGCCAACATTGATGATGCTCAGCGATTTATTAGTATCTTGCGAGGTATGGGATGTCAGTTTTCTCTCGACGATTTTGGAAGTGGTTTGAGTTCATTTACTTACCTGAAACGTTTACCGATCGATTATTTGAAAATAGATGGCAGTTTTGTGCGTAATATTTGCCATGATAAAACAGATCTTGCGATGGTCGAATCGATTCACCAGGTAGGTAAAGTGATGGGAATTAAAACCATAGCAGAATTTGTTGAGAATGAAGATATTGCTGTACTACTGCGTGAAATTGGTGTTGATTATTTACAGGGGTATGGCATCGGAAAACCGATGCCACTTGAAGATGCTGGTGAGTTTAATGCATTACTACGCTCAAATGGAAAGTAACATTCTTAATCTACAAAAATTTCTTTGCGATATAATAATCAACACCTGCTTTTCCTGAACCAATAAAAAACAATACCAATAGCATGATAAAATAAGTAGTGGCAAACTCAATTCCATTATTCAACACTACAAAACTTCCCTGTTCGGTTAGCCAGTCATAGTTACCGTGTTGTTTGAGGATATCTTTAGCTGCACCAAGACGCTCGGCAGCTGCTTGTGCATCTGCGCAGTTAAAAAGACAAAACTTGGTGTCCGCAATGGCCTGCCATCCGTATTGCCAATGCACTGAAAATATTGCTATGAGCATAGTGAACATGAGCGGTAGTGAAACCCAGCGAACACCAAAACCAAATAACAACATAATAGAACCCGCGACTTCTGTAAAAGCTGCTAGGAATGTGAGTAATTCTGGAAAGGGTAAACCCAGCCCCCAGTCAGGATTACCAAACCAGGCAGCTGTATCTTCAAAGGCGCTAAATTTCGATGTCCCCGCCATCCAGAATATGGGAGCAAGATAGATTCGCATCGCGAGAGGGCCAATAAATTCTAAAGTACGGGTACGATCCAATAAACTTTGTAATTTCAGGATAAAATCCATTACATATATCTCCAAAGGTTTTTATTGTTTATGATGTTAATTTTTAATCAGAAGTGTGTTCCAGAGATGATATTTTTTTCTTTAAGACTGGACAGTGTTTCAAGGCCCCCTGCGATAACAGTCTGTGGTTCAGGGTGATTAATTTCATGTGCTATCTGTAACATAATATTCCTGCCAGAAACTGTATTATTTTCCTCAAGTAACTGCAGCATACGTGCAGTAACCGGGTTGATTTCAATAAATCCGACCTGATCATCCTGTTGTCTATAAAGAATGATGGAAGTAATTGTTTCGTCCGGCTTTTCCGGCTGAAATGAATTCGAAATCATATGGACTGGATAATGGTAATGAACAACCCAGGCAGTAGGTGAAAGTAGTGGATGGCCATCCAGTAAGTCACCATCCGGGTTACATTGAATTGGCTCAACATCAGTAATACTTACGGCAAGTTCTGCCCATTCATAATGGGCAAGTTCGGACAAGAAAATGGGATCTTCATCAATTGGTTCTCGTTCGGATTCCAGGTAAATTAAAAATTCCCTTGGCATTTCATTAAAAAACGGGGTCTTGGCATTATGTTTTTCAAAGTAATCCCGAATCATTGACTCCCAGTGCTGCTCACTAAGAATTGATTTAATTACAGGAAATGTAGTGGCCATGAAATTTTCCACGTTGTTAAAAAACAACTCATGGTAGATATTCATTCGACGTGATTCGATATCAGCGGGCTTTGGATTACGATCCGGGTTACGGATGTAACGCGCAAATTCATACTGCTTTTGCATAAATGCAGGATGGTCAGGCTTGTTTTGTTTGTTGGGCACGTTGATACTTCTGCTGATATTGAATAATACTGTCCACTTCTTCGAGTAACTCAGACAGG
>Ga0316205_10004084_pt1 | contig 13118 bp, 13 predicted proteins | sample 3monthpyrite_MG_FD_204941 | JGI IMG/M metagenome (GOLD analysis project Ga0316205, IMG submission 204941) | Microbial mat bacterial communities from mineral coupon in-situ incubated in ocean water Damariscotta River, Maine, United States -... | ecosystem: Environmental > Aquatic > Marine >... | reverse complement strand
ACCTCGCGTTAATGGACAGAGTAAGCCTGACATTTCGCATGCTGAAATCAGGCAGCAATTTCGTCAGCTGAGTAGTCAGCCATGTCGCGGTACACCTTCGTATGATTCTGTCAGCCTGGAATACGAACGAAAACAGGTGCGTGTGCTGCAGTTAATAAACGCTTATCGTTTTCGTGGTCATCAATGGGCTGCACTTGATCCACTCAAGCGAATAAAAAAACCAGATATAGCAGAGCTGGATTTGCAGCATCATCAGCTTTCCGAAATGGATCTTGATACCGAATTTGATACTGGCTCACTGGTGGGTGTAGATACCTCAACGCTGGGCAATATCATTGATATTTTACAAAAAACGTATTGTGGTTCGGTTGGTGCTGAATATATGCACATTATGGAAACCGAAGAAAAACGCTGGATACAGCAGCGTTTGGAAAGCGTTTGTAGTACCCCGTCTTTTACCTCTGAAGAACGCGTCAGTTTATTTCAGCGCCTGACCGCCGCTGAAGGACTGGAAAAATACCTGCATACAAAATACGTCGGTCAAAAACGATTTTCGCTTGAAGGTGGTGAGAGTTTAATTCCGCTGCTTGATTGTTTAATTGAGCGTGGCGGCGCACATGGAATTGATGAAATTGTGATGGGCATGGCGCATCGTGGTCGGCTGAATGTGCTGGTAAATATTCTTGGTAAAACGCCGGAAGAATTGTTCAGTGAGTTTGAAGGTAAAAAATCACATGGCGAATATTCCGGTGACGTGAAATACCATCAGGGTTTTTCATCGGATGTACAAACGGCTGGTGGCAGCGTGCATCTTGCGCTGGCATTCAATCCATCTCATCTTGAAATTGTGGGGCCGGTTGTTGAGGGTGCAGTTCGTGCGAGACAGGAACGAAACAACGATCCGCTGGGTAATAAAATTATTCCAATACAAATCCATGGGGATGCTGCATTTTCTGGTCAGGGCGTGGTTATGGAAACTTTGCAGATGTCTCAGTCGAGAGGGTATTCGACTAAAGGCACGATTCACATCATCATCAATAATCAGATTGGTTTTACCACCAGTAACCTGCAGGACTCACGTTCAACGCATTACTGTACAGATGTTGCAAAAATGGTGGACGCTCCCATTTTTCATGTCAATGCTGATGATCCGGAAGCTGTTTTGCTGGTGACACAAATTGCGCTGGATTATCGAATGACATTTAAAAAAGATGTTGTTATCGATATGGTTTGTTATCGCCGGCATGGACATAATGAAGCCGATGAGCCGGCAGCGACTCAGCCAATAATGTATGCAACTATTCGCCAGTTAAAAACCACGGCGGCCTTGTACGCCGATAAATTAATTAACGAGCAGTTATTAACAGAACAGGATGCTGAAAATATTGCGCATGCGTATCGTGATGATCTTGATGCCGGGTATTGCGTGGTACCGAACATGCTCGACAATACCTCGCATTCTTATTTCCATGGTGTTGAATGGGACTCATTTGATAAGAGCCTTAGCCGCACTTATTTTGAAACCAATATCACATTGCAGGAAATTAAACAGCTGGCTGAGGCGCTGGATAAATTGCCGGAAAAATTTGAGCTACATCCGCGTGTTGCAAAAATAAAATCTGACCGGCTAAAAATGAGTGTCGGTGCCAAACCTATTGACTGGGGTTTTGCCGAGATCATGGCTTATGCATCACTGGTCAGTGCCGGTTACAATGTGCGGCTTTCCGGTCAGGACTGTGGCCGGGGGACTTTTTTTCATCGACATGCGGTTTTCCATAATCAGTTAAAAGCCGAGGCTTATGTGCCGCTGAGAAATATTTCAGAATCACAGGGTAACTATCTAGTGATCGACTCATTATTGTCGGAAGAAGCCGTGCTGGCATTTGAATATGGTTATGCTTCAGCTGATCCTGCATCACTGGTAATCTGGGAGGCGCAATTTGGTGATTTTGCTAATGGCGCACAGGTGGTGGTCGATCAGTTTATCAGTGCAGGCGAACAAAAATGGGGCCGTATGTGCGGTTTGGTGATGTTATTGCCGCACGGTTATGAAGGGCAGGGGCCTGAGCATTCTTCGGCAAGGCTGGAGCGGTATTTGCAGTTGTGCGCGGAAGATAATTTACAGGTTTGTGTGCCCAGTACGCCGGCTCAGGTTTTTCATATGCTGCGCCGACAAGTTGTACGGCCAAGCAGAAAACCACTGGCTTGCATGAGTCCAAAAAGTTTATTGCGACACAAACTGGCGGTGAGTCAGCTTGAAGATTTTACTGAAGGCGGCGGTTTCAGAACGGTATTGCCTGAGGCGCATCATCTGGATGCGGCCAAAGTCAAACGCGTGGTCTTATGCAGCGGAAAAGTGTATTACGACTTAATTCAGAAACGCGATGAAGCAGGTCGTGACGATATTGCCGTGATCAGGCTGGAGCAGTTATATCCGTTTCCTTTTAAAACGCTGGGTAAATTTCTGGATGAATACAAGCATGTTAATAAATTAATCTGGTGTCAGGAAGAGCCAAAAAATCAGGGCGCGTGGGATTTTTGTAAGCCACGCTTCGCTCGCTTGTATGAAGAAAAGGAACAGCCTGAAATTGTTTATGCGGGCAGGCCACCATCTGCCGCGCCTTCGGTCGGTTCGGCTGTTATACATGCCAGGCAGCAGCGTCGCCTGATCGCTGAAGCTTTAGGGCTTGAGTTAGAAGAATGATTTTTTTCAAAATAATAGAACCATAGAGTAAATGGAATTGTTATGACAACAGAAATTAAAGTGCCTGTTTTACCGGAATCAATCGTTGATGCGGAAGTGGTAGGCTGGCATAAAAAAGCCGGTGACAGTGTTAAGCGTGATGAAAATCTGGTTGATATCGAAACGGATAAAGTGGTGCTTGAAGTGCCGTCACCATGCGATGGTGTGTTAAAAGAAATTGTTGAAGCCGATGGTGCAACCGTTACGGCAGAACAAATTCTGGGCCGGATTGAAGAGGGCTCGGTTGCGGAAAAAACGGCGAAAGCATCAAAAGCAAAACCGGAAGTGATTGCGCTGAATCAGAATGTGGCCATTAATCCGGCAGCGAAAAAAATGCTTCAGGAAAATCATATTGATATTAATGAGGTGGTGGGTACTGGTAAGGACGGGCGTATCCTGAAAGAAGATGTTTTGAAAATTGTAAAAACAAAACAGGCAAGTGTTGCCACTGAGACAGTAAGCTCGACGCCACCACCTGTGCAGCCAGCTGCGATTTATTCTGAACAGGAAACCATTGATAGTGGTGATCGTGTAGAAAAACGCGTGCCAATGACACGATTGCGGGCGCGTATAGCAGAGCGTCTGGTTGAAGTGCAACAAACAGCAGCGATACTGACAACGTTTAATGAAGTGAATATGCAGCCGGTGATGGAGCTGCGAGCCCGTTATAAAGAAGACTTTGAAAAAGAATACGATGTAAGGCTTGGCTTTATGTCATTTTTTGTAAAAGCAACCGTTGAGGCGCTGAAACGGTTTCCCAGTATTAATGCCTCTATTGATGGCAACGATGTTGTTTATCATGGCTATTTTGACATTGGCGTCGCCGTTTCGTCGCCCCGAGGACTGGTGGTTCCGGTGGTTCGTAATGCCGATCAGCTGAATCTTGCGCAAATTGAAAAAGCGATCCGAGAGCTCGGGCTTAAAGCGCAGGAAAATGCGTTAACAATGGAGGATATCAATGGCGGTACCTTTACTATTTCAAACGGCGGAGTATTTGGTTCGTTAATGTCGACGCCTATTTTAAATCCGCCGCAAAGCGGTATTTTAGGTATGCATGCTATTCAGCAGAGACCTGTCGCTGAAAATGGTGAGGTTGTCATCAGGCCGATGATGTATCTGGCGCATTCCTATGATCATCGTATTATTGATGGCAGAGAAGCGGTGCAGTTTCTGGTCACGATTAAAGAGTTGCTTGAGGATCCGGCAAGAATGTTAATAGGAGTTTAATATGTCGAAAGCAGCAGAGCATTTTGATGTCATTGTAATTGGTGCCGGGCCGGCAGGCTACGTTGCTGCGATCCGTTGTGCACAGCTTGGTTTAAATACGGCCTGTGTTGATGACTGGCTGGATGATAATGGTAAGGCTTCTTTAGGCGGAACTTGTCTTAATGTGGGTTGTATACCTTCAAAGGCTTTACTGGAATCTTCAGAAAAATATGAACAAAGTGTGAAAGAGTTTTCACACCATGGCATCAATTTTGATAACGTGAACTTTGATGTTGCAATCATGCAGAAAAGAAAAAACAAAATCGTGTCAGAGTTAACCGGTGGTATCAAACAGTTATTCAAAGCCAATAAAGTTACGCAGTTTACCGGCCGGGCATTTATTAAACCTGAACACCATATAGAGATAACTGATGGCGAGCAGATTACAGCTATTAGTGCTGATAATATTATTATCGCAACCGGTTCCTCGCCAGTTCAACTGGATAGCGCGCCACTAACAGAAAATAAAATTGTTGATTCCAGCGGTGCGTTGGCATTTGATGAAGTGCCGAAAACACTGGGTGTGATTGGTGCCGGTGTTATCGGTCTGGAGCTGGGCAGTGTCTGGCGCCGGCTTGGTTCTGATGTTGTGGTGTTAGAGGCGCTGGATAGTTTTCTGCCGTTTATTGATCAGCAAATTGCTAAAGATGCGCAGCGTCAGTTTAAAAAACAGGGGCTGGATATTCGTTTGAAAGCACGACTGGTTTCTGCAGAAGTCAAAAACAGTAAAGTGGAACTTCTCTATAAGCAGGGCGAGGAAGAGCAAACGCTGACAGTTGATAAACTGGTGGTGGCTGTAGGGCGCAGCCCGAATGTTGAAAAAATATGGCATGAATCCTTGGAATTATTACTGGATGAGCGTGGTTTTATTAATGTGAATGAGCAGTGTGAAACCAATGTGCCTGGTATTTATGCAATTGGTGATGTCGTGCGAGGTCCGATGCTGGCACATAAGGGATCAGAAGAAGGAGTGATGGCGGCGGAACTGATTGCCGGTCAGCAACGGCAAGTGAATTACGAGTTAATTCCTTCTGTGTTGTACACCGATCCGGAAATTGCATGGGTTGGTAAAACAGAACAGGAATTAAAAGCCAGCGGCATCGGGTATAATACCGGCGCTTTCCCGTTTGCTGCCAATGGCAGAGCGAAAGCACTGGGCAATACAGCCGGACAGGTAAAAATAATAGCCGACGCGGAAACAGACAGGGTGCTTGGTGTTCATATAATCGGTCCGCAAGCTTCAGACTTGATAGCGCAGGCAGTGATTGCCATGGAGTTATCATCCAGCAGTGAAGATTTGGCGATGATGGTTTTTGCACACCCCACTTTGTCAGAAGCGGTGCATGAAGCGGCGCTGGCTGTGAATAATCAGGCGATACACATAGCGCAAAGAAAGCGCTGAGTTAACAAATAAAAAATAAGGTATCAAAATGAACCTACATGAATATCAGGCCAAAGGTTTATTCAAATCATTCGGCATGCCGGTCCCTAACAATACCGTGGTGCGAGATGTTTCTGAAGTTGATGATGCAATTGCTTCACTGCAGGGTAATACCTGGGTGGTAAAAGCGCAGGTGCATGCCGGTGGCCGTGGTAAAGCCGGTGGTGTAAAGCTGAGCAGCGATAAGAATGAAGTGAAAGATATTGTTGCTTCAATGCTCGGCACTCATCTGGTAACCTTTCAAACCGATGAAAATGGTCAGCCAATTAATCAGGTGCTGATTGAAGAAACCTGCAATATTGAAAATGAATTATATCTGGGTGCTGTAATTGACCGTGCAACTCAGCGTGTGGTTATTATGGCTTCCACAGAAGGCGGCATGGATATAGAAACCGTGGCCCATGAAACGCCTGAAAAAATTCTCAAAATTCAGTTAAATCCTCTGCTTGGTTTAATGCCGTTTCAGGCGCGTGAACTCGCCTTTGGTTTGGGCTTAACAGGCGACCAGATAAAGCAATTTGGAAAGCTGGCAGCAGGTTTGGCCGCATTGTTTGTAGAAAAAGATTTAAGTCTGGTAGAAATTAATCCGCTTGTGGTCACAAAAGAAGGTGATCTGCTTTGTCTTGATGGAAAAATTAATATTGATGACAATGCCATGTATCGTCATAAAGATCTCGATGCCTTGCACGATGCAACTCAGGAAGACGATAAAGAAAATGAAGCTAAAGAGTGGGATTTAAATTACATCGCGCTTGATGGGCAGATTGGTTGCATGGTGAACGGCGCAGGTCTGGCAATGGCAACCATGGATTTAATTAAGTTGCATGGTGGTGAGCCGGCAAACTTTTTAGATGTGGGTGGCACGGCCACTAAAGAACGTGTTGCTGAAGCATTCAAAATAATTTTATCGGACACAAATGTTAAGACGGTGCTGGTTAATATTTTTGGCGGTATTGTGCGTTGCGACTTAATTGCTGAAGGCGTTGTCGGTGCTATTAAAGAAGTTGGTATTACTATTCCTGTTGTAGTCCGGCTTGAAGGTAATAATGCAGAGCTTGGTTTGCAACTGATTGCCGATAGCGGATTGAATTTAATCACTGCTTCTGGTTTAACCGAAGCGGCAGAAAAAGCCGTTGAAGTGGCTAAAGCTTAGGAGCAAAAAATGAGCGTTTTAGTTAATAAAAATACAAAAGTTATTTGTCAGGGCTTTACCGGTAAACAAGGTACATTCCACTCTGAGCAGGCAATTGCTTATGGTACGCAAATGGTCGGTGGTGTGACGCCTGGCAAAGGCGGACAAACACATCTGGATCTGCCGGTTTTTAACACGGTTAAAGATGCGGTTGAGCAAACCGGTGCTACTGCATCTGTTATTTATGTGCCGGCTCCTTTTTGTAAAGATTCAATTATTGAAGCGGCCGATGCCGGCATCGAATTAATCGTCTGTATTACTGAAGGTATTCCAACACTGGATATGCTGGAAGCGAAAATTGTAGTGGATGATGTTTGTGCGCGTTTAATTGGCCCAAACTGCCCCGGTATTATTACACCGGATGAATGCAAAATTGGCATTATGCCTGGTCATATTCATCAGGCTGGAAAAGTCGGTGTTGTTTCCCGCTCAGGTACCCTGACATACGAGGCAGTTAAACAAACCACTGATCTGGGTTATGGTCAGAGCACCTGTATCGGTATTGGTGGTGATCCGATTCCAGGAACCAGTTTTATTGATGCGCTGGAATTATTTGAGCAGGACCCACAAACCGAAGCTATCTTAATGGTCGGTGAGATTGGCGGAACAGCTGAAGAAGAAGCAGCGGAATATATTCAGAGTAATGTATCGAAACCCGTGGTTTCATTTATTGCCGGCGGCACAGCACCAAAAGGTAAACGCATGGGCCATGCCGGTGCGATTATTGCCGGAGGTAAAGGCACGGCAGCTGAAAAATTTGCAGCACTGGAAGCGGCTGGTGTGCATACTGTGCGTTCGCCGGCCGAACTTGGTAAAGGCGTGAAAGAAGCTACTGGCTGGTAGATAGATTGTTTGATGATATTTAAGTTACATATAATATTTCATATGGGTTTATACAGAGTATTAAAAATTGATAGAAATTAATGATCAGTGGTTTGCCGCTGAAGCGAAAAATGAAAACTTGCCTGTTTTATTGAGAGGCAGGGGCCAGTTAAAAGAGTTAATAGGCATCAAATCGCACCCTAATTTGCTGCGGATCAGATGGACATACGAGGCCGATAAAAACACAGGTATGCCTGCTGTTGATGTGATAAAGAAAATGGCTGTTTTTGAGCAGGCTGTTTTTGAAGCGCTGGAGAAAGAACCGCTTTGCATTTTTTATAGCATCTATTTGCATAACGGCGTTAAAGAATGGTCTGCGTATTGTGCAGATCTTGAGCGCATGAATGAAGAGCTCAGTGGTGCATTAATCGGTCATGAGAAGTACCCGATCGAGTTGCTGGTGGATCAGGATCCGGCATGGGACGATTATAAAGCCATGCTAAGGGATACAAATCAGCTGGGTGAATAAACTTTCTAGATATAAATTCATAGATATCGTTGCAGCCAGCTATTAATCACATCCGCAACATAGGCACAGTCTTTTCTGTCTGAAAGAATATGGTCTGCTGTATCCAGTGAAACAAAACTTTTCGGCTGACGTAACTGAGAGAACAGCTGTTCGGCCTGAGTGATATCAACCAGTGTGTCATTTTCTCCGTGAAAAATGAGTGTCGCTTTGTTTAATGAATTCAGAACTTCTTCGAAGTGGTGTGATTCCAGATTGTCAATAAATTGCGGTCTTATTGGATAAGGTTTTCCAGCCACAAAAAATTCAGAATCATTGCCGGCTTTAATTTGTTCGAGTGCCGGTCCAAAGTGATGTAAGACATGTGAAGGTGCTGACGGCGATGCAATGCTGATAACAGCTTTAATATCGCTCAATAAAGCGGCGGCGGCATAAGACGCTGTTCCCCCCATGCTATGACCTATGAGTATTTCCGGTTTTTGATAATGTGTCTGCAGGTACAGGCTGGCCGAGATGATGTCATCAATTTGTGTGCTGAAATTGCTGTCGCCAAAGTCTCCTTCGCTTTCGCCCAGTCCGGTAAAGTCCAGTCTTAAAACGGCCATATTTTTTTTTGCAAGATACTGACTGATGCGATAAGTAGCCAGTGTTTCTTTGGTGCAGGTAAAGCAAGGGGAAAAAATTGCAAAGCATTCCGGTTTATCAGGAAGTTCCAGTTTGGCAGCGAGTTTGACGCCCTGTTTGTTTTCAAAACTGACATCAATAGATTTAAAGTTTTTCACGCGTCATCCTGGTTATCAAAAGTATGCAGGTTCATCTGAATTTCATGAATATGATGACCGCCGGTAATGATGATGCCAGAGTTTCTTTTTTCGCCATCTATGCTGTATTCAAAAGTATAGGTGCGTTGCAGTTGTATAAGATTTGACGGGTGTTTTTTAATGGATGTCTTTTGTTTAATAACGGTGTTATCGAGAAACTGCACGCCGTGTTTTTTACAGATATGTGCGCCGGCGCGTTTGGCAATTTCTTTTACCTGAACAGAATCTATCCAGTAGGCTGTAACAATAAAAAGAATAAAAAGTAAAAGTAGTTGTTGCATGAATTTTTAGCTTGTCAGTATGTTTGTTTTGTGAAGCGGGATGAAAATCAGGCAATAAGTTCGGAAACTTTTTCACGTAGTTTCGTAAGGCCTGTATCGATTTCTTTAATGTTTTCTGGTGTCAGAGTTTCAGAATAATTAGAAACAGAAATTTCCAGTGACCGGGCTATTTCTCCCAGTTCGTTTTCATCATACATGCCGGCAGATCCCGCCAGCTTGTGCAAAGATGATTCCAGTGCTTTATCTGCCAGTGTCTGTGTTTCACAACAGGCAGACCAGTGCTCATCTATGTCAGAGAGCTTTTCCGGTAAAGACAGTAAGTATTTTTGCTTTAACGCAAATAATTTGTCTTCAATGGCGGTTTTTTCTGTCATAGCGTTAGTATTCTGGTTTTGATAAGGATAAGATGCCATATATAATGAGTTTTGGCTATATTACTGAAAAAATTGACGGGGCGATGGAAGCATGTCGGGTACTTTAAAACGGGTTTTATACGCTGAAGATGAGGCGGATATTCAGGAAATTGTCAGAATTAGTCTGGAAGAAATTGGCAATTATGAATTAAAGGTCTGCTCCTCCGGCGAAGAGCTGATTGAATCGTACGAGCAGTTCTCGCCTGATCTTATTTTGCTGGATGTGATGATGCCGGGTATGGATGGTGTATCAACATTTGAGAAGTTAAAAACAATGCCGGAGTACACCGGTACACCAGTGGTCTTTATGACAGCAAAAGTACAGGTCAATGAAGTTCAGCAATATAAGGAAATTGGTGCGCTGGAAGTAATCAGTAAGCCATTCAATCCTATGAGCCTGCCAGAGCAGCTTGAAGACATCTGGAATAATCGCTGATTATTTCCCGTTTTTTTCTATCATTAAGCAGCAAATTGCTTGTTCAGATAATTTATAATATCTGAGGACTCGTAAAGCCATTCCGTTTTGCCTTCATTTTCTATTCGCAGGCACGGCACTTTTATTTCACCGCCTTTTTCCAGAAGTTCCTGGCGAAATGCCTCATTATTCGTTGCATCCCGGTATTCAATATTTATATTCAAAGCATGAATTGCACGTCTTGTTTTGACGCAGAAAGGACATGCGTAGAACTGGTATAAAGCGAGCTTGTCAGCTTTGGTCTGCATGGCTTTTTGATCATCTTCTGTTCGTTTTAGTTTCTTAGGAAGCGTAATAAAACTAAGAAAAACAATGATCATGCCCAGGCCGTTTCGAAGAAGTTTTAAAATCATGAGTCTCATTTACCAGAAAAAACAATCAGCGTATTATATAACATGCTGTGGATTTGTCAGGTTAAAAGATGTATTTGATTAGCTGACGGTATGGTGATTAACCTTTAAAAGCCTGGTCAGAATTAAGGTATTGTTGCTCTGCTGTAGTGCTTTCACGTTTAAGTATCCGGTTGCGATGCGGAAAACGGCCGTAGGTTTCTATAATTTCGCGGTGATGTTTGGCAAAACGCGCATTATTTTCCAGACCTGATTTTTCAAATAATTCAACGCTAAGATTCTGATCGTTTATGTTTTCGCTGTGCATCAGAGGCATATAGAAAAAAGCGCGCTTTGGAATTTCAATTTGCTGATCAAATCTCTTTAAAATGCCTTGTTTGCAGGCCTCGATGGCTTGCTGTTCACTGGAAAAGCTTTTTGCTTCACCGCGAAACATATTCAGGGGTAGCTGATCCAGTAAAATGATCAGCGCCAGTGTTCCTGTTGCTGTGTCCAGCCAGTTATCAAGCTCACGGTTAACGGCGCTGTTCCAGGCCGGTTCGTATTTTTCTTTTAAGTAGCTATCTATCGCAGGGGTTGAATTGAACCAGTGATCGGATAAAGGCGTTGAAAACCAGTCAGAAAGCAGTTTGTTAGCATCCATCATAAATGAATTCCTATCTATTCAAAGTGTTCTTGTGCACTAATCTGGTATTTTGTTACAGGTTAAGAGGTGTGTCACTTAAAACAGGTCAATTTCACCTTCGGGTTTTTCAGGTTCGGCAGCTATTAAATTGTCCTCAATAAGTTTTTCATATTGCTGAACCTGATTGCGGCCGTTGTTTTTTGAAAAATACAGTGCCTGATCAGCTTTATCAAGAATGTCTGTAGGGTAGTCGGAGATGGATATCTTTGTAAAACCTGTGCTGATTGTAATCTGTCCGACCTGTGGGAAATCGACTGAAGAAAGTGATTCACGAAAGCGGTTGAGTACGTTAAAGGCGTTCTGGATATCGGTTGGCTCAAGAATAACAACAAACTCTTCACCGCCAAACCTGAACAAAAGATCCGAACGACGAAAAGAAGACATCATTAACTGGGAGAGCCTGAGTAAAACTTCATCACCGATGATGTGCCCGTGATTATCATTGACTGATTTAAAATGATCGATATCGAGTATCGCAAGCCAGGCAAATTCTTTCTGATGAATCGCACGATGCTCATGTGAAAAAGAGGAGTTTGAATAAGTCTCGTGCAGATGCTCTTGTAAGTTCAGTAGTCTGTTAACTTTAAATTCAAATGTTCTGCGATTGAACAGGCCGGTTAGTTTATCGCGCTCGCTCTCATTTAAAATATAATAAATGTTCTGGTAAATGGTAATAAAGTCGCTGAATTCCGGAGGCTCTGGTAACTGGTTTTGTGATTCAATCATCAGCGCACCAAACAAGTTTTGACTGATGCTTAATGGAAAAATAAGTTGATTGTGACTGTCGGAGGTGTGTATACCGATGGCGTTGTCAATGATACTTTTGAGTGCCGGGTGTTGAGGGCTTACCTCAATGACGTGACGATTGATCAGATCGGTGTTGGTACACTCTGATCTGGTCATGAAAGAAAGAAATTTCACGCGCTCATATTTTCTGGTCGACATATCTTTGTCGATTAACTTTAAAATAGAAAAGTTAATGCCCGGGTACAAATCGCTCAGATTATTGAGCAGGCAGCAATCCAGTGCGTCAATATCACTTTGTGCCGTGATCTCAACAATCGACTGTAGAATATTTGATGGCATTCGGTTCGTGTTTATCAATGATGATAAACACGATTATAAACCATAATCCTGTGCGAGAGGTTGCTAAAGTGTTAAAGCGAGTTAACTATTTTTAGTATTTTCTGGGCGTGACCATCAGCAGTAACACCATATTCTGCATGGCGAATTAAACCAGCCTTGTCGATAATAAAAGTGGAGCGAACGATACCCATTTTTTTCACTCCATTTTTTTCTTTTTCCTGCCAGACACCAAAATCTTCACAAAGCTTTCCATCGGTATCAGCCAGTAAGGATATTTGCAGGTCATATTTGTCAATGAAGGAGCAGTGACTTTGCGCATCGTCTTTGCTAACACCCAGAATGACAGTATCAGACTTATCAAATTCACTTTTTAATGCGGTGAACTGATTGGCTTCTATGGTACAGCCAGTGGTGTCATCTTTAGGGTAGAAATACAACACGATATTTTTTTTACCTGAATAGTCTGATAGAGAGACAGTATTATTGTTCTGATCAATTGAACTGAATGCGGGAGCTTTCTGGTTGTTATTTAACATATTGTAACCCTGGAGTAGAAGTTTATTGTTTTAAGTTTAATGCATTTTATATAACGATGAGGCTTAGGTTATGTGGGGTTATTTGAAATGCAGATATTATTCAAACTGAAAAGTTTCATAGCGACTAATTTTGGCATTATTATCCCACCAGTCCGAGGGCAGACCTGCTTTCATTTTTAAATGATTTAAAAAATCATTTTTATCGGGTAGCTGCTCCCATACCGAAGGCAGAAATGTTCCTCGGTTATAACCATATTCCAGAATTAAGCCGTCAACTTCAGGTTTGATTTGATTTAATAAATCTTCCTCGTTAATAAAACTGACAGGCTCTGGTTTTCCGAGTACAGAAATTTCTATTTTTAGCTGATCGAATTCATTCTCCTGTAAAGGCAGAAATCTTGGGTCACGAAAAGCAGCAGCAAAAGCATGTTCTGAAATGTCGTTGATTAAAGGCTGATAAGCTTCGAGTGTGCCTATACAG